>ENA-ORTV01002702-ORTV01002702.1-human-gut-metagenome-genome-assembly--contig:-NODE-2702-length-16116-cov-4.944524_pt1 | contig 16116 bp, 20 predicted proteins | sample MGYA00241915_ERZ509194 | MGnify/ENA primary metagenome ERZ509194 (study PRJEB26280, sample SAMEA2338810) | human gut metagenome | biome: human gut; feature: human-associated habitat; material: faeces... | reverse complement strand
TTGACCCGCTGACGGCCAGCTATTTTGTGACCGTCTGGAAGATGCTCCGCAAACAGGGCTGTGTTCCCTCGGCCCTGACGCAGAATGTGAAAGACCTGCTGGCCAGCCGGGAGATCGAGAACATTCTGGACAACACGGATTTTATGATCCTGCTGTCGCAGGCGCAGAGTGACCGCGCCATTCTTGCCAAGCAGATCGGTATTTCAGAGCACCAGCTATCGTATATCACGCAGTCCAACTCCGGCGAGGGCCTGCTGTTCTATGGCAGCGTCACCATCCCGTTTGTTGACCGCTTCCCCCGTGGCGAGATTTACGACCTGCTGACTACCAAGCCGGAGGACGCCGCTAATGGAAAACAGGCAGAATAAGCCGCCAGAGGGCGGGGCTGCTTCTGGTCACGGTGGCCAGAAGTTCCATACCGACAGCGAACAGGCCAAGCTCCACAAGTCCAAGCTCCGCATGGAGAGCCGGGAGGAACGGCTGAACAAGGCCCGTGAAAGGCTGGCAAAGCAGAAGCCGCCGAAAAAGCCCGGCCCCATCAAGCGGATCGCCCGGATCGCCGGACATGAAACCCATGCTTTTCTGCATGGAAAGGTGTATCAGGAGGAGCGCGACAATGTAGGCGTGGAGGGCGGTCATTTTGTGGAGCGTTCCGGCGAGGCCGCGCTGCACTATGGACGGCACAAGGTACGCAGGGCCATCCGGGAGCACCCGGCCAAGGCCGCCGCCCGTGCGGAGTCCCGGTACATCAAGGCCACGGCGGACTACCATTCCCGCAAGTTTGCACAGGAGCAGCCGGAGGCGCAGAGCGCCGCCGCCCGGTTATGGCACCGCCACAAGCTGAAACGGGAGTATCAGCGCAAGGCGCGGGAAACCGCCAAGCAGACCGCCAAGGCCGCCGAACAAACCGCGTCAGCCACGGAGCGGTTTGTCCGGGAAGCGGCGGCGTTCGTCAAGCGGCATCCCGTGGGGACGCTGCTTGCGCTGGGCTGCCTGCTGGTGGTGCTGACCCTGCAATCGTGTATGTCCTCGATGGTTTCCGTGGGAAACAGCACCCTTGCGGCCATCGCCGCCAGCACCTATAAGGCGGAGGACGCGGATATGCTGGGAGCCGAGGCCGCCTACTGCGCTTTGGAGGACAAGCTGCAACGCTACCTCGACACCTACACCCGCACCCACGATTACGACGAATACCATTTTGACCTCGACAGCATTGAACACGATCCCTATGTGCTGATCTCCATGATCTCCGCGCTCCATGAGGGCGCGTGGACATTGGAAGAGGTGCGCGGGACGCTGCAAGACCTCTTTGACCGCCAGTACATTTTGACCGAGGATGTGGTGGTGGAGGTGCGCTACCGCACCGTTACCCGGACGGACAGAGAGGGCAACGACTATGAGATGGAGGTGCCGTACAACTATTACATCTGCTATGTCACGCTGGAAAACTTCAATCTCTCCCACGTCCCGGTTTACATGATGTCCGAGGAGCAGCTTTCCATGTACGCCCTGTATATGTCCACGCTGGGAAACCGGCCCGATCTGTTCCCCTCGTCCGGCTATATCGGGAAATACATCACCAACCGCCCGCCGGAGCATGAAGTCCCAGAGTCCTATCTGGACGATGAAACCTTTGCCGCCATTCTGAAAGAAGCGGAAAAGTATCTCGGTTTCCCCTATGTGTGGGGCGGCAGCAGCCCGTCCACGTCCTTTGACTGCTCCGGCTTCGTCAGCTATGTCTACAATCAATGCGGCTGGAGCTTCGGGCGGCTGGGGGCGCAGGGCCTTTATAACATCTGCTCCCGGACCAGCAGCCCCCGGCCCGGTGATCTGGTGTTCTTTGTCGGCACCTATGACACAGCGGGTATTTCTCATGTGGGCATCTATGTGGGCAACGGCTGGATGCTCCATTGTGGCGACCCCATCAGCTATGCCAACCTGAACAGCAGCTATTGGCAGTCCCATCTTTACGCCTACGGGCGACTACCGTAAAGGAGGTTTTTTGATATGGCAATTACGAAAAGCGCAAAGATCGAGGCCGAGATTGAAAAGGTCAAGGCCAAAATTGCCGAGCAGCAGGCGCGGCTTAAAGAATTGGAGCAGAAGAAGCTGGAGGCCGAAAACAGCGAGATCGTGGAGATCGTGCGCGGCATGAGTATCTCCCTTGCCGATCTGCCGCTGGTGCTCCAGCAGCTCCGGGGTGGAGCTTCTGGTCACGGTGGCCAGAAGCCGACAGAACAGGCGGAGGTGACGGAATGAAAAAACTGCGGCTTTTGCTGATAACGCTTTGTGTGTCCGTCCTCATGGGCAGTATGGCGGTTACGGCCTATGCCGGAGGCGGCGAGGAATGGGACGGGCTTGACCCTATGGAGCCGCTGCCCGCCGAAACCGTTGACCCCGGCGAGGGCTTCACTGAGGACGGCAACCTTGTGACCCGTGACCTGCTCTACGATAAGGCCACCAACAAGCAGTTCATCACGGTGCAGACCAGCGGCGGCAACACCTTTTACATCGTCATTGACTATGACAAGCCCACCGATGAGGACGGCGAGCAGTATCAGACCCACTTTTTGAACATGGTGGACGAGGCCGACCTGCTGGCGGCGGTGCAGGCGGCGGGCGGTGAGCTGCCGGAGTGTTCGTGCGTGGATAAATGCGCCGTTGGTGCTATCAACGCGGATTGTGCCGTCTGCGCCGTGAACATGAGCGAGTGCCAGGGCAAGGCCCCGGAGCCTGCGCCTGTGGTAGAGCCGGAGCCTGACCCCGAGCCGGAGCAGCCCAAGGCCACGGGCAACGGCGGTATGCTTCTGCTGGCGCTGGCCGTGGTGGCCGTTGGCGGCGGCGCTGGCTGGTACTTCAAAATCTACCGTCCCAAGAAACAGCGGGCCGCTGAGTCCGAGGCGGACTACGGCAGCGAGTATGACGGCGCAGAGGATTATGACGAAACCGATCCCGAGGATGACGGGCCGCCGTGGGACGAGGACGGTGAAGAATGAGGTTTACCAACAGCCCCTATGAGGACTTTATGAAAGAAAAGAGCTACTTCAAGGGCGTCCCGCCCAACCTGCCGCCCAAAGGCTCCCGCTGCGACGGTTGCCTCTACTGGCATGGGATCGGCTGCGTGTTCTGCTACCGGGAGCAGCTTCGGTCAAAGACAGGGGGCAAAAATGAGCCGTGAATTGACCCGGCAGGAAAAGGCGGCGATTCGCTCCCTTGTGAAGCGGTGGTGTGCCAACTATGACAAAGACATTGGCTGTCTGCCGCTGGATTGCGAGTGCTATATGCTGGGGAAATGCTGGACGGGCGCTTATTGCCGCTATTTCCGTTCGGCGGTGCTGCCCCTTGATCCCGTATTGGAAAGGTCGCTGACCGTGGAGACCGTGGCGGAAACCCGGCCCTGCCCGGTGTGCGGCAGGGCTTTCCTCCCGGACGGGCGGCAGCGGTACTGCTCCCCGCCCTGCGCCCGTGCTGCAAGGCGGCAGAAGCAGCGCGGCTATATGCGGAAATACCGGGGGTAGGCCGTGAGCATTTGACCCCGGAAAACACCCTTAATTGCAGGGCTTTCCGGGGCCGCTTCATGGGCGGGGTGTATGATTTCATAGCCCCGCCCGGTTTTGCAGAGATATTGCTAACATTTTGGAAAGGAGGTCGTATGGACAAAAACCAAGGCTATGAGATCATTCAGACCGTCATGCTGGAAAACGGCAGGGGCTTTGCGCTGGGGCATCATCCTACCGCTCCCTCGCCCTATGTCACATGGGCTTGCTATGATGACAAGGACGGCAAGCGGCAGTATGAATGGGGGCATTACGGCAACGACCGTGCCGCTCTGGAACAGGACTTTGCGGCACGGGTGCAGGAATACCAGCGCCTTTACAACGTCGATGTCAGGCAGGTCGAGGCTCCCGGCCTTTACAAGTATTACTCTACCCAGCGCCCTGTGGACATTGGGACATTCCCCAAGCCGCCCCGTAACGCCCCGGATGAGATCGTCAACTACGATCAGCGCGTCCCGGTTGAAAATGGATCATTTCTGGCGTGGGGGCATTTGACCTACACACGGCCATTGACGAAACGGCAGGCGTCTGACTATGAGCTGCGGCCCGCGCCCGACAATCCCGACAGGCCCCGTTCGATCCGGGAACAGATGAAAACCGCCGCAAAGCAGGCCGAGGCTGACCGGGGCCAAGCTGCCCCAAAGAAAAATGCCCCTGACCGGGGCGACAGATAGGAGGACATTCATGGATCAGGAACGCAATCCCAACAAGAACGCCGAGCTTTCGATGGAGCAGAACTATAATCAGATTGACGGCATCATCAACAATCTGCCTGCGCCGCTCCCAGAGGATAAGCCGCTGGATAAGGTGCGGGAACACCCGCCCAAGCGCCGCAGCCGGGAGCGTGAGGAGCGTTGACAAAAAAGCGCGTCCGCAGCGTCCCCATCTATGTGTGGGTACGGCCTGACGAGCTGGAGGTCATTCGGGAGCGCATGGCCGAGGCGGGCATCCGCAACATGAGCGCCTATATCCGAAAAATGGCGTTGGGCGGCTATGTGCTCCACGTTGACCTTGAACCCGTCAAGGAGCTTGTGTCGCTCCAGCGGCGCTGTGCAAACAATCTCAATCAGGCGGCCATCCACGCCAACAGCTACGGCGGCTTGTACCCGGACGAGCTGAAGCGTCTGCAAAAGGACTACGCCGCCCTGTGGGGGCCGTTGTCTGATCTGCTGGCCCAGCTCTCTGCCATTGTAACGATCTGACACAGGGGGAACGGCCCTGCGCCGTTCCCCGGCTGTCCGCACCTCTGGTCATCGTGACCAGAAGTGCGGAGGGCCGAGACATCCTTGAGTGCCGATTTTTTCAGAGTTATAATAGACATATACAGGAAAAAGGAGGAACCCCCTATGCGGATCATATTCAAAATTCTTGCCGCTCCCTTTGTGCTAGTGCTGACCCTGCTTGTGGCCGTGCTCTCGTTCCTGCTTAGTCTTTCCGCTGGCTTGCTCTCCATCCTCGCATCGGTGCTGGGGCTGCTGAGTGTCCTGATGCTGTTTGTGGAGAAAGACATTCCCACGGGGATCGCGGGGCTGCTGATGGCGTTTGCTATTTCGCCCTTTGGCCTGCCTGCGCTGGCCGGATGGCTGCTTGCCAAGCTGGACGAGCTGAACAGCTCCCTGCGGGGCTTCATCACAGGCTGAGTTCTGGTCACGGTGGCCAGAAGATGCAGAAAACGGCGGCTGATCCCATCCGCCGTTTGTCGTATGGAAAGGAGGACTGCCTATGGCCACAACCTACCTCAAATCCCACAAGCGGGCCGAAAAGCGGACGGCCCTGCAAAGTCTGAAAGACCGCTTTGACTATGGCCTGAACCCGGAGAAGCTGGGGGCCGTTTCTTCCTACCTCTGCGATCCGGCCACGGCACACGCCGAGTTCATGCTGGTCAAAAATCAGTATCAGGGCGAAACTGACCGCAGAGCCGGACACGGGGCGCTGTGCTACCAGATCCGGCAGGCGTTCCCGCCCGGGGAAGTTACGGCAGAAGAAGCAAACCGTATTGGTTATGAAACGGCGATGCGCTGGACAAAGGGCAAGTATCAATTCTTTGTCTGTACCCATATAGACAAAGAGCACATTCATAATCACATTTACTACAATTCCACCGCCTATGACCGCTCCCGGAAGTTCCGCAACTTCATAGGCTCCTCGTTCGCCCTGCGGCGGCTGTCTGACCGGGTATGTCTGGAGCACGATCTGTCCGTGATTGCAAATCCCAAGCTCCACAGCAAAGGACGGTATCTGCACTACGGTCAATGGCTGGGAGAAAATCAAAAGCTCTCACAGAAAGAGCAGATCCGCTTTGCCATTGACGCAGCCCTGACGGAACGCCCCGTGGACTTCGCAGATTTTCTCCGGCGCATGGAAACGGCAGGCATACAGGTCAAACACGGGCGCGGCGGCGTGATCTCATTCCTTGTGCCGGGGTATGAAAAGCCGACCCGGTTACGGGCATCCACGCTGGGGGAAGGCTACGATCCCGCCGACATCCGGGCTGTGATCGCCGGGGAGAGGCCCGCCCCTGTGCTCCGGGAGGAGGCCCCGCCGCCCCAGCGCATTGACCTCATTATCGACATTCAAGAGCGGTTGAGCCAGGGCAAGGGCCCAGCCTATGAACGGTGGGCCAAGGTCTATAATCTCAAACAGATGGCCGCCGCTCTGCAATATCTCCGGGAGCATAAGCTGGGGGACTATGCCACGCTGGAGGCTGCCACCACCGGGGCTGTGGATCGCTTTCATGCTCTGGCCGGGAAACTCCGGGACACCGAGGCCGCCCTTTCCAAAGTCTCCGACCTCATGGCCGCTACGGTGGATTATGCCAAGACCCGCCCCGTGTTCGAGGGCTATAAGGCGGCCCGGTACAGCAAGAAATATCTTGCCGCCCACGAAGCCGAGCTTGCCACCTACCGGGCGGCGAAGGCCGCTATGAATGATATTCTGGCCGGGAGTAAGCTGCCGAAAATGGCAGACCTAAAGCAGCAGCGCCGCAAACTTGCGGCGCAGAAAAAAGCTCTGTATTCGGAGTACCGCAAGGCACAGGAGGAAATGCGGGAGGCCGTGGCAGTCAAGGCCAATATCGATCACCTGCTGGGCATGACGGATGGGCGTGAAAATAAGGCCCAGGAGCGATAGCACCGGGCCGCAGACATAAGGTGCAAAGCGCCGCTACTTTGGGACACTTTGTCCCAAAGTTAGCCGGGGTTGGGGAGGCTCCCCAACAAGCATTTTTGCGGCCCCGTCGGGGCGCAAAAATAGCAAGTGTCAATACACTTGCCCTGCTTGCCGTTAGTGCGTTATCCCAAAATGGCGCAAAAAACGGAGGCTGCGCTTTCTTACGCTTCCTCCGTTTCTTTGGCGTCTTTGATTGCCCGGATTATAGTTTCTACCAACCGCAAGTCCTTTTCGTCCATAGAACTGAGCATCACATCAATGCGGCTTTTGCACCCGCTGGCGGCTCCCTTGTCTGGATAAAAGAACTGATCCACCGATATATCAAACATTGTCACCATCTGATAAAAGGTATTCAAGCTCGGATGCTGACCGTCGTTTTCGTTATACATGACGGTGCGGGGATCACGGCCAATGATACAGGCCAGTTGCTCCTGTGTCATCCCCTTGGCTTCACGAGCCCGCTTGATGGCAAGCCCTATATCATGGAAATCAAATTTGCGTTCATCTCGTTCAAATTGCACAGACATCACCCAATGTAATTTTACATTTCATGTATTAGTATTTGAACGATTTATAGTTTCATTTTTGCTCATATTTTATTTCGTGTTTATAAAAAGGATATTTTACTCTGTGATTGTTTTCTCCCGTCTGCTGCTGTACCTTAATTTATAAACTTTCTGTGGACGGTCTTGACAAATAGGTCTACAAGAGTTAGACTATAAGTGAAAGTCTAATGTATGTAGACCTACAAGGAGGATGTAAATGAAGAATTATAGACTTGGAGATATGGAACTGGAGTTTGCTAACTTGATTTGGGAGCATGAGCCAATTTCTTCTGGGGAATTAGTGCAACTTTGTGATCAGAAATTTTCATGGAAAAAATCTACAACATATACGATGCTAAAACGCCTTTGCAACAAGGGGATTTTCCAGAACAATTCGGGTAGCGTTACATCTGTTCTCACAAAACAGGAATGGATTACAAAACAAAGCGAGGGATTTGTAGAAGATAATTTCAACGGATCGCTGCCACAGTTCTTGGTTGCATTTACCCGCCGAAAGAAGCTCTCAAAGCAGGAAATAGCTGAAATACAAAAAATCATCAAGCAGAACACCGAGGAATGACCATGAGCGATAAAATATTTTTCGATGTTGTAAACATGAGCATTACCGGAAGCTTTGCCATTTTGATAATTATATTGGTACGATTGCTGTTGAGAAAGGCTCCCAAAGTTTTCTCTTATACATTGTGGTTCGTAGCTTTCTTTCGCCTACTTGTACCCTTTTCTTTTGAAAGTGTTTTAAGCATATTACCGTTTAATACTATGCCTTTGTCCACCGATATGCTTTATATTGAAACGCCATGTGTGGAAACGGGTATAAAAGTAATAGATAATGTAATCAATCCGGTCGTAGCGACTGAGATTTTTGGCTCTTCTATAAATGTATATCAAGCCTTTACATTTTGTGGGAAGATAATATGGTATATTGGTGTTTTCATATTTTTGCTACATACCATACGCTCATATTTCATTCTCAAAGAGAAATTACAGAGCGCCGTCCTTTTACGGGATAATATTTACATCACTCAAACAATCAGCACACCTTTTGCTATTGGATTACGAAATCCTAAAATATACTTGCCGAACAATTTAGCCAGTACGCAGGAATATGTGATTGCTCACGAACGGGCCCATCTCTCCCGCCATGATAATCTCGCAAAAGTGATAGGGTATGCAATCCTTGTTTTGCATTGGTTTAACCCGCTTGTATGGATCGCATTTAAGCTGTTTGTTACTGATATGGAAATGTCCTGCGATGAAAGTGTTATCAGAAAGGCAAAGACGGATATCCGTAAAGAATACAGCCAGTCACTTTTGGATCTTTCAATCGAAAAAAGTACACTTGATGTACCGATGGCGTTTGCTGAGGGAAACCCGAAAGAAAGGATAATGAATATTATGAAATCAAACACAAAGAAAATTATTGGCTTTGCCGGATTAGGCGCAGTAATCTTGATTGCAGTTATTGCGGTATGCCTTATCCCCAACCGTCCTCAGTATGCAGCGGTAAAAGAAACCATTACAAACATTCCCGCAATAGCAACTCCGTCTGCAACATACTCTGAAATAAAGATTGCTGATGGAAGCAAAAACATTACAGACAAAGTAGAACTTGATCAACTGTTGACTTTTATAGAGGGGATTGAGGTAAACAAGAAAGAAGTCCAGAAAGGTTCTTGGGATAATAGTGAGGATACTAACAAGATTACATTTTATCGTTCAGACAATTCTATGGATTCCATAATCAGTTTCACTGCCGACTATTCTAAAATTTGGATAGAAACGAATGCGACTTCATCTTTCACATATAGTGTTAAAGACCCGGTTGAAGTTCATAATGCACTTGCTGCGTTTCTTAACACAGAAAATTGAGAAGTGGATTAGCTCATGCAAGAAGTACAATTTATCCGCTGTCCAGTTTGTGGGAATAAAACAAGGGTGCAGATTAGGTATAACACGGAATTAAAAAATTTTCCTCTGTTCTGTCCAAAATGTAGACAAGTATCGCTAATAAATGTAACAAAATTCAATATGACAGTTATCAAAGAGCCAGACGCATAGACGCAGAGCCGATAACACGCAGATTTATTTCCTGCTGTTATCGGCTCTTTGCTCTTGCTCCTGCAAAATAAGCGTTCCCAACACAAAACCGTTGCACTACAACGATCTTGCGCTTGAGATGTCGCGGCGGTTGAAATAGTTCATTTCAGCCGCCGTTTTCCTTTTGAAAAATTGGATCAACGGGGGGTGTGGTAAAGTCGCCCTTTTTAAGGATACGGCGGTGTCCGAGGAGGTATCGCCGTGTCCATTTTACTTTTCCATAGCGTTCATGATCTGCACCAGCTAAAAAAAGCATAGCCCCTCCATCGGAGCAGTTCGGCTCTGAATATGAAATTAAACATCATGTAACAAGATATTTATTTGCTTGCGCCCGCATAGCGTCATGCTGTGCGGGCGTTTTTATATGCCCCTGCTTCTGGTCACGGTGGCCAGAGGCTCTAAGGTGCCGGGGGCCGCCTGTTCTCCATTTCAATCCGCACTTACCAACCACCTTTTGAAATGGAGGACAATTATGACGACTATCAACCTGAAACGGTATTACCCCTATATGACTGAAAATGTGATGCTGGAAGTTTCGGACGAGATCGCCGCCGCCCTCTCTATGGGAGGTCGCCTGTGCGACAGCTACAAGCGGCAGAAGCGCAGAAATGGCGAGTGCTCGCTGGACACCGATCCCGGCTTTGAGGCCGACGTGCTCCGCCAGCCCATGACCCCGGACGAGTACATTGAGGCGAGGGAAACCACCTTTGCCCTCTATGATGCGATGGCCCAGCTCCCGCCCACGCAGGCCCGGCGTGTGTACCAGCACTATCTTCTCGGCATGAGCAAGGCCGAGATCGCGGCAGCCGAGGGCGTTGGCCGGAGCCGCATCTGCTGCTCCATTGAGCGCGGGCTGGCCTCTATGAAAAGTATTTTAAAAAAATCTCTGTAAGAGGGAGTACATTTGCCCCCGAAACCTCCTGATAGGTGAGAGGAGTTTTCTTCCTCGCCTTGAAAACTGAATAGACAGTATTCCCGATACGAAATCCGCGTGATAGCGACGTAAGGTGCGCCGCCACGACAGCCAGCTCAGGAGGTGATGGACAAGCTGGCCGAGCGATCAACGCAGCCTTTGACCCGGTGCTGGCAAACCGGGCGCGAGGACAGCGCGGAGGATAATGAAACTTGCTCACGCCCTCCCACAGACTTGAGGGGGAGTTCCTGCGGTATGCGCCAGCCCTCCACGGGCAGCGGTGCTGTGGGGCTATGCAGCCGAAGCCATCGGCGGTCTGGAATACTCCCCGTGCCGGGGATGCGTGGCAAATACGGCACACAACAATCATACAGGGAGCCGCCAAACCGGGCCTTTCTGTCTTATGACAGCCCAAACCATTCCGGCGCGGCGGCTCCCTCTTTTGTGGATTGAAACGGAAAACAACTGTCCCGCTGCTTCTGGTCATCGTGGCCAGAGGTGGGGCAAGGTCAAAGGACGGCGCTTTTGTGCCGTCCTTTCACGTTTCCCCACGGACAACGGGAAACCATCAAATCTATTCACATCGCTGATTTTTATAGGAGGTTTTCAGATGACGGAGACAAGAGTCGGCTATCACAAGGAAGTCAAAACCGCGTCTTTCCAGGGCAAATCCATCACCGTGGAAAACCTGACCCCGATGCTCTCTCCCCGAGCACGGGATAAGCGCAAGCGTGAGATTGAAAGCTGTCTGTATGAGGTCTTTGTGAAGTATGCGCCGGGACGGGCGCAGATGCACTAATGCGGGACATCCTTGAGATACGGGGCTGCCAGAGGTATAATATAGGTGTAAGGTTTGGTAGCTCCTACACGGAAAGGAGCACCAAATGATTATTCGTGAAGATGCCATTTATGGCAGACAGTCCGTTGACCGCAAGGACAGTATCAGCATTGAAAGCCAGATCGAGTTCTGCAAGTATGAATTGAGAGGAGGCAATTTCCGCAAGTACACCGACAAGGGCTATTCCGGCAAGAATACCGACAGGCCCAAGTTCCAAGAAATGATGGCCGATATTCGCCGGGGCCTGATCAAGCGCGTGGTGGTCTATAAGCTGGATCGTATCAGCCGTTCCATTCTGGACTTCGCAACCATGATGGAAACTTTTCAGGAATACAATGTTGAGTTCGTATCTTCCACGGAGAAGTTTGACACGTCCACCCCGATGGGGCGGGCCATGCTGAATATCTGCATCGTGTTCGCCCAGCTTGAACGTGAAACCATCCAGAAGCGCGTGACCGATGCCTACTATTCCCGCTGCCAGCACGGTTTTCACATGAGCGGCGCGGCCCCCTACGGTTTCCAACTGGAGCCGACCACCATTGAGGGCATCCGCACAAAAATGATGAAGCCTGACCCGGAAACGGCAGATATTGCAAAGCTGATGTTTGAAATGTACTCCCAGCCCGGAATCTCTTTCGGGGACATCGCCCGCTACTTTGCCGACGAGGGCATCCTGATCTACGGTAAGGAAATGAAACGGGGCTTTATCTCCCAGCTTTTAAGAAACCCCATTTACGCACAGGCCGACCTCGATTTGTATGAGTTCTTCAAAAGCCAGGGTACGGTTGTAGTCAATGAAGCCACGGATTTTGCCGGGACAAACGGCTGCTATCTCTATCAGGGCCGGGACGTACAGGAAAGAAAAAACAAGCACCTGAAAGATCAGATACTTGTTCTGGCTCCCAGCGAGGGGCTGGTATCGTCTGATACATGGCTGCGCTGCCGGAAGAAGCTCATGGCAAACAAGACATTCCAAGGCGGGCGCAAGGCAAAGAACACATGGCTTGCCGGAAAGGTCAAGTGTGGCCGCTGCGGGTACGCGCTTATGAGCGTCGGCAATCCGACAGGCGTTCAATATCTCCGCTGCTCCAAGCGGGCCGACAGCAAAAGCTGTGACGGCTGCGGGACGCTCCGTACACGGGAATTTGAAAGGTTCCTGTACGGCGAAATGGTCAAGAAGCTGTCCGAGTTCCAGACGCTGACGGCAAAGCGGGAAACGGTCAATCCCAAATTGACCGCGCTGAACATGGAGCTTGCCCGCGTGGAGGACGAGATTGAAAAGCTGCTGAATACTCTGACCGGGGCTAATGCGGTGCTGCTGTCCTATGCCAACAGCAAAATCGAGGAGCTGGACACACGCCGCCAAGCCCTGACAAAAGAGATTGCGGCGCTGTCGGCGGAAACCATGTCCCCGGAGCAGATCGAGCGGTTGTCGGTCTACCTCAACCAATGGGAAGAAATTGACTTCGAGGACAGGCGGCAGGTTGCCGACGGCCTGATCTCACAGATCCGCGCAACCGACGAACACGTTTCGATTGAGTGGAAAATTTGACTTTTACTTATCCATCGCACACGACAAAGGGCTGTGTGCCCTTGTCAAGCGATGTAAGCCCTGCAAAATGAATAAGCGTTTTGAGGCCGGGATATGGGGCGCGGAGCCATGCAAAGCCTACAGCGGACGCTGTGCAAGAGCAGGCGGCTCCAGCTGAAGAAAACGAATTGCCGAAGCAGCTCGATCCATTTCAATCTATCAGTCTAACAGAAGCTTGAACCATGGGCGGCGGGACAGTAAACTGCCCCGCCGCTCTGATTTTCAGCGGGCATGGTCTTTCTCGTGCGCAATGGTTCTCCACGCCGAGGCTGTCTCTGCCAATATTTTGCATGGCAAGGCGGTGCGTTTTTTCGGAATATGACATAATGACGGTATAATTCCTCCGAAAATATCTTGACAATATTTATCAAGATTGATAAAATGGATATATAATCCAAAAAGGAGATGCAGGGATATGCTCATCACAAGGGAAACAGACTATGCGCTGCGGATGCTGCGGGTGCTGCTGGACGGAGAGAAGCACTCCGCCGCCGAGATGGCGGAGACGGAGCTGATCCCCATGCAGTTCGCCTATCAAATCCTGCGAAAGCTCTCCGCCGGGGAGCTGGTGCAGGTGAGCCGGGGCGCAGCCGGCGGCTGCCGGCTGTCCTGCGACCTGCGTGGTGTTTCCCTCTACGATCTTATGGTCGTCATGGGAGAGCATGACGTCCTGTGCGCCTGTATGGAGCCGGGGTATGACTGCCGCTGGCAAAGCGAACACGGGAAATGCGCCATCCACTGCCAGCTAACGGAGTTACAGCGAAAGCAGGACGAGGCATTCCGCGCCGTGAGCCTGCACCGGCTGCTGACCGGCGAAGCAATTCAAAAAGAGGAAATGACCCAACAAACGTGACATAAGGAGGTACACCGTATGCTGTTTCAGACCACACCCGCGCACGAGGAGCTGCGCGCCAAGATCCGAGCCTTTGCGGAGGAGGAGATCAAGCCTCTTGCATTCCTGCTGGATCAGAACAATGAGTTTCCCGACGAGGCTGTCAAAAAGATGGGACAGCTGGGCTGGCTGGGGCTGCCGTTCCCCAAGGAATACGGCGGCGCGGGCCTTGACATTCTCAGCTATGCCATGGCGGTGGAGGAGCTGGCCCGTGTGGACGGCGGCGCAGGCGTGATCCTCTCCGCCCACGTGTCGCTGGGCGCGTGGCCCATCTTCGCCTACGGCACGGAGGAGCAGAAGCAGAAGTATCTCGTGCCGCTGGCAAGAGGCGAGAAGTTGGGTGCCTTCGGCCTTACCGAGCCTAACGCAGGGTCGGACGCCGGCGGGACGGAGACCACGGCACTGGACAAGGGCGACCATTACCTGCTCAACGGCGGCAAGATCTTCATCACCAACGCGCCCAAGGCGGACACCTATGTGGTATTCGCCGTCACCACGCCGGACATCGGCACCCGGGGCATCTCCGCCTTCATCGTGGAGAAGGGCTGGAAGGGCTTTGAATTCGGCGACCACTACGACAAGATGGGCATTCGCTCCTCCTCCACGGCGGAGTTGATCTTCAACGACGTGAAGGTGCCCAAGGAGAACCTGCTTGGCAAGGAGGGCGACGGCTTTAAGATCGCCATGTCCACGCTGGACGGCGGCCGCATCGGTATCGCGGCGCAGGCGCTGGGTATCGCCCAGGGGGCCTTTGAGCACGCGCTGGCCTACGCCAAGGAGCGCGTCCAGTTCGGAAAGCCCATCGCGGCACAGCAGGCCGTTTCCTTCAAGCTGGCGGATATGGCCACCAAGCTGCGCTGCGCCCGCTTCCTCGTCTACTCCGCGGCGGAGCTGAAGGAGCAGCACGCCCCCTACGGCATGGAGTCCGCCATGGCGAAGATGTACGCCTCAGACATCGCACTGGAGGTCACCAACGACGCCGTGCAGATCCACGGCGGCACCGGCTTCCTCAAGGGGATGGAGGTGGAGCGGGCCTACCGCGACGCCAAGATCACCACCATCTATGAGGGTACCAACGAGATCCAGCGGGTGGTCATCGCCTCCCATCTCATCGGCAGGCTGGGCAAGAGCAGCGGCGGCGAAAGCCGTTCGGCGGCCAAGAAGCCCGCGCCCATCACCGGTATCCGCAAGCGCACCATCTTCCGGGAGGGCGACGCCGCCCAGCAGGTCAACGATCTGGTGGCGGCACTGAAAAAGGACGGCCACGACTTCTCCGTGGGTATCCCCATGGATACGCCCATTCCCAAGGCGGAGCGTGTGGTCTCCGCCGGTAAGGGCATCGGCGAGAAGAAGAACATGAAGCTGGTAGAGGGTCTGGCCAAGGCCGCCGGCGCGGCCATCGGCTCGTCCCGTCCCGTGGCGGAGACGCTGAAATACCTGCCCCTTGACCGCTATGTGGGTATGTCCGGACAGAAGTTCACCGGCAACCTCTATATCGCCTGCGGCATCTCCGGCGCCACCCAGCACCTCAAGGGCATTAAGGACGCTTCCACCATCGTGGCCATCAACAAAAACGGCAACGCGCCCATCTTCAAGAACTGCGACTACGGCATCGTGGGCGACGTGATGGAGATTTTACCCCTGCTCACCGCCGCGCTGGACAGCGGCGAGAAGCAGCCCGCGCCGCCGATGGTGAAGATGAAGCGTCCCACGCCGCCCAAGCCCGCGCCCATTGGGGACACCTATGTGTGCGGCGGCTGCGGCTACGAGTATGTGCCGGAGCTGGGCGACGAGGACGGCGAGATCGCGCCGGGTACGTTGTTTGAGCAGCTCCCCGCCGACTGGGTATGCCCGGAGTGTGCGGAGGGCAAGGATCAATTTGTGAAGGCTTGAGCCGGGAGGGTATGAGATATGTATTGTGTGCGTAATGTGACCAGCGACCTCTACTGGGTGGGTGCCAACGACCACCGCCTTGCCCTGTTTGAAAACTGCTTCCCCATTCCCCGGGGCGTCAGCTACAACGCCTACTGTCTGCTGGACGAGAAAACGGTGCTGTTCGACACCGTGGACTGGTCCGCCTGCCGCCAGCTGCTGGAGAACCTGAACCACGTCCTGGCCGGGCGTGAGCTGGACTATCTGCTCATCAACCACTTAGAGCCGGATCACGCCGCCTGCATCGAGGAAATTTTGCTGCGGCACCCCAAGGTGAAGGTCATCTCCAACGAAAAGGCCTTCATGCTCATGCGGCAGTTCGGCTTCCATGTGGACGACCACGAGTGCATCGAGGTGAAGGAGGGGGACACCTTCTCCTTCGGCAAGCACACCGTCACCTTTGTGGGTGCGCCCATGGTGCATTGGCCGGAGGCCATGGTGACCTTCGACCTCACCGACGGTGTGCTGTTCTCCGCCGACGCCTTCGGCACCTTCGGCGCGCTGGACGGCAAGCTGTTTGCCGACGAGGTGGACTTTGAGCGGGACTGGCTGGACGATGCCC
>ENA-ORTV01002681-ORTV01002681.1-human-gut-metagenome-genome-assembly--contig:-NODE-2681-length-16206-cov-22.315956_pt1 | contig 16206 bp, 9 predicted proteins | sample MGYA00241915_ERZ509194 | MGnify/ENA primary metagenome ERZ509194 (study PRJEB26280, sample SAMEA2338810) | human gut metagenome | biome: human gut; feature: human-associated habitat; material: faeces... | reverse complement strand
CGGAGACCCTCCCCGCTCTGCGCGCAGCGGCTGCGCGCGACGCCGAAGCGCTCGCAGCGCAGCACACGGCGCAGCAGCAGGCACTCTCGGCGCTGCAGGCGCTGGAGGCCGGCCTGCCGGCGCAGGAGGAAGCGCTCCGGCGGCAGCAGGCAGACATACAGGAACGCGCGCAGGAGCTGTCCGCACGTGCGGCGCGATGCGCGGAGCTGGACGCGGAGGCCGAACGCCGCGCACAGGAGCTGCCGCACGAAAACCGCGCGGCAGCGCAGCGCGCGCTCGTCGAGACACGCACGCAGTGCGAGGCGCTGCAGCAGGCGCTGGACACGGCGCGCGAACGCAGCAGCGCGGCACAGTCCGTGCTCGCCGCGCTGACCGGAAAGCGCGACGCGCTGCGCGCACAGATCCAGGCCGCGCCGCCGGCGGACATCGCCGCCCTGCGCACGCGGCGGGATGCGCTGACCGTGCGCGCCGAGCAGCTGCAAAGGCAGATCAGCACCTGTGATGCGCGCCTGGAGCAAAACCGCGCGGCCAGCACCGCCATCGACACGCGGCGGCAGCAGCACGCCGCCGTGCGCGCGCGCTGGCAATGGGTGCACGCGCTGGCCGCGACGGCCAACGGCGCCGTGCCCGGCAAGGAAAAGATCATGCTCGAGACCTACATCCAGACCGCGTACTTCGACCGCATCCTTGGCCGCGCGAACACGCGCCTGCTCATCATGTCCGGCGGGCAGTACGAGCTGCGCCGCTGCGCCCGCGCGGGCGACAACCGCAGCCAGACCGGGCTGGAGCTGGAGGTCATCGACCACTACAACGGCACGGCGCGCAGCGTCAAGACGCTCTCCGGCGGCGAGACGTTCGCCGCCTCCCTGTCGCTGGCGCTCGGCCTGTCCGACGAGGTGCAGGCAACCGCCGGCGGCGTGCAGCTCGAGGCCATGTTCGTCGACGAGGGCTTCGGCTCGCTCGACAGCGAGGCGCTGCAGCAGGCGCTCGCCGCGCTCGTGGGCGTGTCGGGCGGCAGCCGCATCGTGGGCATCATCTCCCACGTGGCGGAGCTCAAGGACCGCATCGACCGGCAGATCATCGTGACGAAAGACCGCAGCGGCGGCAGCCGCGTGCAGGTGCAGGCATAAAGCAAAAAAAGCCCCGGCAGCCGAAAGTTATCCACGCACAAGGACAACATCAATGACCGTTTAGAGCAATGCCAAATTAAGGGGCGCGATTTACTATAAATCGCGCCCCTTAAACTTTTTCGACAAAGTTTTTTAGTTTTTCTGTAATACACAAGCTTTTTATGCGTTTTTATGTTATACTACAAATGCCTATAATTCCCTCTTGCTATTAGGACGAACTATTTTACCAATAGAAAGGGGTAATTTCTATGGCACAAGAAAAAGCTGCTCTCTCCAAAATTGCTGGGGGCAACTTAGCTCACATGCTTTGGCAACGCTGCATTTCCCAAAAGGAGTTTGCGGCAATTGTTGACCGCACTCCCCGTACGGTTCGACGCTGGATGTATGAAGGAATTCCTACTTTGGATGATCTTCAGACCATCACAGAAGCGCTTGGTGTGAGCGTAATGGACATCCTCTCTGATTCAGAGGATGTCCATTATTTTTATATGAGAGGAAATCTTATGTCCGTATTTGGTAAAGTACTACCACGATTCGACCACATATGCTATAATGATTGGTAATATCGGCAAATGCTTTGTTGGGAATATTGTTATTTTTATAAATAGTTTTCTCGGCATGAAAGTATTCCAAACTACCATACAGAAAATATCACGTCTGGTGCGGGGGGATAACTATGTCTTTTGAAAGCATAACGCAACAAACACAAAGCAAATATGCGCTCAGAGATACAATGAAAGCAAGTTCTTGTGCAATTGAAGACTGGGACTCTGCAGTAAAGCTATGTTATGTTTTATGCGCCAACACACCATTTATTGGGGAGTATATACCATCAGAAGACCAATTCCAAGATATTGTAACAGATGGGAGAAAACTATTTTCCCGACTTATGTCACAAAGTATGCAGTCATTATCAGAGTTGGAGCAAAAAGAGCTTGTCTGTGCGGCAATTTTTTTGACACAAAGGATAGACACGCTGCGGAATTCATCTGAAGATGATGGTCAAGTGTGGGAGGACATTCTGTCTGGATTGGGCTATGATGAATTGCAACTGCCTCCGTCTTGGCAGAGTTGCTATAAAAAGATGACGGAGCTGATTCGTGCGAATGTCCCATACTTTGCTGAGTACGGGCAAAAATACTACAACACACTAAGAATTCAAGCGCTTACGCCAGCGGATTCTATTAGTGAGCTATTTGACATCATCTATTCTTTTTATCGAAACAACTTGGAGTGTCAATATAATAACACTGATAATGCATTTGAAATCCTAACAGAAAATATTCAGAAACGCCTTAGCAACGATGCCAATAATGATGATGCGCAAATAAGTTTTGGCTCAGGGTTCTGGAGACTAAAATCTAGCCTAAAGTTTCTCCTTTCTCATGAACCAATATATATGGCCGCTGTCTGTGATGCTATTGCCGGCAAAATGGATATGCTTTTACGGGGTGATACCCCTGCGATAAACAAAAACAATCGCTGGGATGTGTTACTTCAAGAATGGTTTAATAAAAAAACAGCCACCGAAAAAAAGCAGATGCAAAATGTGAGGCTCAGACAGGTCAATGCAAAAATCGCATCTAAACGTGAACAGATACACCCTCAATACCGTTTGGAAAATGAAAGCATTTTTATTTGTATTCCAAGCATTCGCTTGCCCGAAATCACACAACGACCTATCTTAAAATTATATCAAAATGGTAACTTGGTTGCGGAACGCACGCTATCTGTTTATGGTAATGAGATGTGCTACACAACTAGGGAATACAATTTATCCCTTATAGATCTGGACTACATTTCGTGGGCTGATCCTTTAAACTTTCGGCTCCAACTCTACTGCGCAGAAAATAGAATCTATGACTCTGCTTCATGCTTATTCCGGGAATATATAGTCTTCAATTCTTTTGGCCTTGAGAGCAATATTGAGCGATGCACAAATGGCCAAATTCACCTGTTAACCAGCAACCATGATATAGTTGAAATTGATGACCCTAAGGATCGATATTGTGATTTATCCACAAAAGGTACTTTCAAACTATTTGATATTTCACTGATTTCCGCCCAAAGAATCGTTGTTAATCATATTGACATTCTTTTATCTCAATCAAAAAAGAACAACCTCAGATGTTATTTTTCGCCCATGCCAATCGACGGGATTCAATTATCTCAGGAAGGAAATGAGTGCCTTGCCTTTAGTAAATCCCCTGTACTACATATTATTCTAGACCCTAAAGATGCCGCGCAAAATTATCAACTCCAACTCGAAAAAGCGAGAACTCACTCCCTATATGAATTCTATGATAGTCAGACAAATTCAATTGAAATACCACTTCCCAGTGCAGCCAGATTCTTACACAATATTAGAATCAAGCAATTTCAAACCGGGAAAATAGTTGCTGAATTCTGTTATATGGTTTTGCCTAAGTTTTCGTTTCAGTTTTCCAACCCGTTCTTTCTGAATCGTTCTGGCGAAGTTGGAAGCGTTAAAATCAGCATGTCTGGCACGACGATACAACAACGATTCTCACTTATTGAGAATCAAACAGAAATAGATGTGTCTTTGGGAAATCAAGGCCTTTGTTGCAAATTAGCAGTCCCCAAAATCAATATTACAATAGATGGTGAAAACGCACTTTATTGGCCCGAGCATATATGGTACAAAGCAATACCACAAACAACATTTTTACAAATCGAAGCCCCCGAGTCTGTATCAGTTCGCCCTATGCTTGGACCGTTGCCACTCCAACACTTGAAGAATAAAAAAATATTTGACCTCGGGAACCAATTAACAACCATAGATGGGAGCAAAGAAAGCTTGCTTCTTGGGATGTTGATTCAATGTGATGGGATAGTAGTGCAGAAAAAACTCACAGAGATACACTTCAAACCAATATTTCTCGATTCACCGATCACTCGAGAGGGTTCTGTTTTGACATGGGATCCAAATGGAAAGTACATCGGTGACAGCGGCCCGGAATTTCAGATTCAATTGGAAAACGACGAGTCGCAGGAACCATGGATCTACTGTGAAACGCTGAAAAAAGATGTCATGGAGCGCAACTTTAGCTGTGCACCAGGACGATATGAGTGCCGTGTATATTTAAATGGAGCCAAGCAAACATCTCCTTTCCAGAGAAAGCAAGATCCGCAATTACTTTGGAACACCGTATATGAGATTATAGCCAAACCTGAAGAAAGCTTTGTTAATGAGCGTGTATATTTGACAAGAGCACATTTTTGGTCACCCGAGACGGGACACGATGAAACCGCATCTATTGCAATAAATGATGCTATTATCGTTGACATACAATATGACGGCTTTGATGACTATGATGGTGCCATTGATCACGCTGATCATTTCTATACGGGTATTCTATCATTCAAAACGCCTGACGGTCGTTTACACTACATGAATCGGGGAATCTCTTTCGATTACGAAACAATCAATCCAATCCGTTTCTGTGTGGAACATGACCACCTCTTGGTTTTTAATGCAGATGGTGACAAACTTCAGCTAAATGCAAAACTATTCTCACAAAACAAACGTGTACGTATTTTAAATCGAAAAGAACTGTTTTCGCAGGAAGAAGCTCGGCAATGGCTACCTATTGCCGATTCGTTCGAATATAGAGAGGAATACGATATATGAACAGATTCAACCCAATTCTTGCATCTGATAATCTGAAACAGAGTTTCATCGACTACATCGCAACATCGTTTGATATTGCGGATCCTTATTATGCCCAAAAGTTACGCGAGGAACTTGAGCAGGATGGCTTTGTAGCGAAAGGACCCTATTTGGATGTTAGTGGCTCTTTTAAAGCAGGAAAATCACTGACAGAGTTAATGGATGAAGGGGTCGCAAGTAAATTATTTTCGCAGCTTGAGCCTATTGATGAAAAAGATCGCGAAATCAAATTAGAGCGTCCACTCTACCTACACCAGGAGCAAGCGTTAAGAAAGGCAAATGAGGGAAACAACCTTGTTGTTACAACGGGTACTGGCTCCGGTAAAACGGAATGCTTTCTTATTCCTATTGTTAATGCACTCCTGCGAGAACAGGAACAAGGAACCCTCGCCGATAGCGGTGTGCGGGCAATTATTATTTATCCGATGAACGCACTGGCCAATGATCAAATTAAGCGTATGCGCAATCTTCTGCGCAACTATCCCGACATTACTTTTGGGCTTTATAACGGCAATACAAAACATACGCAGAAAGAAGCGCTGGCAGAATATCGCAAAATTCATGCAAAAGACGATAATTTCACAAAAGAGCCGCTTGAAAACGAATTGATCTCTCGTGAAACCATGCAGCAGACTCCTCCACATATTTTGATTACAAATTACTCTATGCTGGAGTATATGCTGCTGCGGCCAAAGGACGATAAAGTCTTTTCTAGCGCGAAATTACGGTATATCGTTCTGGATGAGGCCCACATCTATAAAGGTACAACCGGCATGGAAACCTCCATGCTGATGAGACGGTTACGTGCGCGGCTGAAAGTAACCGATCAGGTTCAATATATCCTGACGAGCGCAACGCTCGGGGGAAAAGAAGCAAATAAAAGCATTGTTGAATTCGGGCAGCAGTTATGCGGATTAAATTTCAAGGAAGAAAACATAATTCGTTCGGTTGATGCCAGCCCTGTAATTGAAGAGCGGAATATATATCCGGTAGCATTTTTTGGTGACATTGCAAATGGCTTGCTGTCTGTCAAAGGGGCATTTACAAAGTATGGTATACCGGACTTTGCCCCGAACGGCAATGACGACGAAAAGCTCTATAATTTTTTACTTCATAGCGACCTCTATTACCGTTTTCGTGAAGCAACTCGGACCCCAAAAACAATATCTGCAATTCACTGTGATTTAGGAATCTCTAAACAAGAATTAATTGATTTTGTAGCCGTATGCACACGAGCGGAAAAGGGCAACGCAAACCTCATAAAAGCACGCTATCATTTCTTCGTTCGGGCTTTGGAAGGTGCATACATTACGTTGAATGAACCACGCCAGCTTTATCTCAGAAGGCAGGAACACAGCAAAGAAGGCCAGCGGGTTTTTGAAATTTCCGTGTGTCAAGACTGTGGGCGAATCGCTATCGTTGGGAAAGACGAAAACGGTTTTTTTCAGCAGGTGGCAAGGAAGACCGAACGCGACCCCAAAGAATGTGATTTTTATTTGCTGTGGGATTCTTCTATTTCTGGTGAAATCAGTTCTGACGATGAAGATGAAGTGGCTGGCACCGACCAAGCCGAGAATCTTGGTAAAGATGACTTTGTGATTTGTCCTCAATGCAGCCGGATTGATGCAAAGGCAAATTTACACTTTGGCCCTATCTGCAGTTGCGAAAACGTCAAGTATGTTTCGTTAAAGCGTGTTAGTAGAACCAAGGAAAAGAACATCGCCAAATGCCCTGCTTGCGGTTATGGTACATTTCGCAGTTTTTATTTAGGTGCTGATGCAGCAACTGCTGTTTTGTGTACAGATTTGTTCGAACAACTCCCAGATCGAGAAATTGTCACCGTAGCAGATGTGGCGCAGCCAGAAGCAAGGCCGCTGAGTGGACCATTTGCAAAGATTGCATTCAGGCCCAAAGAACCTGAAACAAAGAAGAAGGAGAAGCAGTTTCTGTGTTTCTCTGACAGCCGCAGTGAAGCCGCTTTTTTTGCTAATTATCTTGAGAAATCCTATGAAGAGTTCCTGCGTAGACGCGGAATTTGGCACGTGGCAAAAGAAATGCAGGCACACGGCGAATACTCCCTATCTGTTCCGGCGTTTGTTGATCGTCTTGCTAGAGTCTTTGAAAAAGAACAGTCTTTCCGCCTGTGGAGTCCGGACGGAATCCGTGATGCAGACAGCCTTTCAGAAACAAATCGGCACAACGCTTGGAAAGCCTTGCTCAATGAACTCTTTAACGGCAGACGTGCCACAAGCCTTTCCTCTATGGGGCTTATCTCTTTTGAATATACACGGAACGACCCTTGCGATAACTACGATCTCCCTACATTTTTTGAAGGTACCTACAATCTGTCCAATACAGAAGCTCGCAGCCTCCTCGAACTTATTATTCTTGATGCATGCTATACGGGGGCACTTAACGCTGGGGAAGGAATGACACTAAACGACGAAGAACGGGAGTATATTTTCTTTACGCCCCAAGAAAAACACTTGATCCTCTGTAAAAGCAGTGAAACTGTCGGGCGTGCAAATCTGATGGGCTGGGCCGCACGGGCACGTGAAAATGGAAAGAACGCATATTACCCAAGCACTCGCTTACAGCGACTTTGCATTGCAACCGGTATGTCGGAAGATGATGCAAATCAATTCTTGAAAGACTATTGGGAGAATGTTTTTGAGCAAGAGAAGAATGCCGAATATGCGCTCAATATCTGTGATTTTAGAATTCGATTAAATGCTGATCCTGCTGTACATACATACCGCTGCAGAAAATGCGGACGCATCACAGTGCATAATGTCAAAAATCGCTGCGCTATCATGCGTTGTGATGGACAGTTAGAAGAAATCAAAGATCCACAAACCTATTTTAACGTCAACCACTATATGAAGCTCTACAGCAGCGATAAAATGCAACCTTTACAGGTGAAAGAGCATACTGCACAGCTTTCTAGAAATCGGCAGACACAATATCAACAGGCATTTGTCGATGGGAAAATCAACGCACTAAGTTGTTCTACTACATTTGAAATGGGTGTTGATGTTGGCGGCTTGGAAACGGTATGTATGCGAGATATACCACCGAGTCCTTCCAACTATGTTCAGCGTGCTGGCCGTGCTGGTCGTTCATCACACTCAGCGGCGTTTGTTATGACATATGCAAAGCTCTCATCTCATGATTTTACATATTACGATAATCCGGAAAGTATCATTTCCGGCAAGATTTCTGCACCTGTTTTTTCATTGCAAAATAAAAAGGTTATTTACCGGCATATTTTTGCTGTTGCGTTAAGTGAGTTTTTTGCGAAGTACCCCGAAGTTTATAATGGAGATAATGCAACCGTATTTCTTAATGGGGACGGTTTTGAAAAGCTCAAAGATTTTTTGACATCGCCTTCTGAACGACTTGTAAGCCTTCTTAAAAAGTCTGTCCCGATCGAAATGCATCAGCCAATGGGAATTCATGATAATTCATGGATTGATGAGCTCATCGGCGAAAACGGCATTCTATCGTCTGCAGTCGAACGCTATAAACGGGAACTGGCTGAATTAGAAAAAGCGTGGAAACAGTCTCAAAGAACGAATCCTGAACGTTCCAGTGGCCTTTATCATGAGTTGAAGCGGCTTCGGTGCGCGGATGATGATGGTTATAGCAGAAGTCTAATTGATTTCTTAGCCAGAAACAACATCCTTCCCAAATATGGATTCCCTGTAGATACCGTTGAACTGCAAATAGCAGGGAAACGCAACGGGAACAGCAATGAGGATTTGACGCTTGCGCGTGACTTGCAAATGGCAATCGCAGAATACGCACCTGGTTCTGAGGTCATTGCAGATGGGAAATTATATAAGAGCCGATACATCAGGATGGAATCGGTTCAAAAGCGAACCGCAGCATACGGGTATTACGCAAAATGCAAAACTTGTGATGAATACAATTTCACTCGCAATTTGCAGGTCCGCACAACGGGACAGGAATGCATATCTTGCGGCACAAAAATACCAGGAAAATCATGGATTGAAACAATAGAACCAAGGCTAGGTTTTATCACCGACAAAGCAGACGCAAAGGATGCTCCGATGACAAGGCCGGAGCGTGATTACAAGACGGAAGATTATTATATCGGTGATCAAGATCGTGATATCATTAAAAAGAAAGCTTTCTCGTTTGATGGTGCAAAGGTGGAATTGCAGTCTACTGCAAATGATTCGCTTGTTGTAATTGGTTCTGCACAGCATAGGGTATGCCCACGTTGTGGATGGACAAGCGATGCAAATGGCGTATTTTATAGCCACAAGACATCATGGGGGTATCCTTGTAAATACGAAGGTACCGGTGATCCACTGTACCTTTCTCACGTATTCAAGACAGATGTTGTGAAGTTAACATTCTTTACGTCCGATGCTGCTGACTATAAAACCATGCTTTCTGTCATGTACGCTCTGTTGGAGGGTTTGTCCAGAGAACTTGGAATTGAACGCACCGATTTAAAGGGATGTTTACATCAGCAAAACTGGAGTGGAAACAGCAAACTGCTATTCTCCATTATTCTCTATGATGCAGTTGCTGGTGGTGCTGGTCATGTGCGTAGGTTGGTTACGGATGACGGTGCTGCTTTCGCTCGTGTTTTGAAAGCAGCATATTCTGTTGTACATAATTGTAGTTGCGAGCCATCCTGCTACCATTGCCTCAGAAACTATTATAATCAGAAAGTACACGATTCCCTAGACCGACATCTTGCGGCTTCATTTTTGTCGAATTGGCTGGGTGAATACACTTCTGTCGAACTACAAGAAACAGAAAAGGAAATTTTCACTGATGTTTCCTCACATACAGCGCAGCCTATTGCGATTCAGGGTGATACTTATGCTAACGACTATTCTTCATGGAAAGAGGTTTTTTCCGTTAGTGGATTTGATGTCGCCATTGGACAAGCATGGGACGCCGCTGGTATTTCCCTAGAAGCCCTGATTTTGCCGGATGTTCATGTGGATGATGTCTATGTCGAACCCTGCTTCGCGTGGGAAAAGCAACGAATTTTGATCGTTGATGCATTGGATGCCGATGTTCAAAACATATTGAACAACAGTGACTGGTTGTTGATGGACATACACACATCCCCAGAAGAACTGAGTATCAAGCTGAAAGAAAGAAGTTGATAGAAATTGGCGATTATGATTCCCAGCATGGAAACTAAGGAAGATTTTAATGCTAGTGGTGGGGAACTACTTCTCTACGAACTCCTTGCTCAGCTCCCTGATGATTATTATATTTTCCACTCTACGCGCTGGAACGAAAAGTTGCAGAAATCTGCATACTCTGGTGCTCACAGATACGTACAATGGGGAGAAGCGGATTTTACAATTTTTCATCCCGTGTATGGCTTTATTGTCTTTGAAGTAAAAGATGGACAGATTGCGTTTAGTCGTGAGCGCGGATGGATTCAAATCAACCGCTATTCCGGGCATGAAAAAATAATTGATCCGATGGAGCAAGCTGAGCGTAGCAAATATTATTTTCTGGACCAGATAAAGCGGCGCTTTGGTGGCTCCTCTCCCTATTCGTTTTGCTCTGCAGTTTGGTTCACATCGGGTGACAAAGCTTGCGTTGATGGGGCAATGCCGCTAAATTACAAGGAAGAAACTGTCTTATGGAGCAATGACTTGCAGTCTCCCACCTCTGCAGAAATGGCCATTCGAAAAGTTTATCGTTATTATGACGTGAAGCATGTTGTACCCTCAAATGAAACCACGGCAAAAGTCCTTGACACGTTAGCTCCGGAAGTTGGCGTCTTTGAGAGTATCCGAAGCAGGATGCTCTCAACAAAAGCTATGTTCCGAAAGATGACTGCGGAACAAATGTATCTGTTGGACTATCTTGAAGAGCAAGAAGAAGCTGCTATTCACGGTGTTGCCGGAACTGGAAAAACCGTACTTGCGGTGCAAAAAGCTAAGTCACTCTCTGAAAGCGGCCCTGTTCTTTTCCTTTGCTTTAACCGCTTTCTGAAGAATCATCTGCAAAATGCATATTCCGCAGAATCGGGCATTGCTTTTTATACGCTAGATGGCCTTCTGACGAAATATACAAGTAACTTTAGTCAAAGTCCGAGTGAGCGAACAGAAATGATTACTGAGTTTCTTATGGACTGGGACCAGTATGAAATTCCTTTTTGCCATATCGTAATTGATGAAGGACAAGATTTTCAAGACGAACACTTGCAACTCCTTCACGCCATTGCCAGGTCAAAAAACGGATGCTTTTATGTGTTTTATGATAAGAACCAGTTTGTTCAGGGGGTGAACTATGCACAATGGCTTGACCAAATGGAATGTCGGTTGGTGCTTTCGCGGAACTGCAGAAATACAAAAGAAATTGCTATTACATCAACTCGCCCCATCGGTCTTGAAGAAAGCCGCATAAAGATGCGCCGTGAATTTGATAGTTTCAGCACATGGAACCCTAAACTATTCTTTGTTGATGGCAAAACCACGCTACAAGAATATCTTGCCAAACTAATAAAAAAATATACCGCTGCGGGTATCAAAGAAAAAGATATTGTCGTTCTATCAATGAAGCCAGAGGGGAAATCTATGCTTCAACAATCAGATCTTTGCATTTCTGGGAAATACATACTGTCGCGTGAGCCAAAAGAAAACTCTATTTTCTTTACAACTGTTCGAAAATTTAAGGGGTTGGAGGCAGAGGTAATTATCTGCATTGACATTGATAAAGAGACTTTTTCCTCTCCTCAAGAACGCAATGTATTTTATGTTGGAACATCGAGAGCAATGGCGTACTTAGACCTACTCTCACTTAGTAGTCCGGAGGAATTAGCCACTGCGATTGACGGTGGAGAAATATATAGTAAACGTCCCCAAGCAATTAAAGCAGTCAGAGATTGCCTTAAAGTCAAGATTGCTTCTGCGTTTGATTTAACAGACGATATGGACTCATGACAAAAAGTATTTGTGTTCATACAACCCTGTATATCTAGAATTTAGCAAGTAATTTCCTTCCTCCAACGCCGCCTATGGCGGCATTGACGCAAGCATCGCATTTTGATGTCAAAATACTGCTTGCTGGGGTAAACCCCAGTCCCCCATGCCGCCCGCGGGCGGGAACTTCTCGGCAGCATTGCCGGAAAGTGAGTGTAAAAATTGGGTTCGGCAATATGGCCGAACCCAATCACAGCGGACTGCCCTAAAGCGCTTCAGACAACATTGTCAAAAGCGGTAGACGCTGAAAACCGGGTTCGGTGAATTCACCGAACCCGGTCAGACTTTTTGACAAGGTTGTCTGAAAGTAAGGGTTGGCAATCTTGCCAACCCTTACTTTACCAGATCGTCTCCCGCACCGCTCGAATCAGCGTCACCACCCATGACAGCGCCGCAAGACCCGCCAGCACAAGGAAAATGCCGTCCGCCAGAGCGGTATGGGCCAGATACCACGGGCGGAATACCGTGATTACCAGTGCACCGTACAGCAGCGGCGCAGACAACCGTAGCACCTGTGCCAGACGGACGATCCCGCCCAGCAGCGCCAGCCCCAATGATAAAACAGCAACCATCATGTTCCGAGTCTCCTTCTTCGATTTGTGGTATGTTACCATCGGCAGACAGACTTTATAAGGGTCTGTCTGCCGATTTTTTCGCTTTGGGTGTCAATAAGACCCCCTTGATTGGACGGCGAGGGTGTCTATTGCACACCCTGGATTTCAATTTTTTTTGCAAAATTTTTGGATTTTTTGTTATTCACCATGCTGTTTTTTCGGGAGGGGTAGTGAGGGGGTATCTGAAAAAACAGAAAACCGCTCTCGGCAACATTGCCGGAAGCGGTCTGGAGGTGGTTTATGAACAAACAGACACATCGGACCTGCGTCCGCATGAGTGCCAAAGAATACAGCCGGCTCATGGAACGAAGCAGGGCGGCAGGGCTGTCTGCCAACGCATGGCTTATGGAGCAGCTCGCCGGCAATCGTCCCATCATCAGTCGGAACGGTGTCATGTCGGACTTTCTCTGCCTGCTCAATCAGAAGGGGCGGGAGATCAACACCGTGGCTCGTGCCTTCAACAGCGGATATGGCACGGCAGAGGGGCTCCAGCAAGCACTCGACTGTCTGAAGGACATTGCCCAGGCAGCATACGAGGTCAGGAAGGAGGGATTCACCCATGCGCCGTAAGCGCAAAAAGCCGCTTCCCAGAGGGAAACTGCGGGACAACAGCAAAAGCATCTCTGTCCGGATGACAGAGGAACAATTTCAAAGGCTGGAACGCTATCGGGAACTGACCCGCCTGCCGGTCACCACCTATTTCCGCAAGCTCATTGCAGAGAGCGAGATCGTGGAAAGACCCAGCCGGATCAGGTTTCGGCTCCACGAGGAAGTCAACAAGATCGACTCCAATATCCGCCAGATTCTGCGGAATCCCCGCGCAAAGGAACTGGACCGGGAGGCGGCGGACAGAATCCGTTTCCTGCTGGAACACATTCTCGAACAGGCCTACCACATAAACGCCCATCATGATCTGAGCCACAAGGACGGGCAGTAAACACCCGCCCGTTCGCCCCGTGCCGCCCTGTGCGGCGTTCTTCCGCACCGGGCAGCGTCCCTGCCCATCCCCTCCGGCAGAGGCCCCCACAGGCGGCGTGTGGGCAAAACCAGTAAACAATAGTAAAAGGAGAGCCTATGGAGCAAAAAGCCAATATCACCATCGATAAGGAGCATATCACCGTGGAGCGGACGCAGACAGCCTGCGGGCGGGAGATTCGAGTCATCTCCGTGTTTCCACGGCACGGCAGTGAAACTGTGGAGGATAAGCTGAAAGCCCTGGCGGAACTGGACTTCCGGCAGGGAAAGCTGTGCGCGTAAAGTGCTGGACATTTCAGACCGTTCGGGGTATTGTGGTGTCGCAATGCTCTGAACGGTTTGACAAAGAAAAGGAGGGCTGTATGAATCAGTCAAACCAAATCAGGAAAACCGCCCTGTACTGCCGTCTCAGCCAGGATGATGGGATAGAGGGCGATTCCAACAGCATCCAGAATCAAAAAGCTATTTTGCAGAAGTTCGCGGAAGATCACCATTTCCCCAGCCCCTGCTTTTATGTGGATGACGGTTTTTCGGGAGGAACCTTCCAAAGACCGGCGTTCCAGCAGATGATCTCAGACATGGAAAACGGCGAGATCGGGATCATTGTGACCAAGGATCTCAGTCGCCTCGGTAGAAATCAGCTTCACACGGGACTCTACATCGAGGAACGCTTCCCCATGTTCGGCGTCCGCTACATTGCCATCAATGACAATGTGGACACCGACAGCAGCGAGAGCAATGACCTCATGCCGTTCAAAAATTTGTTTAACGAGTGGTTTATTCGGGACACCAGCCGGAAGATCCGTGCGGTGCTGAAGGCCAAAGCGGAACGGGGGGAACGGCTGGGAACCAGAACGCCTTACGGCTACCGAAAGGACCCGGACACGAAAAAACTAATCGTGGATGATGAGGCGGCAGCTATTGTCCGCAGGATCTTTGCCATGTGCGCCAGCGGCAGTGGCCCCAGCCAAATTGCCCGCATTCTCAAGAAAGAGCAGATCCTGACGCCCACCATGTACGCCTACACCAGGTACGGCGTCACGCACACCTGTCTGGATACAGCACATCCGTATAACTGGTCTGACAGCGCCATTGCCAATCTTCTGGAGAACGAGATCTATCTGGGCAATACCATCAACATGAAGCACAGCAGCAGATCCTACAAGGACAAGCGAAGGGTCGAACATCCAAGAGAGGAATGCCTGGTCTTTGAGAATACCCATCCCGCCCTCATTACGCGGGAGGTCTGGGACGTGGTACAGAGAGTCCGTAAGAACAAGCGCCGTCTGACCAAGATGGAAGAACAGAACAAGTATTCCGGTCTTGTGTTCTGTGCTGACTGCGGCTCCAACATGGTGCTGCACCGGGCACATACCATGTCCGCCAGCTACAATCACTTTACCTGCCGCACCTACAAGAAGGATGGAGAAGCCTGTACGGGCCACTATATTCGAGAGTGCGTTCTGGATGAAGTGGTGCTGGAGGACTTACGGAGAGTAACGGCCATGGCACGGGAACATCCGGAAAAGTTCGCCGCCTATATTGGCAGCAAGCAGTCCGCCGAGCTTCAGCGGGAAATCCGCAGGCAGGAGAGGGAACTGGCCGCCATGCGGAAGCGGAAAGCGGAACTGGACGCGATTTTCAAAAAGCTGTATGAGGACAGTGTGCTAGGCCGCATCACAACAGAGCAGTTTCAGATGCTCTCCGGCAGCTACACGGAAGAACAGAACCTCATCACTGTCGGTATTCCACAGAAAGAGAGTGAGATCCAGCATCTGCGGGAAACGGTGAGCGGGACGGACAGCTTCCTTGATAAGGCGAAGCGGTACACGGATATCACGGAACTGACGCCGGAGCTGCTGCGGCTGTTCATTGAGAAGATCGTGGTTCACGAGAAAGAGGTAAAGTGGTCTAAACACGCTCCCCAGACCGTGGAGATCTACTACAACGGCATTGGCTATGTCGGCAGCGGTCAGCAGGATGTGGAAGAAGCACTGGAAGCACCGGAATCCCTACAAACCCAGGACACAGAGAAGCCCCGGCAGGCATCGTAAACACGATGACCTGCCGGGGTATCCCAGGAATCACTTGTTACCCCTGTGAGGGGGGAACAAAGCTGCCGGGGATATTCTCTGAAGCAGTATCACTCCACGACGAACAGCAGATACCACTGCCCGTCGACCTGGACGAACTCGAAATAAAAGTCGTTGTCCTGCCCGTTTTGATACGTCACGTCGCAGGCGACGATGACATTGTCGTCGATGCGCACACCGAGCTCGCGCTGGAGCTCGCGCACGTCGCTGGCGTCGAGACTGTCGTCGTCATAGACGTAATAATCATCGATGGCCTTGCCGTAGTCATAATACCAGTCGTCGAGCTGGATGAGGGCGGCCTCGCGGCCGGCGGCGGTATCATCGTCCTGCATGTAGGTGATAACCTCCGGCAGAAAGAGATCGAGCATGGCGTCGGTGTCATCGGCCTTGAAATTCGTGAAGTAGCACTCGAGGAGCCGGTCCACCTCCGCGCCGCCGGCCGTGCTGGGCTCGCCTGCCTGACGGGCAGCGAAAATGCCGGCCAAGACCGCCACGATCACGACCAGTGCAGCAAAGCCGCACAGCAGACCGATGAGCAGCTTCTTCGGCTTGTGCTTCGGGCCGATCTCCGGCGAGGAGACCCCGCCGCCGGGCGCAGGCGCATACCAGTCGCCCTGGCCCTGGGGCGCTTCGGGCGCGGGCATGCCGCAGACGGTGCAAAAACGCGCGCCACGCCGCAGGCCACCAGCAGCAGGGCGCATTTGCGCAGCAGCT
>ENA-ORTV01002679-ORTV01002679.1-human-gut-metagenome-genome-assembly--contig:-NODE-2679-length-16230-cov-2.399629_pt1 | contig 16230 bp, 8 predicted proteins | sample MGYA00241915_ERZ509194 | MGnify/ENA primary metagenome ERZ509194 (study PRJEB26280, sample SAMEA2338810) | human gut metagenome | biome: human gut; feature: human-associated habitat; material: faeces... | reverse complement strand
GAAGAAGGTCTTTCTCACGGATGTCCTATTTGCAAAGAACTGAAAGGACTGACTCAATATCTTGTAAAACGCAGCCAGTGGATCATTGGTGGTGACGGTGCTTCTTATGATATCGGTTACGGTGGTGTCGACCATGTCTTGGCCAGCGGTAAAGATGTAAATATTCTGGTGGTAGATACCGAGGTTTATTCCAATACCGGAGGTCAGTCGTCTAAATCTACTCCTGCAGGTGCTGTTGCTAAATTTGCTGCCAGCGGTAAACGGGTGCGTAAAAAAGACCTGGGTATGATGGCGATGTCTTATGGTTATGTATATGTGGCACAGGTGGCCATGGGTGCCAACCAGGCTCAGTATATGAAGGCGATCAAGGAAGCAGAGGCTTATCCCGGACCTTCTTTGATCATCGCTTATGCTCCTTGTATCAATCATGGTCTGAAAGCCAGCATGGGGAAATCACAACAGGAAGAGAAGAAAGCTGTAGAATGTGGTTACTGGCAGTTGTACCGCTACAATCCGATGCTTGAAATAGAAGGGAAGAACCCGTTCCAGTTAGATTCTAAAGAACCCGACTATACAAAATTCCGTGAATTCCTGATGGGAGAGGTGCGTTTCAACTCCCTGATGAAAGCTACTCCGGAAGAAGCAGAACGGTTGTTCCAGGCAACGGAAAACGATGCGAAATGGAAACTGAACGGCTACAAACGTTTGGCTGCTATGGAATACGGGAAGAAAATCCGGGCGAGCCTGTTTATAAGAAAGAGGTGTTGGAATCGACAAGTCGATTTCGACACCTTTCTTTTTTATTTTTCATTATAAAAAAAATAGCCTGTAAAATCAAATCTGATTTTACAAGCCATAATTAATGATAAATACAAAAAAGCGGGTGATGGGAATCGAACCCACATATCCAGCTTGGAAGGCTGGTGTTCTACCACTGAACTACACCCGCAGGTTATTTAATTGTTGCTGTCTCGTTAAGACTTGTTTATAATACCTCAAATTGTTTCTATTGTCAACACTTTTTGAAAAATTTTTTTAATTTTTTTAAAGGGACTGCAAAACTGCAGTCCCCATACTTCTTATTTTTGCTTTTTCTTACTAATAATTCCCGCTGCAATAATAACGAGAGCCGCTCCACCTGTAATTACAAACGGTAAGATTTTTGTGTCATCTCCAGTTTTAACCGGATTTTGTTTCGATGTCGTTCCACTTTTACTGGAACTACTAGAGTTACTGGAACCAGAACTGTTCGTCTGTGTCTTATTTTTATTATCTTGCGTCTTAGACGTAGACGAATTTCCTGTTTCTTTATCGTCTTTTTTGCTGTCATCCGATGGATTTTCTACGGTTCCATCTTTCAAAGTGAAGGTCAGATTTTCTACATTCACCTGTACATCTGCATCTTCATTTGCCAGTTTTTCTGCCTTCAATTCTACTGAAATAGAATCTTCTTCTTTTACAGATTGATTCACTTCAAACGAAAACTCTAATAAATGTCCTTCTTCTGGTAAATTTTCTGCTGAAGCAAATGCTGCTACAATTTCACCTTCTTTTTTGTTTCCTGTAAGGCAGTCATTGATTTCGCACATTCCATTTTCGAGAACGTTTCCCTTTTCAGAAGATACTAATTTCAACTGCTTAGAATCATAAGTGATACGTAGTTTTCCATTTGTTACTTTATCTTTCGCCTGCATCTCACAATACACTTTTACACTACGACTCTCTTTATCATATTCAGCTAATTTTAAGGAGAGGGTATTCGTATTACTTTCTGCAAACACGGTTATTGTCTGCAGGATTATTAGCATCACTCCTGCAAAAATAGCTATTATTTTATTTTGTTTTCTCAAATGATACACCTCCCCTTTTTCTCATATTCTCTTAGAATGATTCTATTTTTTCAGCTGCATACTGTAAGATTTCAGAAGCATCTTTGCTGTCAGAAGCGCCATCTCTGTTCACATCGCCTACATCCTGCTGCTCTTCTGTAAACTCCTGATATTCAGCAGCATACTTCAATACCAGTGAAGCATCCTGACTGTCTATAGTTCCATTAAAGTCTACATCTCCTAACAGTCTTGCCTTTAAGATTTCGTCAATTAATTTTTTCAACATTTCACTGACTTCGTCTGTTGATGCTTCCGGATTGTCATAAACTTTCTGTGCTTCTTCTTTTACAGCTCCTAACCCTTCAATACTTGCATCCAGATATTTATCTTTGTCATTTAAAATCTCAGATGCTTTATCGAGGGCATTTTTCAGTTCACTCTTATCACCTTTTCGAACCAGAGAAGTGATTGCTTCTGCAAGTTCATTATAAGCTTTTGTCAATTCTTCTTTGGTTGCATCGCTGTCTGCTCTCGTCTGTTTTGCGGATTCTAATGCTTCTTTTAGTTTTTCCACACTTGACGGTACATACTGGTCTTCGGATTCTAATAAAGATTCTGCTAAATCAATCAAAATATCCAGTCTTGCATCTTCTGCTTTGATGAGAAGCTGTGTAACGGCTGTAAGCAGTTTTGTTGTCGCTGTATTGACCTGTACCTGCATTGCGTCTGCATTATCATAAACTGTTTTTGCTTCTGCTAATACTTCTTTCAGGTTTTCTACACACTTTTCTTCATATTGTTTTAAAGTATCTGTATCTGCAAGAATTGCTTCTGCACCTTTGATTGCGGCTTTTAAACCTACTTTCTGTACTCCATTTTCCAGTAAGTTGCATGCAGAAATCAATTCTACAAAAGCTGCATCGACTTCTTTTTGTGTCGCATCTTCCTGCTCGGAAAGTTTTCTTGCTTTATCCAGAGCTTTTTCTACCGCACTCCATGTTTCTTCCGTAAAGCACTTATTTTCTTTTTGCTGAGTTTCTAACTTCTCAGCCATCTTAATTGCCATCTGAAGATTCGTTTTATCTGCTTCTTGTTTTTCTTCTGTATCTACAACGGTTACTGTATTGCCCTGTACCGCAGATGCCATAACAAACTTATCAAATCTTGGTGTAAAGTCATCCTGTACACTGCTGAATTTATAGGAATTGTCATTTGTAATGGTAATGGTATTTAAACCTTCCTGCAGTTCTACATCCATAATCACGTTTTTGAAGACATCCCAGCATAACGTATTTCTAAAATATACGGTCTGTGGTGTTCCATCATTTACCTGAATCTGTGCATAACGTTCTACTAAGTCTGTATTGTAAGGATGTACATAATTGCTGCCATCCTGTTTTTTCATAACCGGAGCCGGTTCATTATTGGAATAGAACATCGAAAGTTTATAAGTTCCTGCTGATGATGCATTTACCTGGAATGTAATTTCACCATCTTGTCCACCTCTAAAGCCTTCTACTACTTTTCCATCTGATGCATAAGCATTTTCTTTCACTTCTGGTTTTTTTACACTTCCCAGGAGATAATTGTAGTCATCTTTTACTCCGGTTCCTTCTAATGTACAATTTTCAGCTTCAATTGTCACTGTTGAATTATTGGTAGCTTCGTTATCTTTCTGGAATGTAATCTTATCTAATCCTGCTGTTCCATCACTTGTAAGTTTAAACTGATTGATACCTGCTGTAAGATAAACGACTGGACCTGTATATTCGCCAAATGCATCAGCATTAGAAAGTCCTATACCTCCCATATTTTTCCATCCTACCGAAATATCTGATTCTGCTTTGGCATCTTTGGCATAAGCTACACTGCTCTTATCAATATTTAAGGTTCCCTGACCTTTTGCTAAAATCTTCATTGAGTAATAGCCATCTTCCGGAGCATTTACATAGAATTCCATTTCTCCTGTTCCCTCTGCATATCCAGCTCCACTGGTGTCAGCATCAGCAACAAGTGCAAATCCATCATTTCTTCCCACAATTTCTTCCGGCTCAATTTCCATCGTAATTTCATTCGGGTTTTCCATGTAAGTTAAATCAATTTTGTCTAATAAAGCACACAGCATAGATTTTACATTTTTTCCATTCTGATTTTCACCTTTATGGGTCAGCTGAATAGTATGGTCTCCTGCTTTTAAATCCAGATAAACTGTCTTGTAGTTATAATATCCCCATTTTACTGTAGACTCATAATTCAAGTCTTCTACTTTTGTGCCATCAACGGTCAATGTCTGCTGCATTACTGAACCAATTGCACGGTTCTGTCCGCCACTTCCTACATATTCCAGAGTCAGAGGATCTACCTGCGGTGCCTGAGAGGAATAATAAACATTTAAGCGATAGGTTCCGTCTTTTGGTACGGATACCTGGAAGTTTACTCCATCTCCTTCTTGATTCATTCCGCCGACTTCTGCACGATTGGAACGAGCCAAATCACTTCCACCTGTTTTAGTAAATGCACCTGCATTTCCCAACAATTCTGCATTTTCTGCCTCATAAGTCTGGGTCCAGTTCTTTTCATAATTGCTTACTAAAGTTGTTTCTTCTTCTACTGCCGGTGTAATAATTGCATAATAGGCATCCATAAGTTCTGCATCTGAAATTGAAAACTGAAGTTTTCCATCTTTAAAGGCTACATCACCTTCAAATTCTACAGGAATATCATCCGCAAAACCATGATGACCGGTATATTTTGTGCTGTAAATTTTTACATGTGCTTTATCTGCATCTTTGAAATAAGAAAGACTCTTAATGTTATCCACGCTGATGGTCTGTGCTCCTGCCTGTCCTCCAAAAAGTACCTGAACCATCTGATCACTTTCATCTGCACTTCCAAGTCCATACAGACAACCGTAACTGCTCGGATTTCCAATATTCTCTTTTTCCATAGGAAGGGTATAACCATTCATATCTGCATACCACTTATAAACCCACCATGCACCATTTGGTTTGTTGGTATCTGCTGCCAGTTCATTCATTGTATTTGCCAGTCCCCAGTAAGGAAGTGACGCATACACTTTTGTTTCTTCAAAAATAGATAACCAGTTTACTAATGGTCCTGGTGCACCTACATCTTCAAAGTTTGCGGTCTCATTTACAAATAAAATAGGAGTAATATCCGAATTTGCATAATATTTATCTACCAGTCCCATCATATGATCATAATGACTGCGATAAGAAGTCAGTTTATCTTTTTGCAGTTCATGCCAGGTAATATATTCCGGAAGGCAATTATTTTCACTACAGAATTTAAAGAATTGCTCATAGTTTGAGCTCTTATAAGAAGCAAAATTCGGACCGGCAACTTTAATATAAGGAGAAATTCCTTTTACTGTATTGTAAATCGTCAACCAGTCATTACAAAGTTTTGTCGTATTTCCTCCATACCAGATGTGTCTGGCTCATTAAAGAGTACAAAACTGTACTTTTCGATTTCTTCTTTTGTTTTGCCCTCTACCATTTTACTTACAACGGATTTCACTTTTTCATTATAATCATCAATTCCGTTATACTCATAAGGCCACTGCAGATAATAATCCTGTAAATAAATCTGGACATTTTCCACACCACATTCTTCAAGATAAGAAGTCAATCGATAACCATCCCCTGAAGGATGCTGTTTTCCGTCGGCAGCTTTCTGAACTAAAATCTTAGGTGAAATTGCTTCCAACAAATCAGAAGACGGAACATTGTTTTCACTGACGCCATACAAAAATCCTGTAGAACCATGAAGCATATCACCGGTATTTCCTGATGCATCAAAATGAAGGGTTGCTCCATAAGAAATATCTGCTACACTTGTTCGAAGTTTTGCCAGTGCTGCATCTACCTCTTCCTGATTTTTCGCCTCTACTGCTGCTTTTGCCTGCTCTAATGCCTGTTTTAAGTTATTCAGACTCTCTTCTGTAATCGGTTCTTCTAAGTATTTCTCTGCCTCAGAAATTTCTTTTTCTAACTGTACACTTGTATATGTAGTTGTTTCATCTACACCTTCATAAAATTCCAAAGCAGTCACAGCCTCTTCCAGTTCTGCCAACATTCTGGAAACATTTGCCTCCGTAACCGGATTTTCCACTACTTCTTTTGCTTCTTGAATTTTTGTCTGAAGTGCTTCATAAGTATCTTTTGTGTAGAAACTGATACTTTTACTTTCTGCTTCTTCAATTTTTTCCTGTAATTGAGCGGTTACACTCTCATCCACTTTATAGCTTTCATAAGCTGCCATCGCCTGCTCATCTGTCAAAGCTGCATTATAAAAACGAAATTCATCAATTTTTGCTTTTAAGTCGTAATCTGTATTATAGACGGAGCGTCCGATTGCATTATTCACATTCGTTTTTAATTCTTTACAATCATCCGCAAACAGTGTGCTCAAAATCGTATTCATATTATTTTTGGAATCGGTTTTCTGAATTAACTTACCATCCATATAAATATTATAATTTTCCGGATCTACACTAACTGTCACATGCTGCCATTTTTCTTTTGTAAATGCCTGGTCCCAGATTAATTTTCCCTGAGCAGAACGGTCGGATAGCATAATAGAGGAATTATATCTTGTCGACGCTGTATCTCTTCCTCCTACTACAAAAGTAAATTCCGGTGCATTATATGGCCATCCTTCACTGTTAAAATTTACAGATGTCGCTGTAAAAATACGATTGTAATGGTCTGCACTCTGATTTACCTTAATCCAGAAAGAAAAAGCAAATCCCTCTTGTCCTACATCGCTGAACATTTCTGATGGAAGTAGAAGACAGCCTGCATTTAAGGCATCTCCTGGAAGATTTAAGACTTTTGAATTTCTCTCTGAATCATCCACAATTCCCAAACCCTCACCATTTCCATCAATGACAGCTGAAATCCCCTCTTTTGTACCCTCATTTGGCACCAGATTCTGATTTTCACCTTCTACTCCTTCATCAAAAGTAAATTCATAATATGGCTCTGGCACAACTACTTCTTCAACTTCTTCATTTTCTCCGGCTGCAAAAACACTCAGTCCTGTCGTCCCTAAAGTAGCCGGAACACACAACACCAGACTCATTCCTGTTGCCAGAATTCTTTTTCCTTTCACCCATTTTCCCATAAAATTCTCCTTTTTGCTCATTATAAGCTACTATTTTGTCACGCAAAATCTTACCGCTACTGCTTTTTGATTTTCTTTTGGCCAATAACTCAACTGATTATCTTTTACTTCAACTTTTTCATCTGTATCACTGTAGATTTCACAGATTTCATAGTTTTTTGCCTCTGGTAAATCCAATACAATTTTCTCTGGTAAATCACCTCCAAATATATGAAGCACAGCAAATGCCTCTCCATTTTTTCCTTCTCTGTAAACACCCTGCCATCCTTCTGGGTGTCTGATACAGTCAATTTTTGTTCCATATCGATAAGACTGACCTTCTTTTATAATAGAACGAATCCGATTATAAAATTTCATTCCATCTTCGATAACCTGCCACTGTTCTTGACCAAGTTCTGTCACATCACCTGAAAGACACATTCTTCCTAAAAACGTATTTATCATAGAATAAGCAATTCGTTTAAGAGAATCTGTAGTTCGTATTACTGCCCATATCTGGCTTTGTCTTGGCAAAATCGCACGATGCAGATTCGCTGCAATAATCGGAATTTCTTCACATTCATGAGCATCTGAAAATGACGCCATACTGGAAAGTCCCATATAGCCAGGTTCTAATCTATGTCCTCCCGAAGCACAGTTTTCTATTACAATTCCTGGGATTTCTCTTGCGATTTTTCTAAAATATGCCTGAGATGCCATCATATTCTGACGTAAGCCCTCTCCAAGAGATTCAAATCCATCACATCCGATTCCTATTGTGTCATTGTAATCCACCTTGAGATATTCAAAGCCATATTTTTTCAACATTTGAATCACATGCTCATCTAAATATTCAATAACCCATGGGTCATTTAAATCCCAAAAGCGTCTTCTGCTTGTCGTAAGCGGAAAACCGTCTAATTTCAACAAATGTTCTGTGTTATGAAACGCTCTTGATGCATGTCCTACATTCTCAAATTCAAACCAGATTCCTGGCTTTAATCCAGCCTCTTTTATTGCAGAAACCGTCTTTTCTAAACCTTCTGGGAATAAATCTTTTGAGACCTGATAATCTCCCATACTGATATCCCAAGGGACACCGGCTTCTTTATACCAGCCACAATCAATTACAAAATAAGTAAATCCTTTTCCTTTAATCTTATCTAAAATTCTTAAAATATTTTCATGAGATGGGCATCCCCAGGTCGTACAATATTCATTAAATATAATTGGTAAATCCTGTTCTACCTGTGGTCCTTGTTCTACTGCTTCTTCCTGTGATTTTGTTAAACGTGCAGATGCCAAATCCAAATTAGAAGAATCATATACTGTCAATACTGCTTTCGGAGTCTGAAAACATTCTCCTGGTTCTATGTGTTTCATCCAATGTCCAAACTCTCTGTCTGCCAAACCTCCACTTATCGCAAAATTTTCATCTTTTCGGAAAAGTTCCATCTGCCAGGATGCGCCATGCGATAACTGAGCACCCCAAAGTACATTTGTCTTTGTATCTTCAACAAACAGCCATGGAAAGAAATTGTTGACCGGCAAAGAACCAACCTGTCCAAAACGTTCACATTTTACTGAGTCACGGTTCCAGCAGGCATCCAGCTGAAATGCTTCTATTGGCAGAGATTCCAGACATCCTTCCTGACTCCAACGGCTTCTTAAGCGATGTATCATAATATTTTCATGACAATCTCCAGAAAGATAAGGAGAAATCATTTCCAGAGAAAAACTTGAAAACAGTTCCAGCGTTACTTTCTTCTGACTTAAATTTGAAAATTTACATTCTGTTTCCAGATAGGTAGAACCTTGTTTCCATTTGAGATTATGCTCTACCTGATATCCACGCTCATCATAAAGCAAGGTAGATATAATGGTATCTTTATCAGATACTTCTACTTTTTGTTCCTGAAATTTTAACCGTTTTACACTTTCACTGTTTCTCATGGTATTTCCAGGAGCATAACATCCTTCAAAGGCATCTCCTGAAAGTTTTAACTGCACCATACTATCTAAAACTGCCTCTTTTTCTACTGTGTCCGGTAAAGGTTTTCCGACAGGATATAAGATAAGACCAACCTGTTTTTCCTCGTTTGTTTCATATCGGGCAACCATGTCTCCAAGCACATATTCTTTTAACAGTTCTCTCATAAGATTGCTTTCTCCTCTCTTAACCTTTTACTGCTCCAACCGTCATTCCTTTGATAAAATATTTCTGTAATGACATAAATAACACGGCAATCGGAAGTACTGAAATGACAATTGCTGCCATTGCAGTTGTATAATCACTGCTTTGCGCAGAAAACAGGGATTGAATTGCTACTGTTAAAGTCTTTAACTGCTTTTTACTCACATAAAGACTTGCTAAGAGATAATCATTCCAAATCTGAAACGCTTGCATGATAATCAAAGTAGCCATTGCCGGTTTTAAAAGCGGTAACACGATTGAAAAATAAGTACGAAATACAGAACAGCCATCAATACGAGCCGACTCTTCCAGCTCAATTGGCACCGTATTCATAAAACTATTCATCAAAAAGACTCCAAACGAGATTCCTGTAGCCACATACATAAAGATAATTCCATATCGTGTATTCGTTAACTTCATACTATATCCAATTGTATAAATTGGAAGGAATAATGCCTGATAAGGAATCAGAATTCCTACGATAAAATAAATAAATGCAAATTTAAAAAATTTCTTTTTACATCTGGCAATCGCCCAGGCTGTTGTTCCACAAAGAACCGCTAAGATTAATACACTGATTGCAGTATATAAAAGTGTATTGAAAAAAGTAGCTTTCATATTTAACTTATCAAAAGCTTTTACATAGTTCTCAAAATTTAACGATTCAGGCAAAGATAATGGGCTGTTTAAATATAATTCTTTTTTCGTTTTAAAAGAATAATTTAAAATAATCAAAATAGGTGCAATAAATAACAACGCTAAGACCGTCATGATAATCTGCACGATAAAATTCGCTTTTGTATATGGTTCATTATTTATCTCATCTGTTTTCTTTTTTTTCATAAACATTATGCCTGCACCTCCTTGCTCTTCAATCCTTTTACCTGTATTACTGCTACCAAAAGCAATGCTACAACCAATGTTACTGTCATCGCTGAACCATACCCATACTGTCTTCCGTTAATTGCAGTTGTATAAGTCTTGTAAATTACAGAAGTAGAAGATCTTCCTGGTCCTCCTTTTGTGGAAGAAACCAGCAAATCATATACTTTCAAAGAACCTGTTGTAATACCTACTACACAGATGGTAATTGCAGGTGCTAACATCGGTATTGTAACATTAAAGAATCTTTTAATCGGACCTGCTCCATCTACTTTTGCCGCTTCATATAAATCTCCTGGAACACTCTGAAGTCCTGCAAGGTAAATTAATGCCCAGTATCCAATCCACTGCCAGTTATTTGCAATCAGCAGTCCACCTAAAACAGTTTTTGAATCTCCAAATAGCATAAAGTTAAAATTTGTTCCTAACCAGTTATTGATTTCCGGTAATACATTTGAAAACATTTTCAACCAGATAAAACCTACTACAACCGCACTGATTAAACATGGTACAAAGAAAGCAGTACGATAGATCTTCTGTGCTTTCAGACCGCTGTCCAAAGCAATCGCTACTAATAACGCTGCAATGTTCTGGATAATTGTGTTACCAATTGTAAATTTTAAGGTAAACCACCAGGAATCCAGAAATTCTTTATCTTTAAATAAATTTATGTAATTTTGAAATCCAACAAAAGTTTTTTCCGGAGTCATTCCATCCCAACTAGTCAAAGAATAACGAAAAGATAATAATAATGGTATAATCAATCCTATTGTAAAAATAATAAATCCAGGAAGAACCAGCACCAGATACTGTCTAAACATCTTATCTTCCATGCTTCTTTTTTTTCTCATCATTTTATTCACTCCTGCTTATACAATTCAGGGCTGTCATACCTGTCGGTATGGCAGCCCTGTTAATTACTTAGTTTGCACTACTGCTGTTAACTCTGCCATCAGAAGCTTTTAAAGCATCTTCAAAACTTTCCTGTCCCTGTAACCAACCTGCAATATCTTTTGCATTTTCTTCCTGGAATCCACCCCAGATTAACTGATTATTTCCAAGTGTTACATCCACGATATTTCCTGCATCGGCATAGGAATCAATATCTTCCTGACTTGGATTTGTAAAGGTAGGGGTAACATCTTTTAACATCGGAGCTGTTTTTGTGTAATCATAGATTTCCACTGCCAGGTCTTTGTCTGAAGTAAGTAAATCAAGAACTTTATTTACGGCATCCTGATGTTCTGTTTCTGCACTTGTCATAATTGTAATATTTGGCTCGAAAACTAACTTAGAATCACCAGTCTGGTTCGGGAATGGGAAGATACCAAAGTTAAAGTTCTCATCAATATCCAGGAAATTCTGAATAGACCAGGAACCAGATACTTTCATAGCAGCTTCTCCTGTTACCATTTTTGCATCACAATCTGTCTGCTCCATAGAGAATGTATCTTTAAAGGTATTATCATAAATCAGTTTATTGTACTCATAAGCAGTCTGCATTTCTTTACTATCTTCAAAGCTAACTTTTCCATCTCTGAACTGGTCGCCCCAATCAGGAATGTTATTAAAGACATCATTCATCATAAACTGCATAGTAACATTTCCGATTGACCAGGTATCTACCATGTGGCTCGCAAATGGTGTAATTCCTTTTTTATTACAGTCATCTATAATTGCCTGTAAATCATCCAGAGTTTTCGGAACTTCCCAGCCATTTTCCTCAAACATATCTTTGTTATAGTAAACACCCTGATATAACGCATTATAAACCAGACCATAAGTCTTTCCGTCTATTGTTACATTCTCTCTCGCTGCATCCAGTCCTCGATCAAGGTATTCACTGTCAATTTCTCCTAATACTCCCTGTGGTGCATAAGTAGCTACGTCCTGCGCTTTTCCAATCATAATGTCCGGAAGACCTGACTGTAAATACTGCTGCATCTTAGGCTGGAAATCATTTCCCCAGTCTACACATTCCCATTCCAATGTAATATTTGGATATTTTTCAGCTAATGCTTCATCAATCATATCCTCAATTCCGGCATCTGTTGTAGACTGACCTGCCAAGACAGTTAATGTAACCTCTTCATCAGAATCACCTGATGCATCTGCTGTATCCTCTTTCTTAGTTGAAGAATCACTTGCTGAATCTCCACTTGAACCACATCCAGCTAACATTCCTACTGCCATAGTTGCCATTAAAAAAATACTCACTACTTTTTTCTTCATATTTGAGTCCCTCCTAGTATATTTTGTTCGGTTTCATTTGATAGTTTTATTATACTGAAAATCTTCTTTGTACAATTAGGACATATTTGAAAAAAAGAGTTGGTTATTTTTGAAAAAATAACCAACTCTTTTTTTCTTCTATTTTATCTTCTTATCTTATACTCTCTTCCCGATGCTCATCTGCATATTCCAATACATTATCTAACGTTTTTTTCCCTTGCAGCCATAACTGTTCCTGAGATGCAATCTCATTTTGGAATGGCCATATCAACTGTGTATTTCCTGTAGCTGCTTCAATCACTTCTCCATTCTTTTCATACTCTTCTACATCATTTTGTATACAGCTTTTAAAGGAATACTTTTCTATTTCCTGTACTGGATAAGTCTGTGTAAATTCTAAAATTTCTTCCAATAATTTTTTATCCTGTGTAAGCACTTTTAAGATTTTATCTACAGTCTCTCCATTCTCTGTTGCTGCACTCTTCATGAACGTCATATTTGTTTCCCGAATCAGCTTTGCATCTCCTGTCAGGTTCGGATAGGGAAAAATTCCGTACTCCCCTTCCCCTGCATATTGATTTGAAAACTGCAATGACCACGAACCGGTCAGATACATTGCTGCCTCTTGTTTTTCAAATCTGGTATCGCAGGTAAACTGGTCAATTAAAAGGGCATCGTCCCATGAATTTTCTAAAATTTCTTTATTATTTTCCATACATTGTTCTATGACTTTATTATTTTGATAGTTTACCTTTCCCGCTCTGAAGTCATCTCCCCAAACAGGATTCTGATTAAAGATTTCATTAATCATAAACTGCATGGTTGTGTTTCCGATTTTCCAACTTTCCAGGTAATGACTGGCAAAAGGCGTAACATTATTTTCTTTTAGAATCTGTATGATATTTAATAATTCTTCCTGCGTTTTTGGCACTTCAAGACCATATTTTTCAAAGATCGGTTTATGATAAATAACTCCCTGATACCATACATTAACTGGAATCCCATAATAATTTCCACCTACTGTCACGGTCTCTAAAGCATTTTCGTCAATTACCTGTAAAAGTTTTTTATCAATAGGAGCCAGACTTCCTGTACTATAATAAGTTTTTACATCCTGTGCTTTTCCTATAATAATATCAGGAATATCTCCCGAAGCCAATCTCGCCCTTAACCTTGGTTCAAACCCCTCTCCCCAATCCACACATTCCCACTCCAACTTTACTTCAGGCAAAACTTCCGCAATCTTTTCATCTATCATATCTTCAACTCCCGCATCGGAAGTCGACTGACCTGCTAAAATAGAAATCGTAACCTGTTCATTCTGCTCGGATAACTTCGTTTCTTCCTGACCACATCCATAAGCCGATATTGCAATTAACAGACAAGGTATTATTTTTACTATTTTCATAGGAATTCACCTGTTTCTATTGCCTTTTTATACTCTCTTGGACTGATTCCTGTATGCTTTCTGAAAACTTTATTAAAGTAAGTATAGTCATCATAACCTACCATAAATGCAATTTCTGTCAAATTACTATCCTTATTCTTCATGTATTCCTTTGCTTTTTCAATCCGAATTTTTGCAATATAAATCATTAAAGTTGTTCCTATTTCTTTTTTAAATACTCTTGAAAAATAAGAATGTTCTACATGAAACTGTTTTGCAATCCCTGATAGCGTCAAGGACTCAAAATAATGCTTCTGTATATAGTCCGCTGCCTGATGAACGACATTCTGAATACTTTCCGCTGAATCATCTGGCGCTGTAGTCAAAACGGATTCTAAAATATCTTCCATGACCTCACACAGATATTCCACACTTAAAAATTCCACTGCCTTATCTGCCATTTCCATCATACTTTGAAGATTTAAAAATTCTTCCGAAGATGTATTCGTTCCATCTCCCGTAAGGATATTAAGTATTCTTTTTACTGTCTGACGCACTTCTAAATATTCCCATTTCTCACAATGAGCCAGACCTACTTTTTCAAAAATCAATTCTCGAACTTCTTTTTCATTTCCTGATTTTAAGAAAGTTTTTAATTCTTTAATCTGCGTCTCTGATATGTGACTCTTCACATCATCATTTTTTTGTTCCGTACAAATCAGACAATTCTCCTCTGTATATACTCTTGTCATAAGCATCGAAACCGTCTGAACATACGCCTGATAGATACTATCCATAGAATAAGAGTGTTCACTTATCGCAATCGTAATCGGAGAGTTTACATAATTTCCCAATTCTACTAAAATTTTTTTCGCTATCCTGATTAATTCTTCATTATCTAATTCCGATATCATAAGAAATTCATTTGAACGATAAATATGATTAAAAATCATAATTTGATCTTTTTTAATCATACTTCGGATTTTATTTTTTATCTTAAGAGAAACCTGATTCATATCATATCCGGCTTCTTTAATAAAGTAAGAAAGATTATGTATCTTAATCAAGACCAGACTTGAACCTGCAAACTCTATATCACTGTTCATTGTGATATTCGGCGTAAAAAAAGTTTCTTTATATTCTAATAAATGAGAAAACTCTCTGTCCTGAATGACCGATGCAGCTTTTTGAAGTTCCTGTTTTTGATGCTCTTCTGTTTCTTCTTTCTCTCTTCTTTCACTGATGATTTCTAATGCCTTTACAACCGCATTTACCAAATCTATTTTACTGACAGGTTTTACCAGATAATTAATAGAACCTGCCATAAAGGTTTCTTTTACATACTCAAAATCATCATATCCACTAATTACAAAAGTGATAACCTCCGGATATTTTTTCTGGATTACTTTTAATAAATCTACTCCATTCAAAAACGGCATATTGATATCTGTTATCAAAATATCTGGCTGTTCTTCCTCTATCCTGTTAAGTACCTGTTCGCCATCTTCAGCCGGTTCCAGTAATTTTAAATGATACTGCCCCCACTCTATCATTCTTTTTAGTTTTTCCCTTGTCCAATACTCATCATCTGCTATTAAAACCTTAAATACTTCTTCCATGAAATCACTCCTCCACCCTTTTCTTAGGCACCTTCAAAGTCACTGTCGTTCCAACATTTATTTCACTCTCAATTTTAATTCCATATTGTTCCCCATAAAGCATCCTTAAACGCATATGAATATTATTTATTCCAATTGATTTTCCTCTTGCAGTTCCTCCATCTGTATTTTTTAATAAGGTATCTATTTTTTCTTTTGACATACCAACCCCATTATCCTTCACGATAATTTCAATATCATCACCCTTATCTCTCGCACAAATTTCAACTTGTTTCTTTCCTTTTACATTTCTAAGTCCATGATTTAATGCATTTTCCACAATCGGCTGAATTGAAATTCTAGGAATTGCCTCTTTTAAAACCGTATCATCAATATCAAAATGATACTCTATATTATCCTGCATTCTTACATTCATAACATAAATATAATTTTTTAAATGCATAATCTCTTTCGCTACTGTAGAAAACGGATGTTTGATATCCAGACTATATCGAAAAATATTAGACAATGACTGGCACAAAGCCGCCACCTGCCGACACCCTTGAATGTCTGCAATGCTGCTCATGGTATCCAATGTATTATACAAGAAATGTGGGTTAATCTGCGCCTGCAGTGCATTATACTCTGCCTGGTGAAGCAATAATTGAATCTCATATTCTTTTCCAATTAATCCTTCTATTTTATCTAACATTTCATTAAAACTCTCAGCCAGTTGTCCAATTTCGTCCCCTTGTTTTTCTTCAAGCCTGAGCTTTGTATTTCCTTCTTTAATTTCTTTCATTGCCTGTGTCATTCTCTCCAAGGGCTTTGTGAGATACTTAGATACAAAAATCACAATACCAACAGCAACACACAGCATTAACATTGCAATAGCCAGCAAGTTCTTTGTAAGCACTTTCTGATTCTGTCTGAGTAGTGACTGGGGCATAATAGAATAAGCTCCAAGATTATATTTCTTCT
>ENA-ORTV01002669-ORTV01002669.1-human-gut-metagenome-genome-assembly--contig:-NODE-2669-length-16289-cov-3.404953_pt1 | contig 16289 bp, 12 predicted proteins | sample MGYA00241915_ERZ509194 | MGnify/ENA primary metagenome ERZ509194 (study PRJEB26280, sample SAMEA2338810) | human gut metagenome | biome: human gut; feature: human-associated habitat; material: faeces... | reverse complement strand
CTGGTATAAGGGATCGTTGGCCGCGTCATACTGATTTCAATCCACGCGCCCCATACGGGGCGCGACCTGCTGACGGCTTGCTGCTTTTACGCCGACAAGGTTATTTCAATCCACGCGCCCCATACGGGGCGCGACTGCGGCTGCCGCAGGAGGACGTGTGTCACTACAAATTTCAATCCACGCGCCCCATACGGGGCGCGACTTGCTTCGCTCTCGTCATTCGTCTGATAAAAGGAATTTCAATCCACGCGCCCCATACGGGGCGCGACAACTTTTTCCGTTTCCTTGGTTCCCTGTTTTGGTATTTCAATCCACGCGCCCCATACGGGGCGCGACTTTACGGCATCAACGGCGGGCTCGTCGAGGACGCCATTTCAATCCACGCGCCCCATACGGGGCGCGACTGTTTACCAATCGCTTATTAAAAGCCGGTATGATTTATTTCAATCCACGCGCCCCATACGGGGCGCGACGGTTATGGAGGAGGGGCTGCGGTTCTATGCGGGCATTTCAATCCACGCGCCCCATACGGGGCGCGACTCCATGGGGCGGAAGCTCAGGGATTTGGGCGAGATTTCAATCCACGCGCCCCATACGGGGCGCGACCGATATCTTCCCGCGGCTCCTGGGGTACTACTGCATTTCAATCCACGCGCCCCATACGGGGCGCGACCATCTTCGGCTTATCCGGTTCCTTGGAACAAGTACATTTCAATCCACGCGCCCCATACGGGGCGCGACCTGCGCTCGTCCCTGGGTGATATTGATCAATGATCAATATTTCAATCCACGCGCCCCATACGGGGCGCGACCATCCAAGTCCGCGACTGGCAGGACAAAGACGGATTTCAATCCACGCGCCCCATACGGGGCGCGACGGGTAACGTTTGTTTGCTGCTCCCGGGTCACAATGATTTCAATCCACGCGCCCCATACGGGGCGCGACAGGGAGGATGCCCATGCCCAAGACTAACCCCCGCAATTTCAATCCACGCGCCCCATACGGGGCGCGACGGACATTGTGAGAACGTTTATTATACTCGGACTGGACACATTTCAATCCACGCGCCCCATACGGGGCGCGACTCTGGGCCGGTACACCGGCAAGGGCACGCCGAAATTTCAATCCACGCGCCCCATACGGGGCGCGACGGCGGACAAGCGCGTTCCCACCGGCGCGGGGATATTTCAATCCACGCGCCCCATACGGGGCGCGACTGCAAAAATGCATAATTTATGTTCTGCATTTTTGCAACAACAGACAATCAAAGCATAAAAACCAACAGGAAACGTCGTCTGTCAGAACGTTTTTCTGATAAATCCAGGAACTCAACTTGCAAAAGTAGGTGCGAACCTTCCTGACGCGTTCTGTTCGCTTCTCCTTCGCACTAGATCATCAGTGTGTCCTCTGGCAGATACGATTGCTTGCAGCCGAAATGCTCGATCTTCTTTTCATACTGCTTCCCTAAATAGTAAAATCGCAGACTATCCCGCTGGGGATCCATGATCTTGCAAAGGGTATTTTGCAGACTGCGGCACTGTGCGGTGTCCAGCAAGCATTCAAATACAGAATTCTGCACTCTTTGCCCGTAATTAACGCACTGCCTGGCGATTTGCCGCAGGCGTTTGCGTCCGGCGGCGTCCTCTGTATTTACATCATAGGTGATCAATACCAGCATAGCCCCTCACTTCCATAAAAACGGCGGATAGTCGTCCAAATCGCCCCGCAGATACCTTGCCAACAAGAGACTCTGCACATAAGGAACCAGACCCCAAGGAATCTTTTCCTCCAGAAAAGGATGGGTGATCGGCTCCCTTTTGCGCTCCTGCCATTTATGCAAAAAGCTTTTACGTCCTGTGTCCGACAGAAATACCGCACCGCTTTCCCGAAAATCGAAATCCTCTGGCTTAATGATGCGATTATTGACCATCGTCAGCACAAAACGATCCGCAAAGCAAGGACGCAGTTCCTCCATCAGATCCAGCGCAAGGGATTCACGTCCCGGACGGTCACGGTGCAGAAAACCCACATAGGCATCCAGGCCGACACATTCCAAGGCGGAAGCACAGTCGTGGGCCAGAAGGCTGTACGCAAAGGACAGCATGGCATTGAAAGCGTCCAGCGGCGGTCGGCGGCTGCGCTCACGGAAAAAGAAGGTATCCTTTCCCTGCAGGATCATGTCGTCAAGAACTCTGAAATAGGCAGTGGCGCCGGCGCCCTCCAACCCCCGGAGACTGTCCAGCGAGGTTTCTGCCGTGATCTGCGGCAAAAGCCCCTGCAGCTGCTGGGACACCGCTGTAAAGCGGTCGCTGTCAATTCGCATGGCATGATCCCTTCGGGTGCGATCCACACTCCAGCGGGCGTTATAGACCTTGCCCAGAATCATCATTCGGGCCACGCGGCAGCTTTCAGAGGGATCGTCGGCGACCCGATACTGCGTCCGCCGCAACAGCACATTGCCCTGCATTTGTCCGGAGACACGGGCAAGGAATTGCCCTCTCTGGGTACAAAACGCCAGCCCGATTTCCCGCTTGGCGCAAGCACCCATCAGTGCCGGTGAAGCACCGGAATAGGAAAAGGTCACGATGCTTTGCAGCGTGTGCAGCGGATAGCGGGCAACGGCTTCCCCACCCCGGTTGGCCACCACATTTTCACCGTCCAGCGAGAGGTACACATCCTCTGATGTAACGAACAATGTGTTCAAAAGCTGTCTCATGGCGTCTCCTCCAGATGATCCCGCAGATAGTCCGCAACAGATTGCTTCCGCATCAGCTTCGGCAGACAAAGCTCCTTGAGAGAGCAGGCGCTGCAGGCTTTTGTCGGCTTGACCTTCGGCGTCCAGCCACGCTCATACAGAGCGTGCATCTCCTCAAGAAGCGTCCTGACCTCCTGCCGCAGCTCCGGCGTGAATTCCACCTCTGTACGACGGTGCGTCTCGCCGTAGTACAGCGCGCCGGTCGGGATCTGGCAGCAGAGCATTTCCTCCAGACACACAACCTGTCCGCAAAGCTGCAAGGCGTCCGTGGTGTCCTGCTTGGGCTTGCCGCGCTTGTATTCCACCGGATAGGGCTGCCAAAGGCCATCCCTCCCTTTCAGCGGAATCCCTACGCCGCTGCGGTGGAATTCCAGCACGTCACAGGCACCGGAAACCCCTAAGGTCGGGGAGAATATCCGCATATCCCGCGTAATGAGCAGGTCGCCGCGGCTCTCGGTGATGTCCTTATCGTGGGCCCGCTCGTGGAGGATCGCACCGTCTGTGGTACGGTAATTCTCCGCCCACTGATTTTCGATATGGATCAGCGCCCATTGTCTGCGGCAGAATTTGAAGTGCTGCAAACCGGAGAGCTGGAGAAAGCGCTCCTCCGGATAGATCACCCCAGCCGTGTGCAGGTAACGCCGGCGGGGAGAGCCGCCTCGTCCACCGTAACGTTGTAGTCTTCATAGCTTCTGGGGGCGGTAACGTTGTCCTTATGAGCTGCCTTCACCAGATCAAACAGCTTATGGGCCGGAGCGCAGCCCAACTCGGAATCATGCTTGAACACGATCAGCTCACGCACAGCCATCTTGCCGCGGGCGGCAGAGTGGTCATTTTCAAACATATTCAGGATAGCTGTCCACAGCAGGTTCAGGTCATCCTCGGAGAATCCGGTAGTCTTGCGGGCCAGGTTGGCGGAGATATATCCCTCCACCCGGTACAGGCCGTAGGGTACAATGTACTTGCGGCCCATTTCGGTGCCCTTCTTCTCCGCGTCCGCCTCCGTGGTGATGGCCACACGGGTGATGGTAACCTCCTGCGGCATGATGGGGTCAACGCTGCGGGCAAAGCCCAGCTGCACCGGCCCGCGTACCTGTCCGCAGTTCAGCGCGCCCTTGACGAAGGTAGTCATGACTGCGCCGAAGGTGCGGATATCGTAGAAATTCCGGCACATAAAGTCCCGCAGCTTTTCGTCCAGATGCTCGTCCTTCTTCTTGGCATCCTTCAGCTTGTCCGCGTCCACGCCCACAAAGGCGCAGGCTTCCTTGTCGCTGGTGTTCAGCGGTACGCCGTCCTTGATGTAGATGCGATAGCCCGTCTCCCCTTCCTTTGCCATCTCCACATAGTTGCGGATCTTTCGCTTCAGGCAGACGTCCGTCACCAGCCCGTAGCCGGTCTCTGGGTCTATACGGGGCATGTTGCCTGCGTCGGGGTCACCGTTGGGATTTCCGTTCTCTACATCGAAAAACACCACAAATTCATACCGGTTCTTGATAGGCTCAGACATTTTCATTCTCCTCCTTTTTCGTATACCGCTTCTGTGTCTGGTGATAGTAGCCAAGGTCGAAGGAGCCCTGCTGGGCCAGCGTCATACGGGCAGGATAGCTCTCGCCCAGCAATCCCTTCAACACAGTGACCTGTTTATCGAAATAGACTCTCTGTCCGGGCTCCAGCTTCCGCAGATGCTTCTGATAGAGATTGTTCAGCACCGGGAAGATGCTGGCAGGCATGGTCGCTGCCGAGTTGAAATACTTGTCCTTGATGGTCGCGTTGATACCGGGATTTGCCGCCTGCTGCGCCGATTCATAAACGGAGAACAACCGGCCCAGCGTGTAAGGGATGTTGGTGCTGGCTTCGTTGAGACTCACAGTCAAAACCTCCTTTGGACAGTCCGTATGTGGATTTTTCAGATAATACGCCTTGATGATGGCCGCGCGGCCCCATGTGATGTTCCGCTCCGCACGAATACGGAGCATGACAGCCTCCAGCAGCGACGCCGGATACAGCCCGCCGGAAAAGATGGCCCGTGCCGTGGCTCCTGCCATGGCCGGTGAAGGAGACTTATCCTTGGAATTCGGATTCACCGTTTCCCGCAGCAGCGCCCACAGAGGCAGCACACCGGGCTTAGCGTTTGCAGGCCTCACGATCTCCAGCCGCTCATAGTGGGCATTGACGTTCTGCATCAGCCTGCCGAAGCTGTCCCGCAGAAAGAATCGGACAGAGAGCCGGGCCGCGTTAGGCGCCAGCCCCAGAATGTAAAAGGTGCGGTCCGGATCCACGCCCAGGTCCGTGCTCGGCAGACCCTTTGCCAGATTTTTCAAGGCAGCCTGCAGATCCTTTTCCGATAAGCCTGATGGCATATTGCCGGACATGAACGCCATAAACAGATCAGGATAAGCAGGCTCTGCGCCCTCTGCCCAACAGACAATGGTGGTATCGCCGATGACCTGCACATTGTTCCTTTTCGCCAGCAGATGGTTCAAGGCGGCAGTGTAGGCAAATGCTGCATACTTGCCTACCGGTGCGTTGTAGCTTTGCTCCCGCCCATAAGAGCAAAAGGCGTGCGCATTGAACGCCACCAGCGTTGCGCCGCTGGACTGGGCATCCCGTACACCCTTGATGGTAGGATGGGTGGCGGCAATCTCATCCTCGCGGCCTGTGACAAGGCACTGCATCCGCACGGCGTCCTCGCCTGCGCCGTCCCGATACCGCTGCCACGCCTCGCGGATGGCGGTATCCTCATGTGAATAGCGGCCGTCCACCCGAAGCAGCAGATTCCCGCCTGCGGTAACTGCCTCATACTGTCCGGACAAGGCGGGATGTTCCATCGCTTTTTCCGGCTGCCAGGTGTCGAAGAACGTCAGGATCGCCTTGGCAACGGGCGAATCCACGCCATCCAATACGGTATGGTGCAGACTTGCGGCAGCGCGAAAGCAATCCTGGCTGCGCTTCGGCTTTCCCTTTTGGTCAACGCCCAGCAGATAGGTTGAGTTGTCCCACAGGAAGTTGGAAGCAATGCCAACAGTACGCTTTACCGGTGCAGGCAGATTTCTGATAGTCTGCGGCATCTGCGCCTTTCCGTTTTCGGATGGCTGTTGAATATTGATTATTTGCGTCACCTGGCCGTCTTTATCCAGACACAGGGCGAAGCTGATCTTTGCCGGGCTCCATCCGGGAGCGGCGATCTCGCCGCGATGGAGGAGATCCTCGTAATACTGCGTCAGCGCTTGCAGAATCATTCCCTCACCTCCTCACTGTTCCATGGCGGCACAACCATCACGCCGTCCGTCAGACTGGCCCGGAAGAACCGGGGCGTGATGTTCCGGGGATCGGTGTAGTCCATATCCAGCAGGATCCAGCCCAGATCACGGACACCCTCCAGCTCCTTCGGACAGGGCGGCAGCTCCGTGCAGCGGCGAAAATGGGCCGGAAACTCCCTTGTGCCGAAATAGGGCATACTGTAGCACTGGCCCCGTTCCAGGCGACGCTTGATGATGTCCTGAAACTTTCCGGCGTTGTCGCCGGGAGCAGCGTTCTCCGTCAGGTCGAAATGGGCGTCAATCACATAGTGTACGTCCCGCAGCACCATGGCCGCCCGCTGCTGGATGCTTTCCGGCGTGGCCAAATACAGTTCTCCCTGCCCTTTCTCCATGACGGTCTTTACCTTGCGGGCACTGATGGTATCCTTCACCTCGTTGCGGCGAATGTTGGTGAAGCGAATGGGGCTGCATACATGAATGCGGTCGATGCGCCATCGCAGACCGGGGTGCCAGTAAATACTTTCCAGCAGCCCGCGGGCCGCCGACGGCGTCATGGTATCGTAGCTCACATGCTCAACTTTGAACTCAGGCCGCGAAAAAAGCGCGTAGTCGCCCCACACTTCCACTTGTATTGCCATAAGGTCACTCCCTTCCTTAAATATTTTTCAGATAAACTCCGCCTTGCCTGTCTCCGGCTCCAGCGACAGGCCCATGGTCTCGCTGTACAGCGTCAGATCTGTCAAAATGGCACTGTCCTCGTCCAATACGGGAACCTCCCGCGCCGTCAGCAGCGCACCTGCATTGTACAGCGCCTGATAATGCTTATCATATACAGAAACGGCATAACGGCCCAGCTTACGGTACAGGTCCCTGGAGCACTCGCCGTCCTGCAGACGCCGGAGTAAAGCCGTGCCTTCACCATAAGGAATGTAGATGGTATATGTATTCCGGTCGATGAGATGGAACTTCTCTGCTACTGTGCGGAACGGAAATTCACAGCCCCCGATTCCCTGCGTGAATGCCTCGATAACACCCTGCCGGTCCAGCGCATCGCCGCTCAGATCGCGCAGACTGCGAAAGTACCGAGTCATCGTCTCAGGCGCGGCAGGGTCGCGATCCTCTTTCAGCGCTTCTCTGGCTGCGCCGACGGCGGCCTGGAACAATTGCGGCGGCAGCTCAGTCCGCTCAAAAATCGTGACAAAGCTCTCGTCCGCAGGACGTTTTCCCTCACGGTTGCAGCGCCCCGCCGCCTGCATGACGGAATCCAGCCCCGCCAATTCCCGGTAGACGGCAGGAAAATCCACATCCACGCCCGCCTCGATCAGCGATGTGGATACCACCCGGCATGGTTCCCCCCTTCTTAACCGTTCTTTGATCTTATCAAGCAGCACCTGTCGTTGAGCGGGGACCATCAACGTGGACAGATGATAGCTGCCCTCCTGCAGCAGCAATGCGTATATGCTCTGGGCGGCCTTACGGCTGTTGACGATACAGAGGACTTGCCGCTGCTCACTCAGCCGCTCTGCCAGCGCTTCGTCAGTCATCGTTCCGGAGTGTTGGAAGGTCACGCGGCGGAAGCGGTCATACAGTGCTGCCGTTTGCGGGCAGAGCTCTGTCACGGGACAGTCTGGCGCGTAGGTGCGCAGCAGGTCATCCAAAGATGGCTGCGTTGCCGTACAAAGCACCACCGTTGAGCAAAATTGCTCCGCCAGCGAAGCCATGGCAGCCACACAGGGCCGCAGATGCGCCAAAGGCAGCATCTGTGCCTCGTCGAAAATAATGACGCTGTTGGCAAGGTTGTGCAGCTTGCGGCACCGGGAGGAACGGGCGGCGTACATGGACTCAAAGAACTGCACCGCCGTGGTGACCACCACAGGCATGTCCCAATTCTCCGTGGCCAGCGCTTTCCGGACGGCCTCCGGCGGCGCGCCGTCGGAGAGATCAAACTGCACGCCGGAATGGTGCTCCAGCACATTGCCGCTCCCCAGAATATCCCGGAACACCCGGGCATTCTGGTCGATGATGGAGGTATATGGGATGACGTAAATCACCCGCTGCATCCCATGCTCCGCCGCATGCCGCAGTGCAAAGGCCAGCGACGCCACCGTCTTTCCCCCACCGGTGGGGACGGTCAGTGTGTAAACGCCTTTTGGCTTACTTCCCGCCTCCATACAGGTGTTCAGTATCTCGCAGCGCAGCCGATTCAACTCCGTCCTGGGCTGCTGCCACGGCTTGATATACGCTTGCAGCCGCGCCAGCAGCGTAGGGATATCATCGTATCCGCCCCGCCCGCGTTCACCGTTCATGAACCGCTCCGTATCCAGAAAATCGGCGTCCACCAGGCAGGAATAGAGCATTCGCGTCCAGAATGAAGCCTGTAGGGGATCCAACCCTTGCGTCGCCAGGACCGTCGGCGGAGGCAGCGCCGCGCCGCTTTCTCCGCAGCGCTCCAGATACCGTTCCTCGCGTCCCTTCAGCATCCGGCCATAGAATGTTCCATCAGCCTTCCGGGCTGTCCGCATATTGCCGAAGTCCGGCAGTCCGCCGTGATGTCCCGCCACGCATGCGGAAGCATAGCGGTTTCCCCGCATGGCGCAGGCCATCGCACCCGCTGTGGCGTGGTCAACTGTGGGTCCGTCGTTCAGCAGATGATCCTGAAAGGCATCCGTGCATTTACCGATGTCGTGGGACAGTCCCGCCAGTTCCCCGTCGGCTTCCGCTCCGAATGCCGCCGCGAATTCGCGGCACAGTTCAGCTGTTCCCGTCAGGTGCTGGGCAACCGTCTGATACTCTTTGCGGCCATTCGCATTTTCCCGGACATGTGCGTAATACTGCAAAACCATCATCCTTTCATGGACATTTCTCTCTCAAAATAACAAAAAACAGCCCTGCGGAAAGCACAGGGCTGTTGGATAGCGCGGCTGGTAATTGGCCCTGTCGCAGTTTCTATCGCATACATTATATATCTGTCTGCGGATAAAGTCAAACAAAATACACCATTATAGAGGATTTTTCGCTGTGAGCCCCCGATTGTACATGCGGCGGCTCTGTTTTCAACCTTTCCGCATACCTTCCGTAGTCAATTCCCGATAGGTTTTCATGATGATAACTGCTGAGATGATAAAAGCGTCATACTGCCCCCTTGCGCAGACTTTTGATCCTGTGCAAGGGGGCAGTCACTCTTGTTTATCGGCTTGACTTGTGCTGCCTTCAGCGGCCGGCAGACTCCTCGGCGATCTTTTTGGTGACTTCCTCGTCGGAGAGGTAGGCGCTGGGAGCAGGCTCCACGCCGCGGGCCCACTCAATCCAGTTGACCACATAGAAGGACACAGTGCTGACCAGGCAGCCCGCCACCACGGGCATCAGGAACATCCAGGTGCCGCCGCCGCCCACGATCTGCCATACCACAAAGGCGACCGTACCGCAGATAATGGACACGACGCCGGAGTTCTTGGTGGCCTTGGGCACTGCCAGGCCCAGGCCATAGGCCGCGAAAGGACCGGCGCAGCGGATACCGAAGGCGAAGGTGTTCATGGCCACGATGGACACGTTGGCCAGAGAGATCAGAATAGCCACCACAGCGGACAGCACGTTGCAGGCGCGGGTGTAGAAAATGGTCTGCTTGTCCGTCAGCTTTTTCTTGCCGCCCAGGCCGGTGTACAGGTCGTTGATGATCATGGTAGACATGCACAGCAGGTTGGAGTCGGCAGAGGACATGGTAGCGCAGATAATGGCGGCGGAGATCAGACCCGTCACCACGCCGGGCGCATAGTGGCCGGTGACGATCATCATGGCGTTGCTGCCACTCACCGCCAGACCGGGCAGCTGATCCCGCAGAGCAAAGGCAGACAGGCCCAGCAGCGTGGGGAAGATGGACATGGCAGCCATCAGGATGGCGGACAGGAAGGACGCGTTTCTGGCGGTCCTTTCATCCTTGGCCGTCTCGAAGCGGGAGACCATCTCAGGACCGGCCAGGAAGGTGCAGAAGTAGTTGAAGATATAGCCGATGATGGAGGCCCAGCCGATCTGGGTCAGATTCAGCTTCTCACCGGGCAGTGCGGCGGAAATGGCGTTCCAGCCGCCGGCGTGGTTCAGCACAATGGGGGTGGCGATGGCCAGGCCCACCAGGATAATGCCGAATTGCAGCAGGTCGGAGATCTGGTCGGCGATCATGCCGCCCATGGTGGTATAGAGAATGATGACCACACCCGCGAAGATCAGGCACACGTTCAGGGGAATGGACGGAATCAGGGCGTTGATGACGCCGCCGGAAGCGGCGATCTGCGAGGAGGTCAGGCAGAACAGCGACAGCACGGACAGAATCGCCGTGAAGTTGCTGGAGAACTTGCCGAACCGACGGCCCACCACCTCGGGGATGGTCACGGCCATGGTTTTGCGGATCTTAGGTGCAAAATAGGACAGAGGAATCATGGCGATGGACGCCGCCAGGACGTACCAAACAGCGCTGACGCCCCAGTCGCCGAAGGCCTTCTGGGCCAGGCCCGTGGTGCAGCCGCCGCCGATATTGTTGGCGGACAGGGAGAATGCTACCATGAACAGGCCCATGCGGCGGCCGGCCACCATATAGTCCTTGGCATTCTTGATCTGGACCTTGCTGACAACGGCGCCCACAACCAGCATGCCCACCAGATAAGCAACAACAATAATCAGGGGCAGGATTTGAATTTCCATATGCATTTCTCCTTCTATATTTCCGGACCATACCAGGTACTTCACTACTTTATACAAAAAATGCACCGTATGCAACAAAAATCTCATCAATTTATGAACTTTCTGTGACTTTCACAAAATATGTCCACTTTCCTCGCTCAAAATGCATAAAAACGCAGAGGTTTACATTTTTTCATTATAAATTGCAAATGATGCTGCCATATGCTGAGCTTATATCAAAAAATACCGGCCCCGCTATACGGGGCCGGTGAGCGATTATTGGGGAATGGTCTGGACAATACCGCGGGCACAGTCCACAGACACCAGGGTGCCGTCCTTCAGGCGGCGGGTAGCGTCGGAGGCAGCCACGATAACGGGTTTGTTCAGCAGCAGGCCCACCGTGGCCGTGTGGCAGTCGGCGCTGGCCTCCTCGCTGACAATGGCGGCGGCCTGGCGCAGCCAGGGCACCACATCGTTATTGGTGTAGGGTACCACCAGCACGTCACCAGGATGGAACTTCTCCGGAATCTCCTCCAGGGTCCGGCAGATGCACAGGGGACCGGAAGCGGTCTGGCTGCCGATGCCGATGGCGTTGACCAGGGCGCCGCCTACCTGGGCGATGCGGATCATATTGGTGGTGCCGGAAATGCCCACAGGAACACCGGCGGTGACCACCACCAGATCGCCGTGCTTTACCAGGCCCGCCTCCTGGGCGGACTGGATCGCCAGATCCACCAGCTGGTCCGTGCTGCTGGCCCGGGGCATGGTGATGGGTACCAGACCCCAGTACAGGGCCATCTGGCGCTGGACCTGGGGGTCCAGCAGAAGGGCCACCACCGTGGCGGCGGGGCGGAAACGGCTGACCATCTGGGCAGTGATACCCCGCTGGCTGACGGTGAGGATGGCGTCAGCACCGATATCCTCCGCCGTGGTGCAGGCGGCGTGAGCCGTGGCGGCGGTGATGGACAGGCGGGTGCGCCTGGGCATCTTTGCGGGACAGATACGCTCCACATTGCTCTCCGTCTTGCGGGCAATGGCATCCATAGTGCGGACGGCCTCCACCGGGTACTTCCCTGCCGCCGTTTCGCCGGAAAGCATAATGGCGCTGGTGCCGTCGTAAATGGCATTGGCCACATCGGTGATCTCCGCACGGGTGGGACGGGGGTTCTCGATCATGGAATCCAGCATCTGGGTGGCAGTGATCACAGGCTTTCCGGCGGCCACACACTGGGCAATGATGCTCTTTTGAATGGCGGGGATCTCCGTAAAGTCGATCTCCACGCCCATATCGCCCCGAGCCACCATGATACCGTCGGCCACGGACAGGATATCCACCAGGTTGCTGACGCCTTCCTGATTTTCGATCTTGGCAATGATGCGGATCTTGGAGTGGTTCTTATCCAGAATGTGCCGGATCTCCCGGACATCGGCGGCGGAACGGACAAAGCTGGCGGCAATGAAATCGAAGCCCTGGCGGATGCCAAAAAGAATATCCTCCCGGTCCCGCTGGCTCATGTACGGCATGGACAGGGATACGCCAGGGACGTTGACGCCCTTTTTGTCCTTCATAACGCCGTCATTTTCCACCCGGCAGCGAATCTCGCGGGCAGTGGTCTCCAGCACCGTCAGCCGTACCAGACCGTCATCCAGCAGGATGGTGTTGCCTGGCTTCACATCCTGGGGCAGATCGGCATAGGTAATGGAGCAGCGGGTCTCGTCCCCGGGGACATCGTCGGTAGTCAGAGTGAAGCTCTGGCCGGTTTTCAGGTGAACAGGGCCGTTCTGAAAGGTCCGCAGCCGCACCTCCGGCCCCTTGGTGTCCAGCATAGCGGCCACCGGCAGATGAAGCTCCTCCCGCAGGGCTGTCAGCGCCTCCAGACGGCGCTGGTGCTCGTCATAGCTGCCGTGGGAAAAGTTGAACCGGGCCACGTTCATCCCTGCCTGAATCATCTGCCGCAGAACGCCCTGGCCATCAGTGGCCGGGCCCAGGGTGCATACGATTTTTGTCTTTCTCATAGTTTTCCCTTCCCTCTTTGTGTGGAAAATCAGAAAATACGCCCCCCTGCGGGCCGGTGGGGTACACAGGGGGGCGCGGATGGTTCTGCTCTTAGAATGCCTTGCCGTCGCAGCCCAGAACGTCCACGATCTTGTGGGTCACCAGCTCCTTGATGGCCTGGCGTGCGGGCTTCAGATACTGACGGGGGTCAAAGTCTGCCGGATGCAGGGCAAAGTGCTCCCGGATGGAGGCGGTCATGGCCAGACGCAGGTCGGAGTCGATGTTGATCTTGCACACGGACAGAGACGCGGCCTTGCGCAGCTGATCCTCGGGCACGCCGATGGCGCCGGGCATATTGCCGCCGTACTGGTTCACCTTGGCCACCAGATCCTGGGGAACGGAAGAAGAACCGTGCAGCACAATGGGGAAGCCGGGCAGGCGGCGGGAGACCTCCTCCAGCACGTCGAAGCGCAGCTGGGGCTTGGTGCCGGGCTTGAACTTGTATGCGCCGTGACTGGTGCCGATGGCGATGGCCAGAGAGTCGCAGCCGGTCTTGGACACAAACTCCTCCACCTCCTCGGGGCGGGTATAGGAGGAATCCTCGGCGGACACGTTGACTTCATCCTCGATGCCGGCCAGGGTACCCAGCTCGGCCTCCACCACCACGCCGTGGTCGTGAGCATATTCCACCACCTGGCGGGTCAGGGCAATGTTCTCGGCGAAGGGCTTGGAGGAGGCGTCGATCATCACGGAGGTGAAGCCGTCCTCGATGCAGGACTTGCACAGCTCAAAGCTGTCGCCGTGGTCCAGATGCAGCACAATGGGCAGGCCCGTCTCAATAACGGCGGCCTCCACCAGCTTCTTCAGATAGGTGCGGTTGGCATAGGCGCGCGCGCCCTTGGACACCTGCAGGATCAAGGGGGCCTTCAGCTCAGCGGCGGCCTCGGTAATCCCCTGAATGATCTCCATGTTGTTGACGTTGAAGGCACCGATGGCGTAACCGCCGTTATAAGCCTTCTCGAACATTTCCTTGGAAGTAACCAGTGGCATAATAAATCGCTCCTTTTGAAAAATTGGTCTTGACTTGTATGGAATGATTGGGATATGATGTATATATGTATTGTACCACATTTTTTTCTTTTTGCAAGCCCCAACGGTTTACTTTATCCATCCTCTGTGATAAAATATTCCGCATGGCAAGAAAAATCTACTGGGAGGTAGTCAATCATGAAAGAATTAAAGGGTACCTGTATCATCGGTCAGTCCGGTGGGCCTACGTCTGTGATCAACGCCAGCGCTTACGGCGTCATTGACACGGCCCTGAAATCCGGCGTCATCACCCAGGTGCTGGGCGCGGAGCACGGCATCAAGGGCGTTCTCAGCGATCGCCTGTTCGACATGGGTCTGGAGGATCCCGAGGAGCTGCGTCTGCTGAAGTACACCCCCTCCTCCGCCCTGGGCTCCTGCCGCTACAAGATCGCGGACCCCGAGGTAGACGATACCGATTATCGCCGCATCCTGGAGGTGTTCAAGAAGCACAACGTCCGCTACTTCTTCTATAACGGCGGCAACGACTCCATGGATACCTGCAATAAGATCAATCAGTACATGCAGTCCGTGGGCTACGAGTGCCGGGTCATGGGTGTACCCAAGACCATCGACAACGATCTGTTCGGCACCGACCACTGCCCCGGCTTCGGCTCTGCCGCCAAGTATATTGCAACCTCCATGATGGAAGTAAACCTGGACGCCCATGTGTACGACACCGGTATGATCGTGGTGATGGAGATCATGGGCCGCCATGCCGGCTGGCTGGCCGCTTCCGCTGCCCTGGCCAGCGAATACGGCGCAGGCCCCGATCTGATCTATCTGCCCGAGGTGGACTTCAGCATGCCCAAGTTCATTGAGGATGTCAAGCGTGTATACGCCGAAAAGGGCTACTGCATCGTGGCTGTGTCCGAGGGTATCCACTATGAGGACGGCGGCTTTGTGTCCGAGGCCAAGGTGGCCGCTACCGACGGCTTCGGCCACGCCCAGCTGGGTGGCCTGGCTGCCATGCTGGCCCAGGTGGTCAAGGAGGAGACCGGTGCCAAGGTCCGCGGCATCGAGCTGAACCTGCTGCAGCGCTGCGGCGCACATCTGGCTTCCGAGACGGATATTGAGGAATCCTATATGGCCGGTAAAGCAGCCGTGGAAAATGCCATCAACGGCATCAACGGCCGCATGATCGGCTTCGAGCGCGGTGTCCGGGACGGCAAGTACGCCTGCAAGACCAAGCTGATCCCCCTGATGGAGGTTGCCAACACCGAGAAGAAGCTGCCCCGCAGCTGGATCAACGAAGAAGGCAACGGCGTAAACCACCAGTTTGTGGAATACGCGCTGCCCCTGATCCAGGGTGAACCGGACCTGCCCAAGGTGGACTCCCTGCCTCGCTTCGCCCATCTGAAGAAGATTCTGGCAAAATAAAAATACGCTGAAAAATCCGTCTCCGGCTTGTGGCCGGAGACGGATTTTTTCGTTTCAGTGTGTAAAGCTATTTTCCATTATGGCTTTGTCAAATGCGCACCTGCGGCCTTCAGCATGAGCTTTTTGGTGCCCACCCGGTCGAAGGCCACCTCCACCAGAGCATCTCCGCCCATGGGGCGCACGCTGAGTACCATCCCCTGGCCAAAGGCGCTGTGCCGGACACCGTCGCCGGGCTGCAATTGCAGCAGCGGAGCGGAGGACGCCGCCGGACGCACCGGGTACTCCGGCTTAGGCATAGTCCGGGTCTCCGGCTGTGATGCATAGCGAGGCGTATCGCCGAAGTCGTCGTCCCACCGGGATGCGGGACGCGGCTCGGGCTTCCCCAGCCACTCCATATTCTCCTCCGGGATCTCCTTCAGGAATCGGGAGGGGATACAGGGGGTAGTGCGGCCAAACAGCATCCGCTGACGGGCATTGGTCAGAGTCAGCTTCTCCTTGGCCCGGGTCATGGCCACATAGAGCAGGCGCATCTCCTCCGCCAGCAGTTCCTTCTTCAGGGCCAGCGCCACCCCGGTCCGGGCCAGGGTGGTAAACTCCACCATAGTCTCCCGGTCCAATCCCTTGGGCCCCAGGCCCAGCCGCGGGTGAAAGAGAACCGGCTTCTGCAAATCCCCATAGTTGATCCGCCGTCCCAGGCCGCAGAGAAAGACCACCGGGTACTCCAGCCCTTTGGAGCGGTGGATGGAGAGGATTTTCACCCCGGCCTCCTCCTTGGGCGCGGCCGGCATCGCCGGCAGGCCCCCGCTCTCCCGTACCCGGTCCAAATGAAGGAGAAAGCCGAAGAGCCCTTTGTGTCCCGCTCCCTCAAACCGTCGGGCCAATTCATAGAAGGAGAGTAGATTCTCCCGGCGCTTTTCCCCGCCGGGCAGGGAGGAATACACCTCCAGCATATCGGTCTGCCGGTACAAAGACCAGAGCAGGTGATGACTGCTCTCCTCTCCCGCCCCAAACCGCAGGGCTTCCAGCTGGCTCAGAAAGGACCGGCAGTCCTCCCACCCCTGCGCCCCGGCCGCCTGAAGGGCGGTGTAAAAGGTACCCTCCGCCAGGCCTCGAATCTCCGCACGCCGGTCCCCGGTCATC
>ENA-ORTV01002666-ORTV01002666.1-human-gut-metagenome-genome-assembly--contig:-NODE-2666-length-16312-cov-7.221505_pt1 | contig 16312 bp, 10 predicted proteins | sample MGYA00241915_ERZ509194 | MGnify/ENA primary metagenome ERZ509194 (study PRJEB26280, sample SAMEA2338810) | human gut metagenome | biome: human gut; feature: human-associated habitat; material: faeces... | reverse complement strand
GCATGATATGGGTGGTGAGCCACTTCCTGCAAAAGACAAGCATCGTACGCTTGCACCCGGGCTTCTGGAAGATGAAAAAACGTATTATCAGCAGCATTTTCTCCATAGGGATGTCTCCGTTCCTGATGAATGTAACGGCATGCGTCATCGTTATCATCGTGAACAACAGCCTGCAACGTTATGGCGGCGATATGGCTATCGGCGCTTACGGTATCATGAACCGGCTGCTGGTGCTCTACGTAATGATTGTATTGGGACTGACGATGGGCATGCAGCCTATCGTGGGCTACAACTTCGGAGCGCAGAAACACGACCGTGTAAAAGCGACACTGCGTCTGAGCATCATTACGGGCGTATGTATCACCAGTACGGGCTTTATCATCTGCGAACTGTTTCCTCATGCCGTATCGGCCATCTTTACGAGTGACGAGCAGCTGATTGATATGGCTTCCAGAGGAGTGCGTATCGGCATAGCCATGTTCCCGCTGGTAGGTGCTCAAATCGTTATCGGTAACTTCTTCCAAAGCATCGGAAAAGCTAAAATCAGCATATTCCTGTCTCTCACCCGACAACTGTTATATTTACTGCCGGGACTGATTATCCTCCCCCGTTATATGGGACTGGACGGTATCTGGACATGTATGCCCGTATCGGATTTCTTTGCATTCGTTACGGCTGTCATTGCGCTGTGGATATACGTAAAGAAGTTGAAGAGACTACCGTCTCCCCAACTTCCTTCTTAAAAAAAACACAAATACTTTTCTTTTATTCGCTCTTGATACTGTTGACCGGATTCTCATTGGCAATCCGCCATGCCTTAACTACCACAACCAACACAATTAGTACCAGCAACGCCACTCCCACCCCAATGAACCAGCCGGGAGAAAGTAGCGTCCCATCAGGAAATTGTTCCATCCAAATGCCGGAAACGTACCATGAGAAAGCAATACCTATCAGTACTGCTCCCACAGCCACCTTCAAGATACCGGCAGAAAGCAAACGCAATATGGAAGAAGCCTCGGCTCCATTCACCTTACGAATGGCTATTTCCTTGCTGCGACGCTGTGTCTCGTCGCTGACATAACCTATCAATCCCATCAGGACGATAAGCAATATACATCCCGAAGTCACCGTCACAATGTTGCGAAAGCGGGACACACTTTCATTCTGCCATTCACGTATCTCTTGATAAGTGGAGAATTCCAACATTTTGTTCGGATAAGCTTCCTTCACAAAGGCGTTCAGCTTTCTTAAATTCTCTTCCTCCGGTTCTTTCAGGCGTACATTGAAAGTGCGGTTGCGGTCGTTCATAATGAAGGCTGTACAAGTCTGCTCGTTGAAGAAACCCATATTGCGCACATCATCCACCACGCCCACAATCGTAGGGGACTCCTGCAATCCTGCCCATGAAGGTTTTATCGGCAGCTTCCGTCCTATCACGTTATTCTGCCATTTCATAGTCCGTACCGTCTCCTTGCCCACCACGGCTTCGCCGACATGCTGCGGAAACGCACCTTCCAATAGCTTCAATCCTGTTACTTTTGGAAAGTCTTTATCTATAAGCATGAAGTGTAACGGACACAAAAAATTACCTTGCGCATCGGTCAGACGGTTCGTACTGTAATGCTGTAACAGCATTTTGCTGCTGCATGCCACCGCTTCCACGTAAGGTTGGCGCCTAATAGCATCGGATATTCCCTCATTCTCCTCTATCGCTCCATTGACAGAGCCTACCGCCAGCCGTTCGGTTTGAAAGCCGACATGACGGCTCACCACTTCCCGGTATTGCCATACCGTAGTGAGCAACACCCCCAAGATAAAAGCCACTCCCATGAACTGCACAAAGAGCAGTCCGCGCTTCCACGAACGTTTGCCCTCCGTATAGCGGCGAAACACCTGTGTCACGGGAATGCGCGCATACATGCGCCCCGGTAATACTCCCGCCACTACAAAGAGCAGCAATACCGTCAGTAGAGGCACGTAGAGGTTGCTCCATGTAAACAAGTCCGCCAACCGTGCGCCCAACATCCCTTCGATGCGTTCTCCAAAAAAATACATCAGCAGCAGGCACGCTACCGTGGACACGAGTACCAATATTCCCGTCTCCCACAAAAACAAGCCCAGTATATGCCCCTCACCGGCTCCGCTGCACTTATGCACGCCCACCATTTTAGCCCGCCGGCTCATAGAGGCAATTGCCGCCAGCACATAGTTCATAACCGATACAAAGAAGATAGAAAAGCCCAGCACCCCCATAATGAGCAACTTGCGTTGCGCATCGGGCTGGCTCCGGTGAATCTCACGTATCGGTATCACGCTATACTCCGTCACTACGGATTCTCCCAAATGAGGGTCGGTGTATTGCTCCACTGCCTTTTGCACACGTCGGTTCATGACATCCACATCACTTGGCTGTTTCAGCCGGAAAAGAATATGATAGATGTTGTTCGTTCCCCATGTGCCTGCTCCATATCCCCAATCCAATACGGCGTCGGAAAGCAGAATTTCGTGGGGAAAGCTCGTATTGCGTGGCACTTCCCGATAAATACCCCGAATGGTGACATTGAACATCTTCTCTACGGAAAGCTCCTTGCCTATGGGATCCTCATCACCGAAGATGCGACGTGCCATACTTTGTGAGATAAAAGCATTCTGCATCAGGGCAAGGTCATTGGGATTACCTTTCAGCACTTCCAAACCGGTGGTACGGAAATAGAGCGTGTCTACACACAACATAGGCGTGTCTTCCAGTTTCTTGCCATCTTTATAGAAAGTGGCCTGAAAGAAGTTGGAAGTCAGACTGGCACATTCCACCTGCTCGGGCATTGCCTCCCACAAGTCGGCAGCCGCAGGACGATAAGTACCGTAATTGTACCCTTTCTCCGGGATTCCGTCTTTGGTATTGCGCATCCGAAGCATCACCAACCGTTCCGGGTCTTGATAGAAGTTCTCATAACTAAACTCATAAGCAATCTGTGAGAACAGCAGAATACCTACAAATAAGCCCAGTGTAAGAGATACCGTCTTTACCACATTGCTACCCCGTCCGCACAGCAACGTTTGTATCGTATAATACAATTGTCTCATGGCTTACTTCCCCATATCCGTATTTACGCTCGCCACTACGCTACCGTCGAACAGATGCACCGTACGATGCGCAAATGAGGCATCATGTTGGGAGTGTGTCACCATGATAATGGTAGTGCCCTCCTTGTTCAACTCCGTCAGCAGACTCATCACTTCCGCTCCGTTTTTGGAGTCCAGATTACCGGTAGGCTCATCGGCAAGAATCAGTTTCGGGTTCGTTACCACAGCACGGGCAATGGCTACACGCTGCTGCTGACCACCGGAAAGCTGTTGTGGAAAGTGCTTGGCTCGATGGCTGATATTCATCCGCTTCAGAATATCATCCACCATGCGTTTGCGTTCACCGGCTTTCACTCCCAAATAGGTAAGAGGAAGCTCCACATTCTCGTAAACGTTAAGCTCGTCTATCAGGTTGAAACTCTGGAACACGAATCCCAGTTTGCCTTTACGCACACGGGTACGCTCTTTCTCTTTCAAGTCCGCCACTTCCTGCCCGAGCAACTTATAACTACCGTCCGTAGGATTATCCAACAGACCGAGTATATTTAATAAGGTAGACTTCCCGCAACCGGACGGGCCCATGATGGCTACAAACTCACCCTCTTTCACTTCGAGGTCTACATGGTTCAATGCTACTGTCTCTACTTCCGAGGTACGGAATACTTTGCTGATGTTATTAATTTCAATCATAATGTTCTATTTTTCTATATATTATTTTTTTATTCACTCTTAATACTGTTTACAGGATTCTCATTGGCTATCCGCCATGACTTCCAGAGGACGCAACCTAAGATTATCACCAGATTGGCGATTATCACCAACAGATAGACAATCCAACTGAGGGGAATCTGCTCGGCAAACTGTTCCATCCAAATACCGTTGATGTACCACGATGCCAAGCTTCCGAGAACAACCGCAGGCAACGCCACGACAAGCACATCTTTGGAAAGCAGTTCCAGGATAGAAGATGCTTCCGCACCGTTTACCTTACGAATGGCAATCTCCTTGCCACGACGGCGTACTTCATCGGTGGTATATCCTATCAGACCCATCAGCATGACGAAAAACATTGTTATGGCTGCCATCAACGTGGCATTGCGAAATACACGGACGCTGTTGTAGGCATCGGTAATCTTCTTTTCATAGCTTACGAAGTCGATGGTCTGATTACTGAAGGCATCGGCCACATCCTTGTTCAGTTGCCGCAGATTCTGTGCAAAAGGTTCTTTCAGACGGACATGTATCGTTCCCACGAAATCTTTATTATGACGGGCGATGAAAGGCATCTTAGCAGCCGTGAAGTCTTCTATCTGAAAGTCTTTCAGTACGCCCGCGACTTTCATCTGCGCGGTATTGTCAACGTCAACAGTACGCCCCACGGCATCGTCTCCCCAATGCATCATGTCCGCGAATGTTTCATTTATTATTATTTCATCTTCCGTACGGGCCATACGCCCGGTCTTGAACACCATACCCATCATAGCCGGATAGTCCTCACGCATATAGTAACAAGCACGCGTGGAAAAAAGTACATTGCCCGATGCATCACGAATCATAGAACCGCTATATCCGCTGATTGGCGTATTATTGGCACTGGTCACAGCCTCTACATAAGGAAGTCCCTTAAAGAATTGGAAAGCGGCATCACACTCTTTATCCTTGTTCCAATAGGCATTGGCAAGCGCCATTCGCTGCGGATTATACCCCATATCCTTGTTCAGCACGTATTGATACTGCACCATCACTACGCACATCAGTCCGCAAATGAACGCCACCCCTGCAAACTGGATGAAAAGCAACGGACGCTTCCACCCTTTCTTTCCCTCGGTATAACGGCGGAACACTTGAGACACGGGAATACGGGCAAACAAACGTCCCGGCAATACTCCGCCCACTATAAACAGTATGCCGACTACCGTCAACGGAACCCAGATACGCTCCGGAGCAAGCAACAAAGAAAGTTTGGCCGCAGCGGTATCTTCAAAGAACTCCCGGAAATTCAGCAGCACCAAAGTCATTAAAAGCAACGCCGCCACAATGATAATGCCTGTCTCCAAAAGGAACATGCCGAATATCTTACCGCCGCTTGCACCGTTGCATTTATGCACGCCTACCGCTTTGGCACGATACGTCAGTGAGGAAATGGAAATCAATACATAGTTCAGCGCCGCAATGAAAAGAATGGCAAGACCGAGAACGGTCATGATATTACGCATTCGCTCCACACTTTCATAATTTCGGTAGGTGTCACGGATAGGTTTTACAAACGCTGTATAGCCATATTTCTTTTTGTCCTCTTCCGGACGATACTTCTCTATCATAGCGTCTATGCGCGCATTCACCACCGACTTGTCCGCACCGGGACGGAAACGGATGTACTCGGGGTAGCTGTCCCCGCCCCGCCATGAGTAGTTACCGCCACCGCCATTCCACAAGGTAGGCATAGAGATGACGGCTTCCGGATTGACGGTAGCGTTTTCGGGCAATGCCTTATAGGTACCTTTCACCATAAAGTCTTTCTCATGATTGTAGTTGACAGTCTTTCCCACCGGATTTTCTCCACCGAATATCTTCCTGGCAAAACGGTCGCTTAGGAAAATCACATCGGGCTGCTGAAGGTCTTGCACCGGATTGCCGCTCAGCACTTCGATACCCATCGTCTTAAAGAAAAGTGAATCCGCCACCGTTTTCTTTTCGTCAAAACGAGCGTTCTCATTGTACAGCGGAGCATTCATCCAATGACAAGTGCTGGTGGCAGCTTCTACCTGTTCCGGAAAGTTCTCCAGTATGGCGCCTGCCACAGGACCGCAGTTCTGCTCTTGCGGCGGATACTTCTCGCCTTTAACGGTAAATACAGACCAGATTTGATAAAGATTGTCGTAGTCTTTGTAGCAGGTGTCAAAACTCTGTTCGTATGCCACGCGGGAGAATAGCAGAATACTCATCGTCAGGCTTAATCCCAAAGAGATTATCTTGATAATGTTCGAGCCACGTCCCCGAAGCAAGGTTTGAATGACATAATAGATTTGTTTCATACTATATTTATTTGTTTCATACTACATTGATAAGTGAATAAGTACATATTGAATCATTAGCTTATACTATCTGAATGACAGATACTCTTGATATAAATTAAAATTCAACACTTACTTATTGTTATGTTTATATTGTTATGTTTTTCCTACTTATAATAATGCAGAAAGCGTGCCAAAACAATTATAATACTGATTATCAATTATTCATAAACAAACAGTCCATACACAAGTGTCTAAGAATTAGACACAGTCCGTCCAATAATTAGACACAGCCCACCTAATGTTTACCTGACATCCGCCTGATACATACTTAACACCTACCTAAATACCTGATTAAATATCTGATTAATAATTATATAATCAGTATTTTAAAGTTTGTCAGTCTAAAGCCTGAAAGGCTTGAAGCGTACAGCCCGGGGAAACGCCCCGGGAATAATAAGGTTTCCCTATTCATCTACGCCCTGTAAGGGCAAGAGAGCGCATACAAGAATCTTGCCTTTACAGGGCGCAATGTTAACCATATATACATAGTCCCGGGGTGTTACCCCGGGCTTCAAGATAAAAGGCTTTCAGCCTTAGACAAGAGCATGTGAAGATTAGACAATAACACTTACGGTCTAAAGCCTGAAAGGCTTGAAGCATACAGCCCGGGGCAACGCCCCGGGAATAATAAGGTCTTCCTATCCGCCTACGCCCTGTAAGGGCAAGAGAGCGCATACAAGAATTTTGCCCTTACAGGGCGCAATGTTAATCATACACACATAGTCCCGGGGTGTTACCCCGGGCTTGAAGATAAGAGGCTTTCAGCCTTATACGATAGTATTTATAGATTAGGCGATGACATTTACAGCCTTAAACAAGAGCATGTACAGATTAGACAATAACATTTATAGCCTCATATAATAGTATATACAGATTAGTCAATGGCATTCACGGAATAGAAAAGATAAACCAAATTATTATTTACAGGACAGAAAAACGGAAAATAGGACAACTTTTCTATCGAATGAAAACTTTACCTTTGCCCTCAGTTTCCATAAGCATATACTTAGACATAATTCAGTTTTTCATAAACATACATTTAAACATAATTCAACTTTCATAGATATACACTTATACAATTACAATATAGATACACGCTTAATAATAAAGTAAAATATAATAAAGCAAATAAATATGATAAAGCCATATCCCCCCTTACTCCTATCATTCCTCTGCCTGTTTATGAGCGGTTGTGAGATGATAGACTATCACCCGTATGATGTACGCATCAACGGTGAAACCGATGTAAACGCCCATAATATTGCCGAGATAGAACAGAAATGCAAAGACAAGACAACGATTAAATTCGTAACCATGGGCGACTCGCAGCGCTGGTATGACGAAACACTGGATTTCGTAGGAGAGATAAACAAGCGCGATGACATCGACTTCGTTATCCACGGCGGCGACATGAGCGACTTCGGCGTTACGGACGAATTTCTTTGGCAGCGCGACATTATGAACAAGCTCCACGTTCCCTATGTCACCCTGATTGGCAATCACGACTGCCTCGGCACAGGAGAAGAAACATACCGTGCCGTATTCGGCGACCCGAACTTCTCGTTCATTGCCGGACGGATAAAATTCGTATGCCTGAACACCAACGCCATGGAGTTCGACTACTCCCGCCCCATTCCCGACTTCACGTTCCTTGAAAAAGAACTCACCGACCGCAAGGATGAATTCGACAAAACCGTAGTATCCATGCACGTCCGTCCCTATGCCGACCAGTTCAATAATAATGTGGCGCGTGTCTTTCACCGTTACGTAACCGAATTTCCCGGCATACAATTCTGTACCGCCGCCCACGAGCACCACGTTTTCGAGGAAAACCTCTTTGAGGACGGCATCATGTACTACATGAGCGACTGTATGAAGAACCGCAATTACTATGTATTCACCATAACACCCGACGGATATGAACGCGAAGTGGTCTATTTCTAATCACCCGGCACTCGCCGTTATCTGCCTGTTGTTACTGTGGTGCGGCTCGCTTTCCGCGCAAGAAAGAGATACGGTGATTATCGTAAAATACGATACGGTTTATTTACAACGCAAACCGGACACCATCGTTACCGGCCGTGTGCGCCACAGCCGCTACGACCGGCGTGTACACCGCTATCGCAAACGGTGGGAAGCTCTGATTCCGACACACACCAAAATACAGTTTGCCGGCAACATGGGACTGCTCTCGCTGGGTACAGGCTGGGATTACGGAAAGCGTAACCAATGGGAAACGGATATTTTCCTGGGTGTCCTGCCCAAGTATCAGTCCGATTGCACCAAGCTGACATTTACCTTGAAGCAAAACTATATCCCCTGGAGCCTGCAAATCAAAGAAAGTCGGTTCGCGGTCGAGCCTCTGACCTGCGGTATGTACTTCAATACCGTATTCGGTGACGAGTTTTGGGTAAACGAACCGGAGCGTTATCCGAAAGGTTACTACGGGTTCTCGTCCAAAGTGCGCATCCATGCTTTCTTGGGGCAACGCATCACTTACGATATCGACCCTCGCCGCAGATTTACGGCAAAGGCCATTACGTTCTTCTACGAGCTCAGTACCTGCGACTTATACATCGTAAGCGCTTTCACCAACAAATATCTGAAACCAAGGGATTACCTGAGTTTGTCTTTCGGATTGAAGTTACAATTGCTGTAAGCTTACTGTCCGTACCCTGCCGTGGTACGACATGTACCCTACGGGGGTACACGGTGTACCTCACCGTGGTACGGCTTGTACCACACGAGGGTACGACACGTACCTTACCGTGGTACATCGCGTACCAAGGCATGATATGCTCCGGTATTCCCAATTTATTATTTTTCTTTCCCTCTTTCTCGGGAAAATAGAATATATTTGTCCTCACAAATATAAAAAGACACTGTGCTGCCATGAAGAAATCCGGAAACATTCTTATCGTTGATGATAATCGCGGCGTACTCACCGCCTTGCAACTGCTGTTGAGACCTTATTTTGATAAAATAACCACCCTTTCTTCACCGGTTACCCTTCCCTGCACTTTACACGAAGATACATGGCAGGTAGTGCTGCTCGACATGAATTTCACGTCCGGCATCAACACCGGAAACGAAGGTCTTTACTGGCTGCGCGAAATAAAGAAGCAATATCCGGAACTCCCCGTAGTACTGTTCACCGCTTATGCCGACATAGACCTTGCCGTGCGCGGGATAAAGGAAGGTGCAACAGACTTTATCGTCAAGCCCTGGGATAACGGAAAGTTGGTAGAAACTCTGCTGAACGCCGCACAGAACACCCCTGCATCCGAAAAGAAAAAGAAAGCAACGGCTGAATCCGCCACCGCCGCTTCTTCCATGTATTGGGGAGAAAGTCCCGTCATGCAGCAACTTCGCATGCTGGTAGAAAAAGTGGCGGTCACCGACGCCAATATCCTTATCACCGGTGAAAACGGTACGGGCAAAGAGATGCTTGCCCGCGAAATACACGCCCTTTCCACACGCCGCCGCAAGGAAATGATAAGCGTGGATATGGGCGCCATCACCGAAAGCCTTTTTGAAAGCGAGCTTTTCGGACACATGAAAGGCTCTTTCACCGATGCCCATGCCGACCGCCCCGGAAAGTTCGAAGTCGCCGACCACAGCACGCTTTTTCTTGATGAAATCGGCAATCTCCCCTATCATCTGCAAGCCAAACTGCTGACAGCCATTCAGCGTCGCAGCATCGTACGGGTGGGCAGCAATACACCTGTCCCCATAAACATCCGCCTTATTTGCGCCACCAACCGCAACCTGTCCGAAATGGTGAACAAAGGAGAATTCCGTGAAGACCTGCTCTACCGCATCAACACCATCCATCTTGAAATTCCTGCGCTGCGTGAACGGCAGGAAGATATCATCCCACTGGCAGAGCGTTTCATCACACGTTTCTGCAAGCAATACGGGAAGCCGGCCTTGCGTCTGGACAATGCGGCGCGGGAGAAGCTGATGCTGCACCCCTGGTCCGGCAACATCCGCGAACTGGAACATGCCATCGAGAAAGCCGTTATCATCTGCGACGGTGCATTCCTCTCTGCCGGATTGTTCCAGTTGCAACGCAGGAACGAAGCCCCGGAAATGCCTGCCGCATCCACTCTTGAAGACATGGAAAAGCAAATGATACGCCGCACGCTGGACAAGTGCGGCGGCAATCTCTCGGCGGTGGCCTCGCAACTGGGAATTACCCGGCAGACGCTTTACAATAAAATGAAGAAGTATGGGCTTTGAAAAACCTAAGGATATCAGCCAATATTACGTTTTCCGGACTGTCGTCAGCCTGCTCACAGCCGCGGCTGCCGGCATAATGTGGACGCTGTTCTTTCTGAAACAGCCGGGTGCGCATGGCTGGGGCGACCCTCTGCTCTGGGCTGTCCTGTTCACCGTGCTTCTTCCTTTGGCAGTATACTGGCAGCAACGGTTGTACCGCCGCCACACCCGTAAAGTTCTTTTCATGCTCGATGCCATCGAAAACAACGATACCGCCATCCACTTCTCCGAAACGGACGGAACCGAAGACAACCGCCTCGTAAACCGTTCGCTGAACCGCGTAGCCCGTATCCTGCATAATGTAAAGAGTGAAACCGCCCAACGGGAGAAGTACTACGAGCTTATCCTCGACTGTGTAAACACCGGTATCATCGTGCTGAACGACAACGGAGCCGTCTATCAAAAGAACAACGAAGCCCTGCGCCTGCTCGGACTGGAAGTATTTACGCACGTCCGCCAACTGTCGCGCGTGGACGCCCATCTGACGGATACGCTCACCGCCTGCCGTCCCGGCGACAAGTTCCAGGCGGCATTCGGCAACGAACGCGGAACCGTAAACCTATCTGTCCGCGTCAGCGACATCACCGTACGCCAAGAGCACCTGCGCATCCTCGCCCTGAACGACATCAACAACGAACTGGACGAAAAGGAGATAGACTCTTGGATACGCCTTACACGCGTGCTGACCCATGAAATCATGAACGCCGTAACCCCCATCACTTCCCTGAGCGACACCCTGCTGAAACTGACCGGAGCCCGGATATCGAAAGAAGAGATGCGGCACGGTCTGCAAACAATCAGTGCCACAGGCAAAGGGTTGCTCGCTTTCGTAGAATCCTACCGCAGGTTTACGCGCATCCCCACTCCCGAACCGTCCCTGTTCTACCTCAAAGGCTTCATCAACCGTATGGCGGAACTGGCGCGCCATCAATATCCCGACACCCCGGTTACGTTCAATGTTTCCATCGTTCCCGACGATTTGATACTCTATGCCGACGAAAATCTCATTTCGCAAGTCATCATAAACTTACTGAAAAATGCCATACAGGCTTTTGAAACGGGTGCTACGGCAGCAACGGGGACAAATGCGGAAACAACAGCGGAAACAAACGCAGCGACTACGGAAAAACATATCAACATACGCGCCTACTGCAACGAAGCCGAAGCCGTACTGATAGAAATATCCAACAACGGCCCTGCCATCCCCCCGGACATTGCCGGGCATATTTTCATTCCTTTCTTCACCACCAAAGAAAACGGAAGCGGCATCGGACTGAGCATCTCCCGGCAAATCATGCGCTTATCCGGCGGAAGCCTCTCTCTGATAGCCGGAAAGGAGACAACTTTTGTATTGAAATTTAATTGAACCAATTAAGTTTTGGTTTTGTTGTCAAGAATGAATATCTTTGTACACAAAGGTACAAAAAGCATTTTCTAATAAAACTCATAACACACTATTTATGCTATTTACAGCTGAAAACATTTTACTTGTAGGTTCTATTTTACTTTTTGTCAGCATCATCGTAGGCAAAACCGGTTACCGTTTCGGAGTTCCCGCCTTGTTACTTTTTCTTGTGGTGGGCATGCTTTTCGGCAGCGACGGACTCGGATTGCAATTCCACAACGCCAAAGAAGCGCAGTTCATCGGTATGGTGGCTTTGAGCATTATCCTGTTTTCGGGCGGAATGGATACCAAGTTCACCGAAATCAAGCCTATCCTCTCCCCCGGTATTGTACTGTCTACTTTCGGTGTGCTGCTGACGGCACTGTTTACCGGACTGTTTATATGGTGGCTGTCGGGCATGAGCTGGACCAATATCCACCTGCCGCTCATCACCTCCCTGCTGCTGGCTTCCACCATGTCGTCTACGGACTCGGCATCGGTATTCGCCATCCTGCGCTCGCAGAAGATGAACCTGAAGCACAATCTGCGTCCCATGCTGGAGTTGGAAAGCGGAAGCAACGACCCGATGGCCTATATGCTGACTGTCGTACTTATCCAGCTCATCCAGTCCTCGGGTATGGGTGCTTCGCAGATAGCTTTCTCTTTCGTGATACAATTTGTGGTAGGTGCTGCTGCCGGCTATCTGCTGGGCAAGCTGGCCATCCTTATGCTCAACAGGCTGAATATAGACAACCAGTCGCTCTACCCCATTCTGCTGTTGTCGTTCGTATTCTTTACCTTCTCCATTACCGATCTGATGAAGGGCAACGGATACCTCGCCGTCTACATTGCCGGCATGATGGTGGGTAACAACAAAATCATGCACCGCAAAGAGATTTACACGTTTATGGATGGACTGACATGGCTTTTCCAGATTATCATGTTCCTCTGTCTCGGTCTGCTGGTGAACCCGCACGAAATGCTGGAAGTGGCAGTCGTGGCATTGCTCATCGGTGTATTCATGATTGTCATAGGACGTCCGCTCAGCGTGTTCCTCTGCCTGCTCCCGTTCGGGAAACGTATCAATATGAAGTCCAAAATGTTTGTGTCCTGGGTAGGGTTGCGAGGCGCGGTTCCCATTATCTTCGCCACCTATCCGGTAGTGGCAGGTGTGCCGGGAGCAGATGTAATCTTCAACATCGTGTTCTTCATCACCATCCTCTCACTCGTCATCCAAGGTACTACCGTCTCTAAAGTAGCACGCATCATGGGGCTTTCCACCCCGATGGAAAAGACAGGTAACGACTTCGGAGTGGAACTGCCCGAAGATATCGACTCCGACCTGCGCGATGTAACCGTCACCCGGGAGATGCTCGACGCGAAAGGCGATACCCTCAAAGACATGAACCTGCCCCAGGGAACTCTCGTTATGATAGTGAAGCGCGACAACGAATACCTGATACCCAACGGCACTCTGAAACTTCATGTGGGAGACAAGCTGCTGCTTATTTCTGAAAAGACCAAAGAATAGGAAATAAGAGGGAGAAAATGCACTATTTGTTTTTTAGGCACGGAATTATACGGAAAACACAGATTTTCTTTATTCTTTTTCCGTGAAACCTATGTAATCCCATGCCTAAAAAAACAAATAGTAAGCGAATTTTAAATTTGACATACCCTCATGAAAAAAACTTTAAACCACTTGCATTGCATCACTATAAGCCCTATATTTGCGCAGTTTTAACTAAAGTGTGCAAATATACGCATGGAACAAGAACAACTGTTCATCGACTATATCGAACAAAGCATCATACAAAACTGGGACAGAAACGCTCTGACAGACTATCAAGGAATAACCCTACAATATAAAGATGTTGCCCGCAAGATCGCTAAATTTCATATCGTATTGGAAAGCGCCGGCATCCAGCCCGGTGATAAAATAGCCGTATGCGGTCGTAACAGCGCCCATTGGGCGGTTTGCTTTCTGGCAACAGTGACTTATGGTGCTGTAATCGTTCCTATTCTTCACGAATTCAAAGCAGACAACATACATAATATCGTCAACCACTCCGAAGCCAAACTCCTTTTTGTCGGCGACCGGGCTTGGGAGAACTTGAACGAAGAAGCCATGCCGTTGCTCATGGGAGTTGTCTTGCTGACGGATTTTACTCCAGTTGTCTGCCGGGACGAACGGCTCATGGAAGCTTTCGAACACCGCAACGCCATCTACGGCACGCGCTATCCTAAGAACTTCCGTCCCGAACATATCTGCTACCGCAAAGAACAGTCGCCCGAAGAGTTGGCGGTTATCAATTATACGTCCGGCACTACCGGCTATTCCAAAGGCGTGATGCTGCCCTACCGCAGCTTATGGTCCAATATAGCCTATTGCCACGAAATGCTGCCCGTACGTCCCGGCGACCATATCGTATCCATGCTCCCTCTGGGGCATGTTTTCGGCATGGTCTACGATTTTCTTTACGGTTTCTCGGCAGGCGCACACCTTTATTTCCTCACCCGCATGCCGTCGCCAAAGATTATCGCGCAGTCATTCTCCGAAATCAAGCCGCGCGTCATATCCTGCGTGCCGCTCATCGTAGAGAAGATTATCAAGAAAAACATCCTGCCACTCATAGACAACAAGATAGGCAAGCTGCTGTTACGGATGCCTATCGTCAACGATAAGATAAAAGCGGACATGCGCAAAAAGGCTATGGATGTCTTCGGCGGCAATTTCGATGAAATCATCATCGGCGGCGCACCTTTCAACGCCGACGTGGAACGCTTCCTTAAACAGATAGGCTTCCCCTACACCATTGCCTACGGCATGACGGAATGCGGTCCTATCATCTGCTCTAGCCGCTGGGAAACCCTGAAGCTCGCTTCGTGCGGAAAGGCCACTACCCGCATGGAAGTAAAGATAGATTCTCCCGATCCTCAGCATGTAGCGGGCGAAATCATCTGCCGGGGAAGCAACCTTATGCTGGGCTATTACAAGAATGCCGAAGCCACTTCCCAAATCATAGATGTCAACGGCTGGCTGCACACAGGCGACCTCGCCACAATGGATGCCGACGGCTACGTCACCGTACGCGGGCGCAGCAAGAATATGCTTCTCACTTCCAGCGGACAGAACATTTATCCCGAAGAGATAGAAAGCAAACTGAATAACATGCCTTACGTCTCGGAATCGTTGATTGTATTGCAGCATGACAAACTCGTAGCCCTGATTTATCCCGACTTCGACGATGCCTTTGCCCACGGCCTGCAACAAACCGATATAGAAAAGGCAATGGAAGCCAACCGGAACGAACTGAACCTGCTTCTGCCGGCATATTGCCAGATTACCAAAGTAAAAATACACTTCGAGGAGTTTGAAAAGACCGCCAAGAAGAGTATCAAACGCTTTATGTATCAGGAAGCCAAAGGCTGAAATTCCTAAAAAAGAGATAGAGAAAAAACGGCGGAATTAATATATGTGCACAGATAATTCCGCCGATGGAATAAACAGCAAGCCTCCATCAGCCTCATTTGATATAGCAATTATACAGCAGCAATTCATAGATTTCCTTAGCTTCTTGTTCTTTCAGGCTTCTTATGGTAAAGGAGGAACCATTGGTAGAAATGACAAGATTTACTCTGTGATAAAAAGGAGTAAAAGGAGTAGCTGTCATGCGAACCACTTCCATGTTCGAATATTTGAAATAGTTTTTCACTTCTGCAAACTTTCCTGAATTGATTTCCACATAATCCTCTTTTAAAGTGATAGAACTCCGACGTACGGCAAAAATCCCTTTTATCAGGGATATCAGCATATAAACGACCGGGAGCCAAAGCCAACCGTAATATTGAAAATAGCATAAGGCTATACCGGCTGCAAGCGAAACCAACAGATCGAACCGGATGGTATAGCCTAATAAGCCGTATCCGGATTGAGCAGAAACGATAGGTTGCGAAGATGCATAATCCTTTCCCAACCACCAGTCCAGAAAAGTTGTAGCAGAGTCTGAACCATAAATTCTGACATCCGCTCCTCTATTCCTGTCAGTGGCATTCAATGCCTGTTTCAGCATAACAGTGCTGCAAGCCAACCATTTTTCTATGATATTCCGCTTGATATAAACAGTACAAATCTTATCGTATGAGAACCGGCTGCTATTACGCGAAATCAGTCCGCTCTCAAAGAACAGCTGTTCCCGGTCTATACGTATATCCATATTGAAATAGCGCAAAAAGACTTTACCCAACCATAGTAGCAATGTAACTATATACAAGATAGCGGCAACAGTGATACAACTTGATAATGAAAGCCGTAAGAAATCGGCATGTGTAGCCATGTAACCATAAAAATATTCCACAGCATTTTCATTGACCGATATAATCTGGTCATATAAAGTAACTAAAATACTTCCAAATACAACCATGCCCGTAAACTTCCAATTTTAGGGTATCCCCTTTTAGACGGGCGCCAGTCGGCACCCGT
>ENA-ORTV01002649-ORTV01002649.1-human-gut-metagenome-genome-assembly--contig:-NODE-2649-length-16391-cov-8.636263_pt1 | contig 16391 bp, 19 predicted proteins | sample MGYA00241915_ERZ509194 | MGnify/ENA primary metagenome ERZ509194 (study PRJEB26280, sample SAMEA2338810) | human gut metagenome | biome: human gut; feature: human-associated habitat; material: faeces... | reverse complement strand
TGTTCTTTTTCAGATAGACGGAAACTTTCATCGGCAATGCGTTTTTGATTCACATTGCAAAGATAAATAAATTCCCGTATATGTTCCCATATATCCCGAAAAAGCTTGTAGCGGATTAAGACAAATTAAAGAGCGTGTCCCGAAAGTGATACCACATAAAACGCTGTATATTAGTGATTATATTTTCTCTTGTTATGCTTTTCTTTTCATTTTCGACTTTCCAAACCCTTAATCAAAACATATATTGCAGTTCCACGCTTTCTTTTTGTAATCATGCCAAGTCGGGGCTGGGTGGCAACAATGTTTACTACCATGCCTAAAACTACCGTACACACGATCTTGCAAGAAATTGGCATTCGCGCATTACGCGAGTATATCTACAAGCACCTCCCTGCACAGGATTTCCACTCGCACGATTTCACAAGGAACTTCGAACGTCATTTTACAACCCAGTATATTCAAATGCAGGGGCTATATGCACGTAAGAGCACAATTGAAGCACGGAATATGACAATATCTTCCGAAATCGGAAAATTCCTTGGTCGGAATAGTGATTTGTTACAAATTGAGAAAGGTCCCAAGCGCATATCTATCAATATGAATGGCAAAAAGTCTCCGGCTCGTATATGGCATAAAACTTCGCAATTATGAAACGTCTACTTTTACTTACAATCCTAATCGGCTTACTGTTCACCAGCCCTAACAGTTTCGCCCAATCATCCAAACCCAAACGCGCCACCATTAAATACGAGAATGGCGTCAAATATGTCGGAGAAATCCGAAAAGTCAGCCCCAAAGGATTCATTATTAGAAAAATGAAATTTAAGCATGGCACGGGTATCATGTATTTTGCCAACGGGGATCAACTCAATGGAGAATGGTGTTATGATCAATGTAAGCGTGGAACTTACAAATTTGCCTACGGAGATATTTTTGAAGGAGAAATTAGCGAGAGTTCCATCCAAAATGGAAAGATGATTTTTTCTTCCGGCCTTGGAACGATGATATTTGCCTCCGAGGGAGATATTACGCTGGGATATAAGATATGGCACTACCCGGCTAATTGCAGTTTTACAGGAACAATCAAAGATAAAAAACCTTATACAGGCACTTTTGATTGCACATTAACAACGAAAGATGGGGATAGTTTTACTGGAAGGCTATCCGACGGACACTTCGGGTACGGTAAAATCGAATATGCCAATGGCGACACGTTCGAGGGAAATTTCATATCCGACGCCCCGTCAAGCGGCAAATATCGCTACGGAAGCATCACGGAAATAACAAGAGCAAATCACAAATGGGAAATTCCAGCTGGATGCGTTTTTGAGGGTAATATCGTCCCATTTACAGGAACAGTCAACATGGAAATTACCGACGCGGCCGGGGACAAGTTTATCGGGCGGCTCTATAACGGCGCACCGGACGAGGGAACAATGGTTTTTGCCGCCACCGGACATACCGAAACAGGGAAATGGAAAGACGGATTATCCCCTCGTGAATATCAGATTCAGCAGCGCGCCAAAGAACGAGCACGAGACTCAATTACTAAGGCGTTTGTGGCACAACAACGAATAAAAGATTCTCTGAAACTCGCAGATGAAAAGCAGAAACATCAGACTGAAGAACAAAAAAAGCAAGCATTCATCCGAAAATATGGTCAACGATACGGCTCGCTTATTTATCAAGGAAAACTCGAACTCGGCATGACCCAACAAATGTGTCAGGAGGTAATTGACATAAAATCATACGATATAGGAAAAAGCATACGATCCGGGCACAGGGTTGAAACATGGACTTTCAATAAGGACAAACAAGACATGCAAGTCGCCGCAGCGATGACGCAACTTTCCGGCGAAGAAGCAATGGCTTTAACCTTACTGATGGGATTTGCCGACAGCGTAGGTGCATCAACGCCCAAATACTCTATTTTAGTTTTCACCGACGGGAAATTGACAAGCCTTTATTAACCAAATACCATGAAACGAATAATCATCTCTCTGCTGTGTATAATAACGGTTCTATGCGGATATTTTTTAATTCACAAAAAAACCGCATTTATCAATACGAGAACGGAAACAAACTCCACACAGCAGCCGTCAGCCCCTTCACCGTTAGAACAACTGAAAACCCAATTCAAACAGCCGTTTAAAGGGCGTGTTTTTCAGGAATTGGTGAGCATGAGCGAATCCCTTAACAGCATTTTATATTGTGACACATTAGATGTTGCACAAAGAGCAAGTATCCTATCAAAAATAACGAATAAGCCTTATTCAGAAATGAATGCTTTGGTTTCGGAGGTAGATCGTTGTATCTCGGAATGCTGTGATTCTCCATGCTTTGCCGCCATACAAGATTCTATTATCTATTCCTACACCGACGAAACTCTCGATGTATACTGGTATTACAAAGTTCAAGGACAAGATTCAGTCTTAATGTTCAATATGGCTGAATATAAAAAAGATTACCCGGAATTATATTTTCTCGAAGACCTTACAACCGATGCAAGCATGTTGGATTGGGAAGCTATGACAACTGCATTTGTAGCATCAGCACGGCAATCCTCCCAACTGGACAACTCAATATACAAAGCGACCTTTGAACAGATCTACGCAATGGGATTTATTGTCGGATTAAACGATGGAGATTGTACCGCACAACAATTTTTCAAGCATGCAAAACAAACGGCGGGTATGACACCCCAAGAAATTTTAACCGAGAACTACCAAAACGACCTTCCGGAAATGGACACTTTCGGTCTAATTAAACAAATACATGATCCTCAAGAATTTTATGATTTAATAACTGGCGATCAAAAGGATTTCGGATTCTATTTTATGCTGAAAGGATATGAAGCTGCAATCCGCGTGTTAGGATGTGATGACTTAATCCGAAAGAAATACAATAACAACCAACAAAGAATAGTTCAAAAATGCCGCGAATTATACTCCACAGCGTATTCTTCGTCTTGTAAAGAATAAACTTAACGTACTGCATAATTACTAACTTGCATTATTATGGGACTAATTGTATCTATAACTTTAGTATTAGGCCTCATATTTTATTGGGAAGGCCGCCGATTATATAAAGAGACTGAAGAACATTCGAAACTACAAAGAATTGCAATCACGATAAAATTGGGAGGCATAAGCTATCTCAAATCACTCTTTATGCTTGCATGCCTAATAGCACCCGCTGTTATTATGTACTTAATAGGAGATGCTATTAAAGACCTTTATGATTTTTCAAAAGATTTCAAGGAAAACCCCTCTTTAACGGACCTTATCGACTCAATCAATCATCTACTTCTCTCTATTGGGGCAGGACTCGCCATTGGAATAGCCGTAACTGCTTTTTGTTTAGGATTGTTAATCATCTATCGCACCCGAAAATTGGAGAAAGACGAATAAATTAACCTTCCATGGAAGAAACCACACCAACCTTTATACAGGAATATTTCGGTGAATACGGTATTATGGGGTCAATTATCGTGATTCTGTTGTTCATCATAGGATTTTTGTACTTAAGACAGAAATATCCAAAAATGACTTTAACAAAAGAAGCCCCGGAAGAAACCCCTGCCGAAGAACCGGAACCAGAACCTCTTTTGATTCATTGCCCGGCTTGCGGCACTGAAGTTTCCCGCTATGCTCCGGCATGCCTTAAATGCGGACATCCGATATGCCCGACCGAATCAACACACAATGAAACCATTATCAATGTCCAACCGGAGAAGAAAGAAGACCGAGGCGGTTGTTTATGGTCTTTATTGGGACTAATCGTGCTAATAGTGGCTTCTATCTTCTTTAATTTCATCGGCTATTTCATTGCGCTCATTATTTTAGCTCTTTGCAGGGTATTCAGTGCAGGTGAGGCTATTTTTCTATTTATCGTAGGCTTAATTCTCACATTATTACTACCCATTCTCGGAATCATATCTTTAGGAGCATTATTTTTATCATAAAGAAATTAACGAACCTTAAACAAACAATCATGAAAAAAATTATTTTAATCCTTGTGGGGCTGGCATTGTGCCTCACTGTAGCAGCGCAAGAAAAGGCAAAAACTACGAATGTGCAGGGATATGCTTTGGCAATTGACAATGCGTTTTATTCTTTCAAAGAAAGTACGAAAGCAATCACCGATCAAAATTCTCGGAGGGGATTCGATATGCAGTTCTTCTTCACCCAAAAAGCAGATTATCCTATTATGGGAATAGCCAACATTGCTGGAGCAGGTATGCTTTTCACTGTCCGAAATACGAAGATCGCAAAGGAATATTCAGCAAATAGCACTGTCGTATTAGAATGTATTGGTTTGGACAACACGAGCCCGTTTAATATTATATTTGACTTCGGAGACAGTGCCGAAGATTTCTGTTATCCATGGAGCTTCACGCTGAAAGCTTCTGATATGATGGTAACAGCAAGTTTCCGAGACAAAGATGGAATAAAACTGGTTTCAGAAGACCCCGACTATAAAGAAGTATTTAAGGTATTGCAAGCCAAATACAAAGAACATTACAATATTAAATAATCTTGCATAATTCATCATAATTTTCCCTTCGTATATAATTTCGGTCTCGGATAAAGCACATAGTTATAAGTTGTTATCCAAATCCTTTCCGAATCTTTATCCCGACCATTCTTAGTTGTCCCGACCTGCCGCAACCCGGCAGGTCGCTTTGTTAAATCCCGACAGAAGATACTGCGACGCGATTTCGGCCCATGTAGTCGCACTCTCGATAAAATTCATTAACCGCCTGTTTCGAGCCAATGTATAGGGCTTAAATAAGCAAGCCGCAATGATGGTCTCCAGTACATAGCGGCTGAATTGACCTGCGTATTCACAGCCGGAATGTATTACCCCCAAAAACAAAATCACATGAAAAACAAAGAAGAAATCAGGCTCTACCTCGACACCCAATTCAGCGCATCGGAAGACGACATGGTGCAAATCGTCCGGAACGATTTCGACCGCATTTTGAATAGCGCGGCATCTTGCGCCCTAATTACGGTCGAGGGTACAATGCCCATCTTGGCGGAACAACTCCGCACCGAATTGGAAGCCCGGCACATCGAAGCCGACCTCGACGTGATTGTAAAAGTAAGCTATCATCCTGTATCGGAGATTAGTTTCGACGACCTATGCAGCCTCTTAACCGTCATCCACGAATTTGCCCCGCAGGTAAATATCGTCTGGGGTTGCGGCACGGATGCAAAACTGGCTGAAACCGACATTTCGATTCTGTTGCTGATCGGGACATCGGCGGAGTAAAATTTGCATGACCTGCCAAAACATATTGGCAGGTCATTTTTCATTGCACCATAAGGTAATTTATAGCTAAAAAGAACAAAATATCTAACTTATTATTCAGTTGCAAAAAACTTTCAGTTTGGCATATCCTCAATTCTATTTAAATTTTTCAATTCTTCCGGCACAATAATATTCATCTTAAAAGCATTAATATTCGAATGATTACAATATTTATCATAAAGATTTTTGATTACAAAAAGATCAAAAACTCCCAATATAAATGCCCCAATTAATGATATTGACTTCTTTTGGAGAAAACAATCTATTCCTTCGGTAGATGGCAATACTAAATAGCAAGCAAGACACACCAATAAAATAACAGTTATTCCACCAACCCAATACCATGTTTTCAAACGCCATTTACAAATTTGTTTCTTTATATAGTCATTTCTATCCCGTTCTCTATTCTCATTTATTAATTTAAACCGTTTACGCTTCTCGACTTCAATATCAGACGGTTTCGATGACAGTCGTTCTAATTTTTTCAAAACATCTTCAAACCGAGCAATGCGCTTATCATCCTCTTGTTTTTGTTTGTCAGCCTCTTCTTTCAATTTTTGAACAAACTGTTTACTATCTGACTCTGCAATTTCATTTAATTCCTCAATATTTTTGAGTTGATGAGTTGTAATACGTGTCGCAATCCGCAGAATGTCTTTGTCTGATATTGAGGCATCTTTGTATTTCTGAATATTATCATCCAACTCTTTTATAATGGATGCTTGCGGTAAAGATGAATTTAGAGTACATGATATCAAAGCATTCAAATTCGTATCAACAACGCCATCTGTCAAATCGCCATTTCCAATATCTGGTTTAATAAACCATAACACACATAATAATTCGTCAGCTCTAATTATTTCTGGCTGATACCCTCTTAACTTATAGCCTACATAATCTGAGTTATCATGATTTATAGCATTATTTACAAACCAACAATTTACATCCTCAAAATGTTTTATTTTCTTTTTACCACGCTTCTCTCGCACATAATACAATGCCATAATATCGTGTAATGCTGCAAAATCAGTATTTCTGATCTTCTTAAATTCTGCATATTCCGTACTACTTTTAGCCAAATTCTGATATTTAACAGTGTATGGAATTTGAAGAATACTATATTCATCAACTAAAATATTCTCCAGATTATCAGCAATTCGCTCTAAGTCATTTCTATTAAGGTTGCGGCGTTCACATGCTTTATAAATATCTTCTGGATTAATGAGTTTAGGAAGAAACGATTTATCAAAATATTCGGCTTTTTTCAATAATAAATCTGTCGTTTCTTTGATTGTTTCTTTCAAAACACGCAAGGAATACCCGAAACTTGATGCTATTTTCAATAATTGTCGGCAAGTAGTAGTAGACTCTGGAGTATTAAGATCAAGTAAACTAACTATAAAATTCGTGTCTAATAAAAGCTCTACATCAGACATCATTTTATCTTGGGGTTCATATTCAGAAAGATAGCAAGATAAAATAGAGCCTAAATAAATTTTTCGAATTACCTCATAGCAACCGGGGATATTTCTGAAATATTCCACAAATTGGGCCTCTATAGAAAATTTACTCCCATTTACACTATAATCTCGATTTGCAAGATAATTCGATATTTTGAGTTTATTCAGATTTACAAAATCAAATATTGTATTGTATGAATCTTTTTTAACATCATTAATATCGCAAAACTGCTTAAACATCGTTTGCACCAATTCGACTTGTTGACGATTGGTTTCATAGATATCATTAAACTCTTCAAATGAATAATTCTTAATCCAAAAACTACCATCTCGATATACTTGTAGTTTTAGTTCTTCAGAAGTATTGATTTCTTGTCCGATTTTTAATAAAATCTTTTCTAAAACAGCAGGAGGAAAATCCAAACCAAAGTATTGGCAAATCCACGTAGATATTTCAGTTATAGACGCGCCTTTATAAACACCAGATTGAGTTATTAATTTATATAACGCATATTTCTATCGGGACAAATATCTCAACAGAGCTATTCACAAAATTGCCCGAATTCCGGATTTGAGCCAAAAGACTATAAGTAATAACCTTGCTTGCTTCCATAATACAAAAGAATTTTCCTCTAAAATATTAAATTTAATGCGAACAACAAAGAGTTAGAGGATGAAACTACTATAATACCAAGTTTTTACTGATAAAACTCCAATCATTTCGGTTTATTTGTTGATGACAAGCGTTATATGAAACACTAATAGGAGCTACTGCGACGCAATTACAGCTCATATAGCCACAAACCTGATAAAATTCATTATCCGCCTGTTCGGAGCGACTATATAGGCCCAAGCACAGCAACTAACCAACAGCCAAATACTTAACGACTGAGATTGAAATTTTTCGAATAGCGACCATTTATGTACCACTTGTGTACCACCGCCATTTTTCGGACTATATACCACAAAAGAAAAATCCTCGATATTCGATTGAATATCAAGGATTTTTCATCAGTCGGGGTGACTGGATTCGAACCAGCGACCACACGCCCCCCAGACGCGTACTCTAACCGGGCTGAGCTACACCCCGTAGCGTTTCGGAGTGCAAATATAGTATATTTTTCACAAACCGGCACATTTCTGCAAGATTTTTTTCTAATTTTGTCCTCGATGAAAAGATTCCCGCCCCTCATACCGCTCCTGCTGGCGCTTCTCGGCACCGCCTGCGGAGGCTCCGCGAGCTACACTCCGGCCGATTTCACGACCGAAGTCTATACCCCTGCATACGCTTCGGGATTCGACATCCGCGGCACGGAACGCAATGCGGCGACGCTCGTCACCGTCCGCACCCCGTGGCAGGGCGGAAGCGGCGTCAAACAGCATCTGCTCGTTCTGCGCGAGGGCATCGAACCTCCCGCCGGTTTCGACGGCCAGATCGTGAAAGCCCCCGTACGCCATGTGGTCTGCATGTCGTCGAGCCACGTAGCCATGTTCGACGCCATCGGTCAGATACGCCGCGTCTGCGGCGTCTCCGGAATCGACTACATTTCCAACGCCTATGTCAACGAACACCGCTGCTGCGGCGAAGTCCTCGACGTGGGCTACGACACGAATCTCAACTTCGAGCGGCTCGCCGCCATGCAGCCCGACCTGATGCTGCTGTACGGCGTCACGGGCGAAAATACCGTCGTCACGGGCAAACTCCGCGAACTGGGCATACCTTATATATATGTAGGCGACTACATGGAAGAATCGCCGCTGGGCAAAGCCGAATGGCTGATGGTCGCCGCCGAACTCTGCAACGACCGCGACCGGGGCGCCGAAACCTTCGGCGGCATCGCCGAACGTTACGGAGCCATCAAAACCGCCGTCGCCGGTTCCGCACCCGCCGTCCGCCCCAAAGTGATGCTCAACACCCCTTATCGCGACACTTGGTTCATGCCTTCGTCGCGCAGTTTCATGATCCGCCTGATCGAGGACGCCGGGGGTGAATACGTCTACACGAAGAACGACTCGGACACCTCCGTCGCCGTAGACCTCGAAGAGGCCTATCTGCTGGCCAGCTCGGCCGACGTCTGGCTCAACGTAGGCCCGTGCAACACCCTTGCGGAACTGACGGCCCAGAACCCGAAATTCGCCGGCATCCCGGCCATCCGCAACCGCATGGTCTTCAACAACAACCGCCGCCAGACCCCGGCCGGCGGCTCCGACTTCTGGGAATCGGGCGTCATACGCCCCGATCTGGTGCTGCGCGACCTGAGCCTGATCCTCGGCGGCAAGCCTGCCGAAGAGGGAGAACTCCACTACTACAAACGTCTGGAATAACAAACACCCCGCTCGCAATGTCCGGACGCCGCACCGCCATACTTTTCACCGTTCTGTCGCTGCTGACCGCCGCGCTTTTCACGGCCGACCTGCTGATCGGCTCGGTCGCAGTGGCCCTGCACGACATCTGGGCCGCGCTCACGGGCGGTTCGTGCGACCCGGCCGTGCGCGACATCATCCTCAAGATCCGCCTGCTCAAAGCCGTCACGGCACTCTTCGCCGGCGCGGCCCTCGCCGCCAGCGGCCTGCAGATGCAGACCCTCTTCCGCAATCCGCTCGCCGGTCCCTACGTGCTGGGCATCAGTTCGGGCGCCGGTCTGGGCGTGGCGCTGTTCCTCTTGGGCGCGCCCCTGCTGGGCGTCTCGGCGCACTCGTTCGTCCAGTCGCTCAGCATCGCGGGCGCGGCGTGGCTCGGCGCGGCCCTCGTGCTGCTGATCGTCATGGCCGTCAGCCGCCGCATCAAAGACATCATGGTGATCCTGATCCTCGGCATGATGTTCGGTTCGGGCGTCAGCTCCATGGTCGAAATCCTCCAGTACCTTTCGAGCGAAGCGGCGCTCAAATCGTTCGTCATCTGGACCATGGGCTCTCTGGGCGACGTCACGGGCGGCAACCTCGCCCTGATGCTCCCGGTCATCACCGCGGGTCTCGTGCTCTCCGTCGCCGTCATCAAGCCGCTGAACCTGCTGCTGCTGGGCGAGAACTACGCCCGCACGATGGGTCTCAACGTCCAGCGCACCCGCACGCTGCTGTTCCTCTCCACGGTCCTGCTCGCAGGCACCGTCACGGCCTTCTGCGGCCCGGTAGGATTCATCGGACTGGCCGTGCCGCACCTCGCGCGCATGCTCTTCGCCAGCGCCGACCACCGCGTCCTGATGCCCGCGTCGATGCTTTCGGGCGCGGCCCTGCTGCTGGTCTGCGACCTTATTTCCAAATCGCTGGCCCTCCCGATCAACACCGTCACGGCCCTGATGGGCATCCCCGTGGTGATCGTCGTAGTCGTCCGCAACCGCAATCTCTTCTGAAATGAGCATCGCCCTTCGCCATATCACCCTCGCCTACGGCCAGCGCATCCTGCTGCGCGACGTCTCGGCCTCGGTCCCTCCGGGATCGCTCACGGCCCTGATCGGCCGCAACGGCACCGGCAAGAGCACCCTGCTGCGGGCCGTCGCCGGTCTGGGCGCCGCCGCGTCCGGCGGGATCGAACTCTGCGGCAAACCCCTCGCAGCGCTCACCCCGCTCCAGCGGGCTTCGACCGTCAGCTTCGTCACCACCGACAAGGTGCGCATCGCCAACCTCGCCTGCGAAGACGTCGTGGCCCTCGGCCGCGCCCCCTACACCAACTGGATCGGACGCATGCAAGAGACCGACCGCGACATCGTGGCCCGTTCGCTCCGGCTGGTCGGCATGGAGGCTTTCGCCCGCAAAACGATGGACCGCATGTCCGACGGCGAATGCCAGCGCATCCTGATCGCCCGTGCGCTGGCGCAGGACACCCCCGTGATCCTGCTCGACGAACCCACCGCCTTCCTCGACCTTCCGAACCGTTACGAACTGGCGACGCTGCTGCGCCGTCTGGCCCACGACGAGGGTAAATGCATCCTCTTCTCGACGCACGACCTCGACGTCGCGCTGGGATTGTGCGACGCCGTCGCGCTGATCGACACGCCCGACCTGCACTGCCTTCCCGCCTCCGACATGGCCTCCAGCGGCCATATCGAGCGGCTTTTCGCCGGCGCCGGCATCTCGTTCGACCCCGCGACGCTGACGATCCGGCTCACAAAAAAGTAACGAATTCAATATTTTTCGGCTTTTTTTTTGTTCGACTCACTTTTTTGTTTACCTTTGCACCGCTAAAGTTACCCTTACAAGGGGCAGCAATAGTGGTAAAGGCCCATTCGTCTATCGGTTAGGACGCAAGATTTTCATTCTTGAAAGAGGAGTTCGACTCTCCTATGGGCTACTAACGAGGAGACCTGCGGGCCGGCACGAAACCAGCGAGGGGAGGGGAAGCGAATCCCAGAACTTCGGAAAGCCGCAAGGCGGACGGCGGCATGCGGATCTCTACGGGTGATACTTTTCGAGGAGCGGACCGAGCGTCTATCCACACGCAGCCACGGCTGTTTACCGATTTAGCAACTGAAAAAGTAAAAAATAAAAAACTGGAATTATGGCAAACCATAAGTCATCGAAAAAGCGAATTCGTCAGACGCTGACCAAGCGCGCCCACAACCGTCTTTACCACAAGACGGCACGCAATGCCGTGAAAGCGCTCCGCAACACCACGGAGAAGAGCGCCGCCGAGGCCCTGCTTCCCAAGGTAACCGCCATGCTGGACAAACTTGCAAAGCACAACATCGTGCACAAGAACAAGGCCGCCAACCTCAAAAGCGCCATCCAGCTGCACGTGAACGCGCTCTAAGCCACTTCGCCCAAAATTCAAAGCCGCCCGACGAAGGCGGCTTTTTCATTTCATCACCCCACCTAACCTTTCGGCTCACCGCTTCCGGAAACACCCCGCCCCCTCGCCGTAGTCCAGCCGCCACACCGCCGCTGTCCGACATCCCGACATACACCGTCAAAAAGAAGCCGCCCGCACACCTGCGGACGGCCCGTTCTCCAACCCTTTCGGGAAATTCCCGCACGGTTTACTCCTTCTCGGCAAACCCCTGCGCCCGCAGCCGGATATCCGACCCGTCGGGCGTCACCAGATAGGCCCCGGTCGATTCGGGCGTAATGTGGCCGATTACATCGACGCACCCCATCTTCATCACCTGCTCCTGCATCGCCAGCGGCACCGTGAAGAGCAGTTCATGATCCTCCCCGCCGTTCAGGGCCGCCACCACGGGATCGGCGTGCAGCTCCTCGGCCAGCGCATACGTCTGCTTGGCGATCGGAATCCGGTCCAGATAAATCCGCGCCCCGCACTTCGAGGCCTTGCAAATCTGCAGCAGGTCGCTGGCCAGTCCGTCCGACAGGTCGATCATCGACGTCGGAACGATGCCCTCCTCCGCCAACGCATCCACAATGTCCCTGCGCAGACGGGGTTTGAGGTATTTTTCGAGCAGGTACTCATATCCCCCGAACTTCGGTTCGGGATTCTCCACGTCCGCCAACACGCGCTTCTCGCGCTCCAGCAGCCGCAGCCCCATGTAGGCCGCTCCGAGGTTGCCCGAAATGCAGATCAGGTCGTTCTGCTGCGCTCCGCCGCGCGACACGATCCGCTCCTTGGGGGCATGCCCTGCCGCCGTCAGGCTCAGCACCAGCCCCGTCACCGAAGCCTTCGTGTCTCCTCCAACCAGATCGATCCCCTGCTCCCTGCAGGCGAAAGCGATCCCTTCGTAAAGCTCCTGCAACGCCTCGACCGACATCTTGGCCGACACGCCCAGCGAGACCATCAGCTGCGAAGGCCGGGCGTTCATCGCCAGAATATCGCTTCCGGCCACCGTCACGGCCTTGTAACCCAGATGTTTGAGCGGGAAATAGGTCAGGTCGAAATCGACGCCTTCCGTCAGCAGGTCCGTCGAACAGAGCACGGCTTCGCCCGCAGGAGGCAGTATGACGGCCGCGTCGTCGCCCGCGGCCCGCAGCGTCGAGTCGTTCGTCGGCTCGAACCCGCTGGTCAGCAGGTCTATCAGGCCGAACTCTCCCAATTCGGCGATTTCGGTACGTCGTTTCTTTTCCATATTATAAATTTTTTTACAAAATTAGGGAATCTTTGCTCTTTCCCAAAAATTTAACGTATTTTTGTCCGGTAAATCCCAAAAACGGTTTCTATAATGATAAACATCGTCTTATTCGGTGCGCCGGGCTGCGGGAAAGGCACGCAGGCGCAACGGCTGAAAGCACACTACGGCATCGAGCACGTCTCGACGGGCGAGGTTATCCGCGACGAGATCCGCCGCGGCACGGAACTCGGACGCAGTATGGAATCCTACATCAAAGCGGGCAAACTGGCCCCGGACCAGATCGTCATCGGCATGATCGCCAACCACGTCGCCGAACACAAGCACGCCAAGGGCTGCATTTTCGACGGTTTTCCCCGCACCACGGTTCAGGCCGAGGAGTTCGACAAAATCCTCGCCGGACACGGTCTTCAGGTCGACATCATGATCGACATCCACGTTCCCGAAGAGGAGCTGATCCAGCGCATCCTGCTCCGCGGCAAGGATTCGGGCCGCGCGGACGACGCCTCTGAGGAGGTCATCCGCGGCCGTCTCGACGTCTACCGCCAGCAGACGGCCGTCGTGTCGGACTACTACGCCGCACAGGGCAAATACGCATCGGTAAACGGCACGGGCACGATGGACGACGTCTTCGCCCGCATCACCGACGTCATCGCTCAACTTTAACCGCAGCGCCCCCCCCCAAAAAAAACACAAATCCGGAACGCACGATGCGTTCCGGATTTTTCTTGCCCCCGGTTTTCTCCCGCTCCGCCGCTCTGCCCCTGCTCCGCCGCCCTACCCCCTGCTCCGCCGTCCTGTCCCCGCCCCGGCTGACCTCCCGCGCACGGTCCGACATCTCCGCCACGCCCCGTCGCCATGCCCCATCCCGCGCCCCAATCCCCCGTTCCTCGCCCCGCTCCCGCCGTCCACCCTCACACGGCCAATCACCCTTACACGCCCCAGCCCCCACATGCGGCCCTGCCCCGCCCCGGCACAAAAACGCCCCGCCCCGGCACCACGTTTCCTTTTTTTCGTTATATTTGCACTTAAGGCGTTATGGTGACGCCTTATCCCACTTAAATTTTTAATACCATGAAAAAATCCTTACTCTACGCAACGCTCCTCTGCGCAGGATTCTATGCGGCGTCCTGTTCCGACAACGAGGGGGGGGGAAAGAGCCTGACCCCGCACCCGAATATTTTCGGGTAGCCTTCGACGGCCCCGCACTGGCGGCCGAACTCAACACCGACTTCACGGCATTCTGCCGTAAGTATGCCGAATACGTCGCCGATCCCGCCGAAAACGCCTTCTCCATGCGGCCGTCGTCCGCCGCTCCGAGCATGAACATGCCCCAACCGCCCTCCGTCTTCTACTTGGGCAGCTACCTCAAAACCCCGACCGACAGCATCCTGCTCACCCTCTGCGTCGAAAAGGACGATTACGACAACGTGAAAACGATCACGGCCGCACCCGAAGATCCGGCCAAATCCCTCGACGTCTGGCAATACGGTCTGACCGCCTCCGAAACGCTCCGTCTGGGCGCGTTCCTCGGCACCAAATACAAAAGCCCCTCTTCGTCGGGCGTATTCCAGACCATCGACGACACCCTGAACCACATCGCCCAGCACGGCACCGCCGAAACGCTCGCCTGCACGATCTTCGGCGTCGTTCCACAGGCCGCATACGCCGTCTTCCAACTCGACAACGGGGCCTTCACCGCCCGGCTCATGAACAGCTACCTTAAGCTGGACTATCCCGCGATGCGCCGCTGGCTCGGCGGCGACCACGCCGCCTTCGCTGCGGAGTACTACATTCTGGGCAACAAGATCAACGCCTTCGGCGACCTCTACGTCTACTTCGACTATGCCAAGGACGCCGCCGGCAACACCTTCACTGTCGATGTGCACGCCGACAAGAACGGCGAAAAAATCTCCGAAATCGACGTCTACGTCAGCACCGAACGCAACGACGCCGACAAGCAGCTGACCATCTGGAAGGAATACGCCCGCGACTACGCGGACAAAGGTCTGGGGGCCTTCAAGGAGGCCTATACGACCGATTCGTGGGGCGACCGGAAGGAGACGTTCGCCGATCTTGCCGCAGCGGTCGCCCATGTCGAGACCAACGGCCGGCCGGGTCCCTTCGACGGCGGCATCATCGTCGTTTTCGAAGCCGACGGCGTCGCCACGAATCTGGTGATGAACCAGCAGTACATCTACCTGCTGATCAAGGACCCGAACTACAACGTCGAATAACCTCACACACAGCCGCAAACCCCTCCGGCAGGCCGTCCCCGGCCCTCCGGAGCGAAATTAACCGGCCGAATGTCAAAAAAAGGGGCGCTTCCTTGCGGAGGTGCCTTTTTTTTCTTACATTTGCACCCGCTGAAAAGCGTAAATTAATTTAATTCCAACAATTATGAACAATTACGAAACCGTTTTCATTGTCACGCCGGTTCTGTCCGATGCTCAGGTTCAGGAGGTTGCTGACAAATTCCAAGGTGTCATCACCGAGAACGGCGGTCAGATTGTGAACAAGGAGTCGTGGGGCCTTCGCAAGCTCGCCTATCCTATTCAGAAGAAGACCACCGGTTTTTACTTCTTGGTAGAGTTCACGGGCGAAGGCTCGCTCATCGGTACGCTCGAAACGCAGTACCGCCGCGACGAGCGCATCATCCGTTTCTTAACATTCAAGCAGGACAAATTCGCCGTCGAGTATTCGGAGAAGCGTCGTGCAAAACTTTCTAACAAATCGGAGGAGTAAACCATGGCACAGGAGAACAAAGCACAGTCTGAAATCCGTTACCTCAACCCGGTGTCGGTAGACGTCAAGAAAAAGAAATACTGCCGCTTCAAGAAACTCGGCATCAGATACGTGGACTACAAGGACGGAGAGTTCCTGAAGAAGTTCCTCAACGAGCAGGGCAAGATCCTTCCCCGCCGCCTGACGGGTACTTCGCAGAAGTTCCAGAAGAAGGTCGCACAGGCCGTGAAGCGTGCGCGTCATCTCGCCATTCTGCCCTTCGTAACCGATTGCATGAAATAATTAAAGGAGGAAGAGACAATGGAAGTTATTCTGATCAAAGATATGGAAAACCTGGGCTACGCCAACGACATCGTGACCGTAAAGCCCGGTTATGCGAACAACTACCTGATTCCCCAGGGTTACGCAAAGGCTGCCACCGCATCCGCCAAGAAGGTGCTCGCCGAGAACCTCCGCCAGCGCGCCCACAAGGATGCCAAGATCCTTGCCGACGCACAGGCACTCGCCGAGACCATCGCCAACCTGCCGCTCACGCTGGCCGTGAAGGCCGAGGAGGGCAAACTCTTCGGTACGGTTACCGCCACCGACCTGGCCGAGGCACTGGCTGCCAAAGGCATCGAACTCGACCGCAAGCTGATCGCCGTAGAGGGCATCAAGACCGTCGGCGAGTACGAAGCGACCGCCAAACTCCACAAGGAGGTCAAGGCCGTCATCAAATTCTCGGTTACCGCCGCAGAATAATCCGCAGGAGGCTGCAAGGGTTCCGCCCTGCAACTCATCGCACCATAAAAAAGGAGAGCCAAATGATGTGCACCCCAAAGTTTGGACTGATTAATAATTCAGATAGCATGAGTTCGGT
>ENA-ORTV01002646-ORTV01002646.1-human-gut-metagenome-genome-assembly--contig:-NODE-2646-length-16401-cov-4.896733_pt1 | contig 16401 bp, 20 predicted proteins | sample MGYA00241915_ERZ509194 | MGnify/ENA primary metagenome ERZ509194 (study PRJEB26280, sample SAMEA2338810) | human gut metagenome | biome: human gut; feature: human-associated habitat; material: faeces... | reverse complement strand
GGCACCCCTCCCGTCAGATACCTACCCTGTGTAGTCCCTTGTAAACTGTACTTTATTTCATTGGAAATAACTATAGATATGCAATATGGTCTTTTAGCTGATAAGATTGGTTATAGCATTACAAGGCAACTTCCTGATCATAACTCAGATTGATTTTTATTTACTAACTGGAGGTATGACCCTGCAATATAAGCATTTGTTTCAGCCGATATTGCTCTCTCAATCCTCTCGAATAAGGCTTAACAAATTTGTCAAAACTCATTTCGACATAGACATAGTATTTTGAAACGCTTTCAGAACCGCCAAAATACACCGTTTTCTTCTGATGTTTGGGCCGCGTCAAGTAATGTTCGCAAAAAGGGCTCCTGAAAAAAATGAAATTAGGCTACAACGAGCAGCGTTGCCTCAATGGATTTAAGCTGGTTCTGCCAAAGAGGCCAGTTCCTCTGCACTATGGGGCACATCGAATGGCAGCTTTATCACCTCGCCAAAAGGACGAAGTACGGCCACGGTGCTTTTTCTGCCGGAAACGTCAATGCCTGCTGCGTTCATGTTCATCACTCCTGAAAGAATTTGCAATGGACAGAGCCATCTTTACCCATTGCCGATTCTATCTGTTTGGTGACACGAACACGCGGTTCTACCTGCACAAATCGAACGCTGCGAACAGGAGGATGACTGACTTAACAACGGGCACGAAGCCCTTGGAAGAAAGGGTCAGACCATTACCTTCCTATTCTAACAACTTAAGCAACGAGATGTCTCGGCTCGTAGCTGGCTGCCACTTTTCCGAGGCAAATATGTTGTAACAGGAAGAAATCACAACAATTTTCCACGAAAACAAGGGCAGATACGGCTACCGGCGGATTACGGCAGAACTTCGCAAGCGTAAATTCTCTGTGAACCACAAGGCTGTCCAGCGGTTTATGAAAGAGTTGAGATAGTTTGCCGTGTCAGGATGAAGAAGTATCGCTCTTATAAGGGAGAAGAGGGCAAAATCGCACCAAATCTGCTAAATCGTGATTTCCATGCCGAAAAGCGAATCAGAAATGGGGCACGGATGTGACGGAGTTCAGCTTGTTTGGGGAGAAACTCTATCTGTCCCCGATTCTTGATCTGCACAGCAGCGATCTGGTCAGTTATACCATATCGGATCGTCCTGCACTGAGCATGGTAACCACCATGCTGGACAAGGCGTTTGCAAAGATTCCTGATGGTACAGACCTCATTCTCCATTCTGACCAGGGCTGGCAGTATCAGCACAAGCAGTACCAGCGTATGCTTCGGGAGAAGGGCATCCGGCAAAGCATGAGCCGCAAGGGAAACTGTCTGGATAATGCTGTAATTGAAAACTTCTTTGGAATACTTAAAAGCGAGCTGTTGTATCTACAGGAATTTCATTCCATGGAACACTTCAAGCAGGAGCTAATCGAGTATCTGGACTACTACAACAATCGCAGGATTAAGGCAAAACGAAAGGGCCTGCCGCCTGCAATTCACAGGCAGCAAGCCCTTTCGGTTGCTTGAACAATTTTTGCGTTGAATTTTTATCTAACTTTTTTGGGGTCACTTCAGATGGCTCGTCTATTTTCTGTTTGCTTTTGCGAACTTAATTATACGCTATCCCATTTCGTCTGGTTAATATCAATATTCTTCGGCAAGCAGCATAGTAGAATGTGTCAAATCGTCGATTACGAACACCTTTGTGTTTACCGCATCATCACACGGTACATCAAGCTCGTAACGGTACGGCGGCTGCTCCTGCTCATGGACGATGTGCTGACCGGTCGGCGTTTTCGTCAGCGTGAATACCTGTAGATAGTCCGTTTCTTCGACCTCCATCGTCAAAACCATGTGCCACATAAGGTTGGTCAGCCATGACGGGATTTCGGCCATCACGCTGCGCGTCAGGAATTTTTGATTGTTGAACATCTTTGATTGCTCCTTCCTGCATAAATTAAAGCCCCCGGAATATTTCCGGGAGCTTCTACTGATATAATATATAGATCGAAATGGGGGAGAAACAGAAAAGGCCTGCCAGCGCAGGCCCTTTCCAAAAGAGGGGTGAATTCGGGCGGTTTGGGTATCAGGAACGCCCGAAGGATCAGTTCTGATTTTCTTCGTCGTGCCGCTTGACCACGCGGATGCCGATCGTCAGCAGCACGGCGGAAATGATGGCTGTGGTGAGGACAAAGCCGTCCTGAAGCGTAAACAGGAACCGGTCGGCCAGCATGACCGTGCAGATCAGCACGCTGCCGAGCGCTTCGAGCTGAAGGCCGCGCCGACGCGATAACTTGGAAAGCATAGGCTCTGCCTCCTTTTACTGAACGCCCATTGCCGCCAGAATGACGCGCATGATGACAAGGCTGATAGCCGCATCAAGCAGGCAGACGGCGATAAGCAGCGGATGCCACTTCTTGTTGGTATCGGTTACGAGCACGATGCGCGCATAGTGGCCGATGAGCGTGCCCATCAGGATACATGCCGGGAGCATCATGGAGGCCTGACCGAGCGTCAGCGCGCCAGCCTCATACATGGAAGCAGCGGTCGCGCAGCCGGAGGCCTTGGCGAAAAACGCCGAGATCAGAACGGCGAATGCCTCGCCCGGCAGACCGAACAGTCCCATGACCGGCGACATGACCGTGCCGAGGATGTCCATCAGACCGGTCTCCTTCAGAATGTACACCAGTACATAGCCGAGGATCATTGCAGGGGTGATATTTTCAATGCCGACCTTGAAGCCCTTTGCGCAGCCCTTGAGGAAGGTATCTACGATCGAGGGTTTCTTTGCCTTTGCCGGTGCGGCCGCAGCCGCCGTATTGGTTGCCTGATTGCTCATTTCTGTTACCTCCTTATGCCTTGCCGCGCTTTGCGCGCAGGATCAGACGGACGATGTTCGCGCCGATCAGCTTGCAGACGAACATGATGACGATACACGGACCGAGTGCCACCGGGCAGATCGCCACGAGCGGCGCGCCGCCGGTGATGGTGTTGTTGATGCATGCAGAGCCTGCGTACTGATACGCTACGAAGATCGTGCGCTCGTCATCCGTGATCTCGCCGTCCTCGTACAGCTCACGGGTCATGACGGCCGCAACGTCCGAACCGGTAAAGCTCGAGATGAATGCGATGCCGCACTTGCCTGGGATGCCGAGCAGCGGACGAAGCAGAGGACGGAACAGGATGTCCGATGCCTTGAATGCGCCGAGCTGCTCGAATACGCCGAGCAGGCCGCAGAAGAACATGACCGCCGGGATCAGATTGAAGCCTGCCATGAAGCCGTCCTTCGCGCCGGTGCCGCCCTTGCCGATGAGGTTCGCACCTGTGTCGCCGATCTGTCCGAACGAGCCTGCCAGATTGGTAAAGTCAAGGACTTTGATTGGACCCTCCGCCGTGCGGAACGCACCGGACAGCACAAGAATGAGCACAATCAGTGCTAGCCACGCGCCGATACCGATCTTTTCCTTGTTTTCCGCCTGTTTCTCTTTGTTTGCCATGAGTTTTGACCTCCTTATCCCTTTTATGCCGCCGCTTATTCGACAGCCTTTGCAAAATCGTCGTTCAGCGTATACGCTGCGCATGCCGCAAGCACGCTGCGCTGAAACAGCGATTCTACTTCCGCATATTCGTCCGGGGTGTGATTGCCCTCGCCGCGCACGCCCATGCCGCACACCGTCGGCACGCCGCACGCTACCGTAATGCCGGAGTCCGACAGACCGCCGACCTGGAAGCAGCCGATCTCACCGAAGCCGCAGTCCTGTGCGGTGCGCTGCAGATGACGGAACAGTGCCATAACGCCGTTAGTCGTATCCATGCACTGCATGACACGGCTCAGATCGAGCTCCGCCGTCGTATCTGGCACCGAGTTGTGATTGGTTGCGCGGTGCAGGATTTCAAAAATTTCGTCTCGCACCTCCGCGTTCGGAAAACGGATGCCGATGCGCACCTCGCACGAGTCAGGGATGGTGTTCTCACCGATGCCGCCGTCCACCATGCCGCAGTTCATCAGCCTGCCGCGCATGATGTCGTTCTGCGACTCGATCTCAACGATCTTGTGCGCGGCCTCGAGCACTGCCGAGCGGCCCTTCTCCGGCGCAATGCCCGAGTGGGATGCTCTGCCGTGAATCTTGATGATGACCGGTCCGCCGCCCTTGCGGCCGACAACAAAGCGGTTGTCCATGTATCCGGTCTCGAAGTTGAATGCTGCCAGCGCGCCTGCCGCCTCTTCTGCGAAGATCTCCTTCGCGTCCGAGTGCATATGCAGGTTTTCCTCGTCGCTCGCGAAGATGAACTTGATCGGACGCTCCTTCCAGTCCACGCTGTCGAGCGCCTTGACCGTGTACAGCGCCATGACCAGACCGGCCTTCATATCCAGCACGCCGGGACCGTGCGCCATGCCGTTCTCGTCTACGCGGAACGGATTATCCTTCGCCGCGCCTTCCTTGAATACGGTGTCCATGTGGCCGATGAGCAGAAGCGGCGCTTTAGAGCTGCCGGGGTTCCATTCGCCGATGAGCATGTCACCGGAGTTCTGAATGGCGCGGACACGGGTGTGGATGCCGGCGTTCTCCATCTCGCGGCGCAGGATGCTGCATACCGCGTTCACGCCGTCAATCTGTGTCGTGCCGCTCTCTGTGTTCACCAGATCGCGCCAAAGGTTCAGCATCGGCTGTCGGTTCTCGTCGATGTACTGACGAATCTGCGTGTAAATTTGCTCCATTTTTGTGTACCTCCTTGATTGGAAAACCTGTTTTTACAGGTCTCAGTTCACAGCATTTTCACTGCCGCGCCTGCAATGAGCACGGACACGATGGTAACGGTGACGAAGCCTGCCGTCAGCATCTTCGGCAGCAGAAAATTCAAGATCGCTTTCTTTTCCTTCTCGTTTCGTCCGAACGCCTCAGAAACCTCCTGCGGAATGAGCATGGTGGTCGGGAAGCCGAACGTGCAGCTGATGCCGTAGGCTGCCGCAAGGCTGATCGGAATGTGCAGCAGCTTGGCGCACAGCAGCGCGGCCGCCATGGTTCCGAAAACGCCGCAGGCCGCTGCGGTCAGCAGCGCAGGCAGAACGGACAGCACCTGCTCCGGCGTGGTCTGCGCCAGATTGGAAAAGATCAGAATGGTGACGAAAAACGTGATCAGGCTGGAGGCCTGCGTTTTTCCGAGGATGCTTTTATCGAGAAAGCCCAGTGCGAAGAATACCGCGCCCATGATCAGGCACATGACGAAGTAGTGAACCGCGCCGCCGGTCAGCTTGGACGCATAGTACGCGATGACCGCAACGACTGCCAGCTTGGCGAGGTACATCGAAGGACGCTCGCAGCATTTCGGCAGGGGGAGCGGACCGTGATGCGCTGCGGCGTTTTCTTCCTGCAAAGTGCTGTATTGCTCCACGAGCACCGCGTCATCGCGGATGAGCTTTGCGGTGCGGCGAAGCAGAAGGGACGCGATCGGTACGCCGATGAACTTCTGCGTCACGTAAAGCACGATGCAGAACGTCGCCGCCGTCGTGAGGTTCATCTCCTTGAGCGTACTCGTCATGATGAGCGTTGCTGCGCTGCCGCCTGCGAAGATCGGTGCGCCAGCGATCGCCATTTCGCTGCCGATGAACGGCCGTCCAATCAGTACGATTGCTGCAACTGCGCCGCACACGCCGCACAGCGCCGTGACGACTACCTTCCACTGCCGACGCAGCTCCGCGAAGTCGATCGTCGTGCCGAGCGACACGATGAGCAGGCCGGCAATGATGTTGCCGAACCCGGTGATCTGCGCGTCGTCGATCAGTGTGCGCGGCAGGATGCCGCTCCAGAAGCCTGCAAGCAGCAGGATCGCAATGCTGAGCACTGTGGAGAATATTGCTTTGGTTTTCTGCGCAATCAGCTCGCTGACTGCGTAGATGCAGAATAGAATCGCAAGTGCGCTGATCGGTGTCATAAGCCTCATTCCTTTCTGTGTCTATACCGTATCATAAATTCGTTATGCCTGTCCAAATCATAAAAGTTATAGTGACGTTATAACCGGGACGGAATAGTATTCCTGTACAGTTTAACGCCCGCTTTTCATGAAAAACAGACAAAAGAATAGGCGCTGTGACTAAATCACAGCGCCTTTGCTTTGACACTATTCAGTATACCATTCTGCACTTTTTTGTCCATTTCACTTTTGCTATAACCCAGTTATAACAAAACGGAATAGCCTGTTATAACCATCAAAACGTCTTATTCCCCGCTTTTCGGGTAAAGCTCCTCCAGCATCTTCACAAATGCCTGCGCTTCCGTGCTCAGCATTTCTCGGCTGCGCTGGATCCAGCCTACATTGATCTGCACCTGACAGTTTCGGATCGGGATGGTGCGGATGCCGTACTCCGCGAAGTCCGGCGCGCTCAGTCCCGGGCCGAGGCGAACCACATCGGTCGAGCGCAGCAGCGACAGGATGGCCGCGCTGTCGTTGACGTAAACGACGCGCTTGAACTGCTCGAGACGCACGCCGTCGATCTCCAGATAAAAGCTCAGATTGGAGAAATAATCGTCCGGAAGGCGGACGAACGGATGGGGCAGAAGCTGCTCCATCGTCACCTCAGACGCATGATACAGCGGATGGTTCGGTCCGAGGTTGGCATACCAGGTGTCCGTGCCCAGCGCGTGGAATTGCAGGTTTTTGAACTTCAGCATGTGCTTGAGCTCCTTTACCTGTACGTTGTTGCTCATCACAAAGCCGATCTCCGCTTCGCCGTGCTCCACGCTCTCGATCACCTGCTGCAAACGGTTTTCCACCAGCTTGAGCGCCACACGGTTATCGTGGTAATCGTTGTAGAACTTCGCCACCAGACGCCCCATCGTGATGATCGGATAGGCCGCGATGGACAGCACCGGCGCATGCTCTTTCTCCGACAGACCCTGAATGAGCTCCATCTGGTTGATAATCGTGCGCGCGTACTGGTAGAGCTTTTTGCCCTCGTCGGTCAGCGCGACGCCCTTGTTCGTGCGGTTGAAGATGCGCACCTTGAGCTCGTTTTCCAGATTGCTGATGGCCTTGCTCAGGTTCGGCTGCGTGACGAACAGCTTTTCTGCGGCCTTGTTGATACTGCCCTGCTCCGCAATGGCGACAAAATAGGTAAGTTGCTGAATCTGCATAACTCTTTTCCTCTTTTGTATGTGGTATCTTCAGTATAGCATATTTGAGAGGAAAATGTCAGAGGATTTTGCCTGCGCGGATGACAGCATAAAGATCAGCGCTGGCAGTATTTCGCAGAAAAACGACAGATTCTATGCAGTCGGCGGCATTGTGCAGCGCCCTGCCGCTTGCTATAATGAAGACAGAATACATATGGAGGTGACACATGAAACTGTTCGACACATCACTCCTGCCGGGAAAAGCGGAATTTTTCATGGATACCGAAGGACAGCCGGTTCCTTATTTCTGTGAAGAACTGCAGCTGTTTTATGTTCTGACCGGCAGTGCAGAACTGCACAGTCTGGCTTTGGACTGCACATTACGCCAGAACGATTTTGCCGTGGTCAATCCATATGAACGATATTCCCTGCGCTGCGGCGAGGATACTGTACTGCTCATCCTTCGGGTCAGCCCGGAACTGGTGCAGTCCGGTTCTGGCGAGCCTTTTCAGGTGTGCTGCTGCTCGGTCGGACGGCTGCAAAGCGAAAGCTGCAATGCCATCCGGCGGCTGCTGGCACAGCTTTTGCAGTGGCAGGGGCGAGGCACCCGGCATTCTGACTATCTGATCCTTGGCAGGCTGTATGAGCTGCTGGACATTCTGAAAACATGTTTTCGGCAGGTCTCGTATGCGCCGGCCTCCGGCATCGGCCGCGCCGTCTGGATACCCGGATGAGCACGATGTACCTCATGGTGCCCAAGGTTCATCAGGGCGGCTACATTCCGTTCTTCGTCACAGAGCGCAAGCGCAGTGAAGCGATGCTCGTACAGGTGGTGCAGGAAGCCTTTGTGCAAGGCGTTTCCACTCGAAAAATGGAGAAGCTGGCGCATAGCCTCGGCATTGAAAATCTATCCAGAAGTTAGGTCAGCGAGATGATAAAAGGACTGAATGAGCAGGTCGAGGAGTTCCGTAATCGCTCTCTTGCCGGTACGGTGTACCCGGTTTTATGGGTTGACGCACTGTATGAAAAAGTTCGTGTAGATGGCAGAATTGTCAGCATGGCGGTGCTTATCGTGTGCGGGATGGACGAAAATGGACATCGAGACATCATCGCCGTTGAACCCATGACCGAAGAATCCAGAAGTTCCTATGGAGTGCTGTTTCAGAATCTGAAAGACCGCGGTCTTTCCACGCCAAGGCTTATCATTTCCGATGCTCACTCCGGGCTGGTTTCGGCAATCCGTGAATCCTTTCCCGGCGCCTCGTGGCAGCGTTGCAAGGTGCATTTCATGCGGAATATTCTTGTCTATGTGCCGCAGAAAGAGAAGAAATCCTTCGCTGAGATACTCAAGGGAATCTGGCTGGCGCCCACGGCTGAGCTGGCGAGAAAGCGGGCATATGATGTGATCGACTCCTACGCCAAACGCTTTCCGAAAGCGGTTCAGTGCCTTGAAGAGGGGGGGAAGATTCTCTGGCCTTCTATACATTCCCCATGCTGGGCGCTCGAAAAATCTCGTCTTCCAACATGATCGAGCGACTGAACCGTGAAATTCGGAGACGTACCAGCGTGGTCGGAATCTTTCCGAATGAAAGTTCCTATGTTCGTCTGGTGACAACGTATCTCATGGAATACGCTGAGGACTGGTCTGTCTCCAGAGCTTATCTCAGCCAGGAATCCATTGCGGCAACGCTGCTCGTTGCTGCCTAACTTCATTTTTTCAGGAGCCCTTTTTGCGAACATTACTTAACGCGGTCGAGTTGCCACCGGATGGGAAGCAGGGCAGGCGGGCGAGTAAAATGCAAAAAAAGAGAGGACAAAGAGTACAATACGCTTGATGCGCACAGAAGTGCACGCATCAAGCATATTCAAATAATTAGTTAACTATTTTTAAAATTCAGTGTTGAGTTAAAAATAGTAGTGCATAATATGAGATGGAATATGATATCATCAGCGTGGCCAGATGACATGCTTAAAGGTGGATTAAGTTAGGTCGTCATCTTAATCGCACAAAACGACCAACCGGGGCAGGACCGGTATGGTATCATATTCCTCTTTCTTTTTGGGATTTTTGACGATCCATAAGAATCTTTGTTTGCGTGCGAGGAGGAAAGTATTTGCTCGATATTCTTCGTCTCTCTCGATCTATAATTTTGTCTGAGTGAACTAACATATGCCTGAGGATAGCCAAAACCATATTTTTGACCATACCGTTATCATGAGCTTCACAAAGATTCTCGGCTTCCTTAATTACAGCCTGATAATCATCAACTTTTTCCCAGAACATCAATCTTTCTATTCTGTAATTTAAAGAAGATGGAATATAGGCTTGTTGTGCCAAATAATCAACAGTATTATCGTTTGCACCATGTGAGGATACCACAGCGTACAGATTTATCAACATATTTAATGAAACTTCTTGGAAGAAACGCAAAATATCTTCTCGGGATAGCTTTTTCCCTTCGAAATCTGGAGATTCTTGCCAGGCAACAATCTCTTTTACTAAATGGTCAATGCTTTTATCTATGGACTCAGACCATTGATAAAAGATTTTATTGGGAAGCTGATACATTGCAGATACATAGTCTTTTTTTGCAGGGCCGGGGAGAATGCTTATAAATGCAGAAAAATTTCTTGCAATAATCTTCAACTGTAGAAAAGCTCTAATCAATTGGTTGTTTAACGCATCGATTTGAGTTTCATCGTAATCATATATGTCTATTGTTTCAATAGGTGTATCATTTTCTTCTTCCTCAATTGACTGATTATGGATTTCACGCTCTTTTTCATCATCTTTGGGAGGGACAAGGTTTTTCGTAGGCATAGCTTGTAAATATTTTATACCAATATTTGATAAATTGAACTCCGCCCATTCGGAAACATAAGACACCGCCTGCTCAAGGAGAAGACGGGGAATATTAACATTATCAGAAATATAGGTCATGAATAACAAAATATCACCATTGATACTAAAGCAAGAGTGTCTAACGATAGATTCCAAGTCCGCTGTGTTTCCTGTATCGTGAAATCTTCTGTTAAGTGCTTTTGCCACAAAATATGCAAGATGATTTTTGCTTGCAAAACGATATTCATATCCATTTGAGGTTCTTAATAGAAGCCCGCTACTTACTATAATTTCAACAAATCTTTCTGCCGTTAGGTAACGATTATCATAATATTCGCAATATGCCGCAATGACCTTATCGATATGTACTGCACTAATTGGGTACTCTCTGTTGAAATGTATGTAGTGAGCAACTTCACTTAATGCAACGATAATATCGTTAGAATTCTCTCTCCGCCCTATAAGATTAGGCGTGATTGCTCGTTCTATAGATGCTTCAAAAACCTTGCTGAAAACCGTTGCATCGGATTTATCTAGCTCACCAAGGTGTATGCAATAGTAGTCTACAAATTGAACAACGAAGTCGATATCTGTACGGAACGCTAATTTATATGAATTTAAACATTGCTCAAGAGTCCTAGCAATACCAGGGGCTTTCAATTCATCGTTGTCCGTTTTAATTAAAACGATTTTTTTGATTAGCTCCAATCGCTTCTCTGCATACAAGTGGGAAATAAATACTCTTTTAAATTCCTTGCTCCCTTTGATATTATCTTTTACCATCTGTACGATATCAAACTGAGATGTTTCTTCAGAAGAAATAATTATTGTGCCAAAGATATCTTCTATTCCTCGCAAAAATTTATTGAGGTGCTTGGGAGAAATTCTGTGCAAGTCATCGATAATTATGACTTTCTTCTCGGTTGGAATAGCCTGAAATTGTGAATAAGAGTCCGCACCGTATGTGTCTGTAACAAGTTCCTTTAGGATATTCTCTTGACTTCTTCCGGTAATGTCATCAGTCCCACAATACAAAACAATAAATTGCATTTGTAACTCTTCAAAAACCATTTTTAACAGGGTTGTTTTTCCTGAATTGCTTCCTCCTATAACAGCAACATATCTGTTTTTTTGAATGAAAGATACAAAATCCTCCATTTTATTAATTGCTTTTCCTCTGGAGTATTCTTTAGACGCATTGGATCGAAGTGTTGGAAAAACAAAATAATCGCTAAGGTTTGATGAAATTGAATTTTTTGTGTCAGCCATTATTGTTGCCACATAATCTTCTTTGTAAATCAGGCCAGTGCCACTTAAAGATTTTCTCATCAGAATATGCTCTTGTGTCATCAAAGCAACATAAGCAGAGCGGTCTATATTCCAGCTAAATTTACTCAAAGCGTACTTCCTGCTTTCGGTATCAAATAGCGCAGCATAGTATTCGGAAATAGTGGGAACTGTGCTTTGCCACCATGCGCCACCGGCCTGTTTCACAATGCGATTTCCGTTATCATAAAGTATATTTTGTGTACCTGGAAAATGTTCGTGACCAAAAAAAGCAAGAGAACACCTTTTCGCAAGAATGCTCTCCAACTCCTTTTTCTGTGAAAACTCGAACCAGTCCGGAGAATGATGCATTACAGCAAGAGAGAAATCTGCTTTAGATTCTGCATTCAAAGAATGTATTGCTTCTTCCGGTAGATAATGAAGCCCATCATCAGAAATACAGGAAAATGGTGCGGTATTGATCAGATTTGCTTCAATGCGATAACCGTTATCAAAATGCAGAATTTTTCTCGTAACTAACTGCCCGAATGGAACATCCATCCAGTAAGGGAAGAAACAACCGTTTCTATCTGAAAAGGAGAAAAAGTTTTTCATGCACTTCAGTTCCTGCCGAAGATACGAATTTTTTTCGTCTTCGACAAAAGATCTGATTTTTGAAGAATCTAACCGAGGTTTTCCACCCCAATCAACATCATGATTGCCGGGGACAATCAACACCTTGATATTCTTTTTGTTGAGAGAGTATTTCGTTTCCAGTTGGGGAATTAACCGTTTTAAGAAAGTGGACGCGATTTTATATTGGTTTGCTTGCCCTGAAGCTACAATGTCACCGGAAAAGATAATGACAATTCCATCAAAAGGTGTGTAAATGCCGAGTGAATCCACAATCGCTTGAATTTTGGCAGGATGAATTCCATCGCTTCTGTCCAGATGGGAATCACTCAAGTGTAAAAAAGAAATTCTCATATTGTTCCCCCGTATTAAAAATGTAATAAAGCCGAATGGAAACGCATTGCACAGTTGTCCTGACAGTGTGCAAAGAACTGTTATCAATTAATTGTACTGCAATTTAGTAAAAAACACAATATGAGGTTTGGATTTTCCAAAAGATATGTTAAGAATGACAACGCCAATGTTTTCGCCGCAATAGACAAAGAATACGAAAAGCCCTCTGAAATTGTTGATTTCAGAGGGCTTTTGGTCCGAGTAGTGCGGCTCGAACGCACGGTCTCCTGGTCCTAAACCAGGCGTGATACCAACGGCGTTACACTCGGATATTTAATTCCTGCCATTATACCGCAGAGCAGGATAAAATGTACAAACCGCTTTCAATGGTCCGCTTCTTAGTCAAAAATTGAAGTATTATTATACTTCGCCTACTTATAGAGTTCCAGTTTTTGTTAATCTCTGCGCGATCAAGCATTAAAACAGCATTTGCACCCAAAACAACAAATAATCTCATACCTTCAAAATGAAGATATTTTACAAGAGTTTCCGACGTCGCTAGGCTAAAATAGAACCCGGAAAGGAGCGAGATCGACATGAGCAAAGAAACGCGAACGGTAGTTTATGATGATGAACTTCGAATTGAAGCCTACCGTTTTGAAGGGATTGTACAGCCTTTTCCGAACCATTTCCATGAGCATTATGTGATAGGCTTTGTTGTAGGTACCATTCCACCGGTCTTTATCCCACATGACGATAGCCGCCATCTGCTTGCCGCAGAGTGCGCAATTGTTGTTCTCATCAAACCATTATACTGATTGGTCGAAAAACTGTAAATCATACCAAAGGATTACGCTGATGGCAGCACAGTTAGAGAAGTATGAAAGCAGAATAAGATTAGAGCTGATCAAACTCCTCTTCCTCTTCTGCGAGCATCATAACGACCCGCTCGCCCTGACGCCGTATCCACGATACGCAGACACCGGCTGTTCAGCGAGAAAGGACATGAAAAGTTCCTCAGGTGGCTCATTCTGGACGATACGCAAGCACTTCTTCCGTTCGCCGCGAAAACAGCCGTAGTCACTCAATATATACCAGAGCTGATATGATACCCATTCCGGTAATTGTCGCTCGATTTTCTGCGAAACATAAACACTTTTCATCTCAAATTGTATCCTGAGAAAAACAAGGACCCGCTGATAGTTTCAGCGGGTTCGCTATTATAACATGTATTTTCTCTTTGGGGATTTCAAATCTGGCCGAGCAGCCAGCGGACATCGACATTCAGAATTGCGGACAGCGATTTGAGCTCGATGTCAGATACCGGGCGTTTCTGTCCTTTAAGAAGTGAGAGGGCAGGGTGGCTGATTTCCAGACCGGAGACCTGCAAACGTGCGAGCAGGTATTTGTGCAGCATGCACGCCGCAGAAAGTGCTTCGGTCACGCGCGAATCGACGATATTGCGGTTGCCAGGTGCCAGTGTTCGTGTGCTCATCCTCATCACCAACTTCTTTGCTTGCTTTAGTATAAGGAATTTTGTCGTTGCCAAATTTGGCAGTAGCAAATATAATGAAATTTGATATAAGAAATCAGGTGAAATCAGGGTTTTCTTCATCACTGATGTGGAAGGAAAAAAGAAATATGCAGCAAGTTTACGGGTACATTCGTGTATCTACACGTGACCAGAATGAAGAACGGCAGGTGATCGCCATGCGTGAGTTCGGCGTGCCGGAGGAAAATATGGTGATCGATAAGCAGTCCGGCAAGAATTTCGCGAGGCCGGGCTATCGCAGACTGGTGAAAAAATTAAAACCAGCCGACACTCTCGTGATTAAGAGCATCGACCGGCTGGGACGAAATTATGATGATGTTTTGGAGCAGTGGCGCCTGCTGACAAAAGAGAAGCAGGTGGATATTGTGGTGCTCGATATGCCGCTTCTGGATACGAGGAAGGGACGCGATTTGATTGGAACGTTGATCTCTGACATCGTTTTGCAGCTGCTTTCGTATGTGGCGCAGACCGAGCGGGAGTTTATTCATCAGCGGCAGGCGGAGGGCATTGCGGCCGCCAAAGCGCGCGGCGTCAAGTTCGGCCGTCGACCGAAAAATCGCCCTGCGGACTACGAAATCATCAAGAAAGCGTGGTGTGAGGGCAGTCTGTCCGCACGTGCTGCGTCGCAGCAGCTAGGCGTAACGCATCGAACTTTCATGAAATGGATTGGACAGGATAATTCCAAATGTTGAAAAAAGTACAATTTGATGCAAAACAAAGAAAATTCTGATTTACAGCGTGTTAACCGTATAATCTAGTTTATTATATCAAATCTGTCTCTAAACTACAATACTTTCATAGGATAATAAAGTGTACTTTAGTAACCACAACAACGCTTTAGCTCTGTGAGGATGTGTCAATGAAAGGCAAAAATTACTATTATTCCTGCGTAAAGCCAGAAGAAAGTGACGCACAGACAGAGCGTTTTCGTGCGCTCGGGGCACGGGACGGAGAGATTTTCATTGATACCATCGGTGAAAAATCCTCACAGAGGAACAACTTGCGGCTGCTGAAACAGCTTGCACTGCGAGAAGGGGACACACTGACCGTTTCCTCGCTTTACTGTCTGAGTGACCTCAAAAAGGGACTGGCAGATGAGCTGCACTGGATGCGCGACAATGGAATTCGGCTGAGAATCGCGGATATTCCGCTGAGCGTGCAGGAGCACGACGAGAAATCGCAGCAGTTTCTGAGTGATTTGATGTTTGAGGTTTTCGATGCGACACTCCTCAAGGAGCGCGAGCAGCGCCGTCAAAAGCAGAGCGAAGGCATTCGTGCGGCGAAGAAGAAAGGCGTGCATATCGGCCGTAAACCGATGAAGCGCGGCGCTGAGTTCGAAGCGCTAAAGGAGCAGTGGCAGCGCGGTGAGGTCTCGCTCAGAGAGGCCGGGAGACGGCTCGGCGTGACGCATCAGACGTTTAAGAAGTGGGCTGAAGAAGACACATAAAAATACAGAAAAGTGAGGCAATCAATGAAAGGTATCATTTTAGCAGGCGGCAGCGGTACGCGACTGTATCCGTTGACCATGGTAACAAGTAAGCAGCTTTTGCCGATTTACGACAAGCCAATGATTTATTATCCGCTTTCCACGCTGATGCTGGCAGGAATTCGCGATATTCTGATCATCTCGACACCGACAGACCTGCCGAATTTCGAGCGCCTGCTCGGAGATGGCAGTCGCTATGGTGTTAATCTGTCGTACAAGGTGCAGCCGTCGCCGGACGGTCTGGCGCAGGCGTTTACGCTTGGCGAGGAATTTATTGGCGATGAACCGTGCGCAATGGTGCTCGGCGATAACATCTTCTATGGTGCCGGTCTGGGTGACCATCTGAAAAAGGCAGTTGAGGCGGCACAGAACGGTCAAGCGACCGTGTTCGGTTACTATGTCAACGATCCGGAACGCTTCGGCATCGTGGAGTTTGATGATAATTGGCATGTCATTTCTGTCGAGGAAAAGCCCAAACAGCCGAAATCCAATTACGCGATCACCGGCCTGTACTTCTATGACAAGCGTGTCGTAGATTTGGCAAAGCAGGTCAAGCCGTCCGCGCGCGGTGAGCTGGAAATCACTGATCTCAACCGCATGTACCTCGAGGACGGCACGCTCAACGTGCAGCTGCTCGGCCGCGGCTATGCGTGGCTGGACACCGGCACGATGGACACGCTCGTGGAAGCGGCGGAGTTTGTGCAGGTCATTGAGCAGCGGCAGGGCATCATGATCTCCGCTCCCGAAGAGATTGCATACCGTCACGGCTGGATTACACGCGAAGAACTGCTCAAATCGGCGGATACATACGGAAAATCTCCGTACGGCGAGCACTTGCACCGCGTGGCAGACGGAAAAATTCGATATTAAGAAGGTAAGGACATGGAGATTATCAAAACGAAAATTGACGGCGTTGTCATCGTGGAACCTAAGGTGTTCGGCGACCATCGCGGATTTTTTATGGAAAGCTGGTCCAAGCGCACGTTCGAGGAGGCCGGCCTGCATTATGACTTCGTGCAGGACAACCACTCGTCCTCGACTGTGAAGGGCACGCTGCGCGGCATTCATTTCCAGCGCGGCGACAAGGCGCAGGCAAAGCTTGTGCGCTGTGCGCGCGGCGCGGTGCTCGATGTGGCTGTTGACCTGCGTCCGTCCAGCCCGACCTACAAGCAGTGGG
>ENA-ORTV01002618-ORTV01002618.1-human-gut-metagenome-genome-assembly--contig:-NODE-2618-length-16549-cov-3.868922_pt1 | contig 16549 bp, 8 predicted proteins | sample MGYA00241915_ERZ509194 | MGnify/ENA primary metagenome ERZ509194 (study PRJEB26280, sample SAMEA2338810) | human gut metagenome | biome: human gut; feature: human-associated habitat; material: faeces... | reverse complement strand
CCCGGAACAATCCCAACCGAAGATGCTGTACCTTTTCCTGCAAGGACACGTCCGTTCCTGTCCAGAATTTCTCCTCGTTCTGCCTGCGTAGTGGAAACTCTTACTTTATCTGTAGAAGTCAGATTCGGAAAAATCATGGAATCATCCCAAACCAACTTATATCCTTCTTCGTCTTTTAGGAAAAGTGCTTCATTCTCAAAGCTGATAGTTCCTGCCACTGTATCAAATGAAGTCAAATATGTTACTTTTTTATCTTCCTCCACATACTCGACATTTTTTATCGACATGTTCTGCATTTCAATTCCCTCATAAATAGTGGAATTTCTCTTCAAAAAATCTTCCTTACTGATATATCCAGATGACTCCAAATCAATCATTGCATACATTTCTTCGTATTCTTGTTTTGGAATATGCATCATATACTCTACTAAGATAGTATCTGGTGATTTACACGCATTTTTTCTTTTATATAATACTGTTGCACTCACAACTACTCCAATCAAAGTAATTGTTAACATCAACACTATAATGCCCAACATTTTTCTATATCTTTGTATTCTTTTGGTTCTATGTTTTTCCTTCATCGTTACCTCCATTTTTTATTCGTATCAATGTACTACGCTTATATATTACAAGTGTAAGATTTTAGGATAAAAAAATTTAATACCTTTCGTTATAAATATTACACCCGTAATATTTATCAGTCAAGTTCTTATTCAAAAAGACAGAACACAGCCACCAAAAGCCATGTTCTGCCTTACGTTTGATGTTACTCTGCCGCTACAAACTCCATCTTCATAAATTCATGATCCGTCAATTCCTTTAATTTTGCAAGGACACATAATGACAATTCAACCATCTCATCATCCTCCAGATGTTTCAGTGCTTTATCAATACCATTTATGACCTTTTTTCTGCCGCCCACATCTGAATCTATACCTTCTTCCATAAAAATACTGATTAAATTACTTTCTTCTACGGTAAATCTCTTATTCATCACTTACATCTCCCTCTGACTTTTCTTTTCATTTTCTTGAACATCATGTTCTTTCGATTGCCCTTCTACCTGTGCCTTTTTCTCTGCAAGACGAGTTTTTAAGGAAACTCTTGCTGCAGACTTCTCCTCCATTCTCTTATTTTCTTCCTTTTGGGCTTTCTCCCCGACACCGTTATTCAGCACATTATCAATCATGTTATAATTTTGTTCTTCTGCCTCCTCAATTTTGGCAAGCGGCTTATACTCTGCCAGTTTTTCCAGAAGCTCCGTTGCTCGTTTTATTTCCTCTGGTACAGCTCCCTCCGAAATAATGTCTGCAAGCCACGTTGTTAAATGTCCGGTATCGCCCTGTTTTATGGATTCTGCAAGCTCTGATACATTCTCGGTCATATTTCTTGTACTATCGTGATACAGTACAGTATCATAATCGTAGGAAAGTCGGTCAAGTTCTACTGCAAGCTGTTCCTCCTGTGGCAAGTCCGGCATACGCAGTTCCCACACTCTTGCTTCCATTTCTTCACTCATCACGCCATCTATCTCCATATCGGGCAATTTAGCCACCAGTTCCGTAATGACTTCCATTGCCTGCGGATTGTTTTTAATATCAGGAACATAGTCCAAAACCCCAAGGTCAATCCTCTTTCCAGATAAAACATCAATCTCGTAATCCTCGAAGGGTTCCGCCCCTCTCCCTAGGATATTGATTCCGATTGCCGGAATACCATTCATCCGCTCTGATGGTATCTGCTTCCAGATTGCTATGGCTTCATCCACCGTAGGAATATTCTCATAACACTCACCAAGATTATGAAATTCTCCACATTCCGAAACAGTTAAAGTTACTTCTGCGCTCTCCTTTTCCTGCTCTCTTACCTGTCTGACGCCCTCCAAATATTCTTCCACCTGTGGCAGATAGGATTCCAGCGTACCTGTGCGTTGGGCTGTAATTGGATTGATGTCAACTTTTACTTCTCCGATATGCAATCCGTCCTCATTAAAGGCATTAAACAAATCGTCCTCCCGTTCCTCCGTGGAAAGCTCCACAACCACATCAAGGTCAGAACTTTCATGCTCCAATCCCCTGCACCTGCTTCCGGTCACAGCAACATCCACAATCGTTGCATCAATGTTATACTCATCAATCTTTGCCTGCACATGGCATTTCACAGTTTCCTCGATTTCTTCCGGATTCATTTCACTAATATCGTGGAATAATTCCCCGGTCTTTGCCTTAAAATCTGCCACCACACTGCTTGGTGTACTCTCCGAAATAATACGATTTGCTTCCTCTGCTTTTTCCATCAGTCCATCATAATCCATCGGTATCAGTTCATCTTCTCTTTGGATATTTCCTTTTGCACCATTGTAATCCGGCTGTGACTTCAAATCCTCTAAAATATCATGCAAGGCTTCCCTTATCGTCACATCAGGATTATCATAAATTCCTCCGTCAATCTCCTTATAATCAGCTCCCATAATGGAATAGTCATAACCGCCCTCTACTTCCTGAATGCTGATAAAACGGTCTGCAATAGAAAATGCCAGTTCTGTTTCCTGTTCACTTTCCAAAGTTTTTTTCATTTCCGCAAGCACCTGTTCCGTTTCATCGCCAAGATCAATGATTTCATCTCCATCTATTTCCGGTTCTGTCTTTTGGACATTGTGTCCAGAAGTGTCCTGCATTTCTTCCTTTTCCGGTGTCTGCTCCCGTAAAAAATCCGGTATTTCCGTATATCCAAAAGAATCCACAAAATGAGCCGTATTCTGTCCGTTCTGATGAAGCACCACTATATCGCTGACAGATAGCGAATGTCCTCTGAAATCTTCTGGGTGGTCAAGGTTGAATTTTTCAAAGATTGCCTCTAAAGTTGCCCCCTGCGTCTCTTTTTGCAGTTCAGATAATTCGCCCACATATAAAAGTGTATAATTCTCTGGTTTAATTGCATCAAAATTATCTTTTGTAATGCCCATACGCTTTAAGGATTCCGTCCCCTCAAAACGTAAGGAATCTAATTCCGGATTAGGCTTTAATTGATAAATTCCATATTTATCAGTACTAGCATATAGGAGCTGCTCTTTTCTTGCCATTTCAGGTGTAATAACAGATCCGTCCTCATAGTTAATAGATTCCACCCATGTGATACCTAATTCTTTTTCTATTTCAAATTCCAAATCAGTTCCATAAAAAGCATTATGAATTTCTGCCACATCAGTATCTGAAATAGGCTCTGAGGTCTTGAATACCGCAGTTCTATCCCCACCCATTTCTTCTATATCGACAGCCACAACTGGATACGGGTATGTATATTCTCGCTCCTGTTCGTCCATTAAGATAAGTGTAATCTTAGTCTGCTGTTTCAATGCTTTATTCCATGTTTCCTTTTCAACCCCAAAGATACCTTCATGCTCTTCTATACGCTCCCTGCTTTCTGCCAATGATTCCGCACCGTCAGTATGAAGCAAATATACAGGCAAATCATGTTCAAATAATTCCAATGCTTTCTCTTGTGTTAATGGCAGCATTTCATCCCATTGATAGCCATATTCCCTCATTTCCGACAAACCAATCATCGGATCAGGCAGGGCATCAATCTCCGCCTTTGCATCAATTATGGTCAATGCCACATCCTGTTGGGCATACTGCTCCCTATATGCCAGTTTCTCTGCAAGTTCCCTTGTTTTATTCATATCATCAAGTTTATAGGCATAATTTACAATCAGATTTCGCTCCTCAGACGTGAAAATATTTTTTTCTGCTTCCAACTGATTGATAAGTTGTTCTGCCTGCCCCATGACAGATAAATTGGTATCAATGGGTTGTTCCATTCTTTCCTTTACATCAATAAGCTCGTCTGTATCCATGTTATAGCGGACATCAATATGATATTCCTCCGCTTCTTCTGTCTGCTCATCAGCAAGTTCGGTAGTCCATGCCCCTTTACTTTCAAGATAAGACTGTATATTCGATTTGTCCTCTTCATTCATGGTAGAAAGGGCGGATATAAGTTCTGCACTGTCCATTCCACGGACACTGACAAGATTGTATTCTGAAAAATCCTCGTTATGTACCAGCAGAATGCTTTCCTTTCCATGTTCCTGCTCCATCTCCCGGTTAAGCTGAAGCTCCTGCATTGCCCCCTCAATGCCTGTAATCAGTTCTGAAGCTGTCTTTCGGATTGTATCAAGGGAAGATTTCAGCTCTTTCATATTCCTGCCGCTGCTCCAGCCTGCGATATATCCAAAGGAATAATCGGATGTATCTATACCGAAATGCTGGCACACTGTAAAAGCCACACTCTCCGCTTCCACTTCCTTTGTATTCCTGTCCTTTACCGGAATATCCATGCTCTGATTAACTTCTTTATCATGCAGCATGGAATGAGCCACCTCATGCACCATTGTTTTCAAAGTCTGGCTTTCGCTCATATTTTCCTGAACAGCAATCCGTTTTTCTGCTGTACTGAAATACCCTTTGGAATCGCCGGGAATATCTTCAAATGCAATCGGAACAGGAGAAATATTCATAAGCGCCTGGACAAAATCCTCATATCCCTCCACCGTAGATAACAGCTCATTCACTTCCAGTTCCGGAATAGGCTTGCCATCCGTCTGCGATACATCAAAAACAGATACCGCACGAAAGGCAGGAATGGTAACCTCTGTTTCCTCTTTCTGCGGCATACCGTTTTCATCAAACATCATTTCTCCCGTTACAGGGTCTAACTTATCACGTTCCTCTTTGATTTTATAAGGAGCTGGTGCAAGAATACGGATTGCCTTTTCTCCTTTATTGACGTGCCGCTCAAAGTTCTTCTGCCACGCCTGATAACCTGCCACCAGCGTAGCTTCCGGCTTCTGCATGGCAATCAGCAGCGTATTATTAAAACTGTAATTATGAAATTTTGACATGGTACTGAGATAGCTTTTATATTTTTCACTCTCAAAAAGCTCTTTCAAACCAGCTTCCAGCTTATCCGTAATCTCTTTGACTTTTTGCTTTTCACTCATGTAAACGGTATTTTTATCTTCCATAATTCGATTGTCCTTTCTTTTTTCCACGCAAAAATACCGTCCTTCATTTTCGTAGGGACGGTATCTTCCAAATAAAAAAGGTGCATGGATTGTTCTTAAAACATGTTCCACACACCTTTGGTTTATTATGTAATTTTAATTTAAATCAGTCTCAAAAGCTGTACCAGCTCATGCTGTTCTTCTGAGCTTGCGGTCTGTCTGGTATCAAAACGCTTGAAGCCATAGTTTTCATAAAAGGAAAGTAGTTTTTCTTTATTATCTGCCTCCACAAATGCCACCATACCTCCAGCCTGATACTGCAAAAGCTGTGTCTGCCTGATAGCTGCTTCCAACAGTTCCTGTCCTGTTATCCGACCTTTTGCCTTATCACTAAAGTTTTTCCCAAGTTGGGCAATCAGGTAAGCTGCTAAGTTGTAGGTCTGTTCATTTTTATCTATCTCGCTAAATCTTGCCAGTTTCCTCTTAACCGTATTACTAAATGGTTCTGCTTTTACAACAAGTGGCTTGATTGTAATAGAAAAATATCCCAACAACTCTGCATCTTCCAATGACAATACAATATATGTAACTGCTTGATGTTTTTTGGCAAACTCAATTGCCTGCTGTTTTAGGAAACGCTCAACATCCGGATTTAACGGACATGAAAACTCGGAAAGGAGCTGTACTAATGTGTCCTCTCCGAGTCTTTTGTCCTCATTTTCTAAATACTCACGAATGTTCAGCACAATAAAGTTATTTGCTGGTTGCATTCGCTTTCTTCCTTCTCTCCATGAATTTTAAAATATCATCTGCCCCTTGCAAGTAGGTAACATTGATTGGAACACGAGGTGTTCTGTCGTTGGCAGATGCTTCAATCGCATCGGCAAACATCTCCACCTGCTTCTGACCGGATATGATAAAATTCTTAGTGATACTTGAAGTTGCCATATAAACACCTCCTTTGTTAGTATGGCTCTCTTTGATTTACTCATACTCTTCTAACTATATTTTAGTGTGAAACACCCACTTTTGCAACCTATTTAAAAGAAAATTTTTATAAACTGATTTTTATCATATTGACAACCTGTGTTCCTTTGACTTTTGCTGCAAACTTTTTTCCATGTTCCCACCTGCAGCCCGTACCTGCATCTCTGCCAGCCGCTCTTTCAAGGATACCCTCTGTGCCGACTTATCCGCCATCGCTGCTGTGAACCTCATTCCCTGCGGATTTCCATTTTCCACAGCATAATTGTGTCGGGCATTTTCTATGGGATACGTTTTTCTGGCATCTGCCACCTGCTCTGTACCCAGTTCCGATTTATCATCTTCCATACCTATTCCGTCCTCTCCCTTTTCGTCCATATTGAGCAGGGAATTTAAGGCAGAAAGGCGGTCTAACTTCTCTGAAAGCTCCGCTTCCTGTGCAAATGGCTTTGTAACCTCCACTTTCGCTGTTTCAAGCTGACGCTCCACATTCTCCAGCTTTGTGGATGCTTCTGCCAGTTCCTTTGTCATGGCTTCCAACGCATGGTTGATACGGGAAATGTTACCCAGCGGGTCAACACCAATCTCCAGATTATGACTGAGCTGTCCTTTGATGTTCATAACGAATTTATGGTTAAAGGAATCAAAGGACACCGCCATTTTAAAGCCTGCATACTCTCCAATGACTGCTGGAGCATTGACGCTTTTGATTTCTTTGCACATCTCTACAAGTGCAGTTCCGGCTTCTTTTTTATCGGTGTAGAGCTTGTTTCCGACCTTCATAGAGAAAAGTTCCTTGTCTGCCGGGAGATTGGCTTTTGCAGTCTGAATATCTGCCTGCAAGCCGCTGATCCGTTCCTTCAGAATGGTTATCTGCTGTGGATAATGCTTTGCAATGTTGTCCTCCAGACGGTATTTCTGACTGGTGTGATTGGCTTTCATCAGTTTCAGCTTACTGACCTGAATATCCAAATCCATCTTTTCTTTTATATAGGGATTCCCCGTTGCCAGAGCCTTGACCTCTGCATAGGAAAGTGCCGCTTCATCTACGTCCTCACAACTTCGCACCGGAGATTTGCTTGTCATAATCTGACCGATAAATTTCTGCTTATTCTCGATGAGCTGCCATGAGTAGCTGTCAAATGTTCCCTCTGTCACATACCGGAAAATCTTAACCTTTGGATTCCTGTTGCCCTGCCGCAAAATACGCCCCTCCTGCTGTTCAATATCAGACGGACGCCACGGTACATCGAGGTGGTGCAGCGCAATCAGTCTGTCCTGCACGTTTGTCCCGGCTCCCATTTTTGCAGTAGAACCCAATAAAAAACGAACCTGTCCGCTTCTTACCTTACTGAACAGCTCCGCTTTCCTAAGCTCCGTATTTGCCTGATGTATAAAGGCGATTTCTTCTGCGGGAACACCTTTTTCCATCAGTTTATTTCTTATATCCTCATAGACATTAAATGTACCATCTCCTTTCGGTGTCGATAAATCACAGAAAATAAGCTGTGCTGATTTCTCCCCTTTGGTATCTTCCCAAATCTCAAATGCCTTATCCACACAGGTTTTTGCTTTGGAATGTTCCTCATCGGGGAGCATATCGTTGATCAGACGCTGGTCGAGTGCCAGTTTTCTTCCATCGTTGGTAATCTTGAGCATATTATCCTGATGCGGCTCTACCAGTCTGTTACGCACTGCCTCCGCCCGATCTGCCAGCGATGTTACCATCTCTTTCTGATATTCGCTGGGTTTCAGCACCACGTTCTCATATTCTGCTTCCGGCACAGGCAGCTTTAACATATCCGGTGTCTGGATATCCGCACTCTCCTTGAAAAGTGCAATCAGCTCCGGCAGATTGAAGAATTTTGCAAATCTTGTCTTTGCCCGGTATCCTGTTCCCTCCGGTGCCAGCTCAATGGCGGTCTGTGTTTCTCCAAAAGAAGCTGCCCAACTGTCAAAATGCCCTAATCCCATCTTCTGAAGCGTACCATACTGAAGATACCGCATATTGGTGTAAAGCTCCGTCATACTGTTGCTGATCGGCGTACCCGTAGCAAACGTAATGCCCTTTCCGCCAGTCAGCTCATCAAGGTACTGGCACTTAGCAAACATATCGGAGGACTTCTGTGCTTCCGTCTGTGCAATGCCCGCCACATTCCGCATTTTCGTGTATAGAAAAAGGTTCTTATAATTGTGACTTTCATCTACAAACAGCCTGTCCACACCTAACTGCTCAAAGGTTACAACATTATCTTTTCTGGAAGTATCGTTGAGTTTTTCCAGTCTTGTCATAAGGGATTTTCTGGACTTTTCCATCTGCTTAATGGTGTAACGCTCCCCGTTATCTGCTTTCGCCTGCTCTATGGCAAGCTCAATCTCATCAATCTGTCTTTCGATAATGCCTATCTGTCTTTCCTGCGACAACGGGATTTTTTCAAACTGGCTATGCCCGATAATGACAGCATCATAATCTCCGGTGGCGATTCTGGAACAGAATTTCTTCCGGTTGGCTGGCTCAAAATCTTTCTTCGTTGCCGCTAAAATATTTGCTCCGGGATATAACCGCAAAAAGTCACTCGCCCACTGTTCCGTCAAATGATTGGGAACAACGAACAGGCTCTTTTGGCATAACCCTAACCGCTTGCTTTCCATTGCTGCAGCAATCATTTCAAAGGTCTTTCCTGCTCCCACACAATGAGCAAGCAGGGTATTGTCCCCGTAAAGCTGGTGTGCCACCGCATTTAACTGGTGCGGTCTAAGGTCGATGTCCGGTGTCATGCCAGGGAATTTCAAATGGGAACCGTCATATTCTCTTGGTCTGGTAGAATTAAAGAGCTTGTTATATTTCGCCACCAAGTCCTGTCTACGTTCCTGATCTTCAAATACCCAGTTCTTAAAGGCTTCCCGGACTGCCTCCTGTTTCTGACTGGCAATCATGGTTTCCTTTTTATTCAGGACTCTCGTTTCCTTTCCGTCCTCTATCACGGTATCGTACACCCGGCTGTCCTTTAAATTCAGAGAATCCTCTAAAATCTGATAAGCATTTCTCCGGTTTGTACCATAAGTCATATTTACAAGACTGTTTCCGTAATCCGCACTTTTTCCTTTTACATTCCACTGTCCTGTCACATCGGAATACTGAATCCCCATTGTATTCCGGTTGAAAAGATGCTGCGGTGTTTCAAAAACATCGCGCATGAAATCTTCAATATATTTCGGTTCAACCCATGTGGCACCGATACGCACCTCAATCTCGCTGGCATCCAGTTCTGTGGGCTGCACCTGTGTAAGTGCCTGCACATTTATGTTGTATTCCGGGTGGTTTTCGGCGTAAATCTTCGCTGTTTGCAACTTATCCCGGACATTGCCGCTTAAATACTCGTCCGCTGCTTCCCACCTATCTGTGACCGGATTCTGAAAGATAATGCCCGTCAGTTCTTCTTTGATTGTATCAATCTCTTTTCCGGTCAGCTCCGCCATATAAGAAAGGTCAACTTTTGCTTTTTCTGATAAAGATACTGCCAGAGCTTCCGTTGCTGTATCCACGCTTGTAACCACTTCCGCTTTCTTAATGGTACGTTTCGTGAACATATCCGCTTTGCCTTTGAAATTTCCCTCGTCATCCAGCTTTTCCAGAGAACATAACAGACAATAGCTGCTGTCCTGATTAAAGGCTCTTTTGTTGGTCTGGGAATTGATTAAACCGTATTTTCTGCTGAACGTATCATAAAGGGTATTCAATTCTTTCTGCTTTTCCTTAATCACAGTATCCGGATATTCTTCCAACTGCAAACTGATAAGCTCTTGCGTACAGTTTCGGATTCCTACCATGCCTTTTATGCGTTCCTGCATGGATTCTGACATATCCACAGGCTTCATAATGGAATTTTCACGGTAATATACCTTATCTTCCACCAGTGTGTAACTGTAATTCTTTACGTCCGGGTCTGCCGGAATGGTGGCATCTGCCAGCTCATCCGCAAGCTCGTCCATCTCCACTGCTTCGATTTCCCCGTCAATCCGGCTGACCGCATCCATTAACTGCTCTGCAAACGGTCTTGTGGCATCCGGCTGGCAGGTGCTTTCCATACCATAGGGACCGCTGACCATTTCCATCTTCCCAACAATCATTTCCGGGTGTTCCGCAAAGTAGGTATTCATGGCGATACCATTTGCATCTTCTGATAAATGTACCCAATCCGGCTCTATATCCATCACACGGTCACGCTTCTTGAAAAATAAAATATCCGAAGTGACTTCTGTCCCTGCATTTTCCTTAAATGCTGTATTCGGAAGTCTGACCGCCCCCATAAGCTCCGCCCGCTGGGCAAGATACTTTCTGACATCCGGACTTTTTTTATCCATTGTTCCCTTACTGGTAACAAATGCAACTACACCGCCAGGACGGACTTTATCCAATGTCTTTGCAAAGAAATAATCATGGATTAGGAAATTATTTTTATCATACTGTTTGTCCGCTACCTTATACTGTCCAAATGGCACATTGCCGACTGCCACATCAAAAAAATCATTCGGATAGTCTGTTTTTTCAAAACCGGATATTTTAATATCCGCTTTCGGATAGAGCTGTCTTGCAATCCTGCCCGTAATACCATCCAGCTCCACACCATAAAGTCGGCTTTCCTGCATCTTCTCTGGCAGCATTCCGAAGAAATTTCCGATACCCATTGCAGGCTCTAATACATTTCCTTTTTCAAATCCCATACGTTCTAAGGTATCATAAATACTGCGGATAATGGCAGGACTGGTATAGTGGGCATTTAAGGTACTTTCCCTTGCAGAAGCGTACTCCTGCGGCGATAACAATTCCTTTAACTGCTGATATTCTCCCGCCCATACAGATTTGCTTTCATCAAAGGCATCGGCAAGCCCGCCCCAGCCAACATACTGTGATAAAATCTGCTGTTCTTCCGATGTGGCGATACGCTTCTCGCTCTCCACCTTTTCCAAAGTACGGATTGCTTCTATATTTCGTCTGAATTTCTCTTTCGCACTGCCTACTCCTAACGCATCGTCCGTGATATGGAAATTGACCGCATTGGATTTATCAATCTTTGGTGCAGACTGCTTCACAGGCTTTTCTATGGCAGGTTCTACCAATGGCTTTTGGACATCGTGTCCAGAAGTGACAGGCTTCTGTTCCATGCCTTGCAGATAATCTTCTGCTTCTTCTTTCGTTTCAAACGTAGGGATTGTCCCGTCTGCATCCGTATAATAATCTTCCCTGGCATTATCCCATACCGCAAAATCCTGTCCCGGTTCAAAGGCATCGCTGGTTTCTCCCACAGAAAAACGAGGTTCATCTTCCGGTATATCTTCTGTCCCCTCAATGCGTGAAAATACCTCTGCTTCATGTCGGTCAATATCTTCCATCGCCGTAACATTCAGATAATCGGTTTCCACTTCTTCCCTGTCTGGTTTATATCCATATTCAAAATGGACATTCCCATTTACAAGTACATAAAAGAACTCATTATCCTGCAAAGAATTTCCAAGCACATAAGTGTCCTCTCCGGACTTCCATTCATCAATCTTTAAGCACAACTGATCATCTATCGTTACCTGCTGTGCCGCAAGTTCCTTTTCCTGCTCCATATACCGCCTTGTCTGGTTAATAAACCCATTCAAGACCGCAGGGTTGGAACCAACAATCAAATCCCGGTTCTCCCACATGGCATACGGTTCTATGGACTTTGCCCACTCTTTATTATCCGGAGAAAATCTTCCGTCATGGCTTAGATATGTGACCGTATTGGCAAGTACATAGCTGACACGCTCGCTGCCAAATCGTTTGATGACTTTCTCTGCCGTTTCCTTTGGCAGACGATACCCGTCAAACTTTTCTGCAATCGTCCGCTCAATGGCTTCCTTACAGGCTGCCTTTGTTTTTCTCTCGATTGCTGCCTGTGCTTTTTCAAGGGCTTTTTGTGCTTCTTCCTCTTTGTACTTTGCATAGGCTTCTTTCCCCGCCGGAGATAAATACTTATCTTCCTCTACCAGTTTGCGTATACGCTTTTCCACCACTTTCCACGATAAAAGCACTTGTGCATACGGTTCGCTGATATTCCCCTTTTTCAGTTCGATACCTTTAAAATCATGATCTTCCCAACTGTGGTCTGAGCCTGCAAGTGCATGGGAACTTCCGCCTGTACCGTATTCTTTTTTCAAAAAATCGGCTGCTTCTTTGCTGTCATGTCCCTCTTTGAAATACTCATAGATACGGAACGAACCATGTGAAAAGCCGCTTCCCCTGCCTAGCCTGTGGTCAATTTCATCCTGCGTGATAAAATCCTCTTTTTTGATGTCCACATGGTCTGCTGTCGGAAATGTCTGCTTCTCTAAGAGCTGGTTTCCAAGTTCTTCCCGCAGCTCCTCTTTCGGCATAACAGAACGGAAACCCAATTTTTTCACTCCCGTTTTCAACTGATGAAGAGCCTGATCCATGTGGGCGGCAAGCAGTTCCACGCCCTCCCTCGTAGAAAGCATCTCTAAAAGCCGTGCGTGGGAATCAGGATAATTCCCTGCTTTTAACCCCAGTTCTTCCGGCAGTTCTCCCATACCATCCCGAAAGAAGAAAAACAAATGCCCTGCAATCCGTTCACGTTCCGCTTCATCCACAAGGTAGGCTTCATTTGCACCCATATAAGTGCCGTTTACCACCTGTGACCGTATTTGGGCTTCTACCTCCTGCCAGCTCATCTGAAACACCGGATGTTCCGCCGATGTGCCGTATCCCACACGCATACCGCCCTCATCGAACCATACTGCAAGCTGTTTTCCATTAAATTCAAAGCCTTTTCCGGTTGTACCGTATTCCTTCTGTAAAAATGCAGTCATTTCTTCCGGTGTCTTGCCCTGCTGATATTTGGCATAGATACGCTTTCTGCTGTTATCCCTGCCACCGCCACTCCGGATAATATCCGCTAACTGTTCCGGCGGTATCTTTGCCACTGGCTGAATCGGCATTGCTTCCTCTGCCTGTTTTACGGCAAGATTCCCCGCCTGCTCCGTGAACATGGTAAACAAATCGAGCTGCTGATACATTCCGTTTGTTTCAATCTTCTCTGCTTCTTCTCTCGGAAGTAAATACACACCATCCTCAATGTAAGAATAAACAAGGAAACGTGCCTCATCCCATGACAGCCTGCTTTCCGCTTCACGGGTCAGATAATTTCCTTTCCACAGAGTAATGCCATCCTCGTCAGCTCGATAACCACCCCGCAGTTCCTCAATGTTAAATTCCGTGTATTCTTCCATACGGAATGAGTTTTTCAGATATTCTGCCTGTATCTTTGCATCCTGCTCCATCTGAAAATAGCCCGCTATCTCCGGTCTTTTATGCTTCAGGAACTCATCGCTGCATAAAATGCCACGCTGCAACGCCTCTCCCTGCTCCATTTCAGATAATTCGGGCAAAAAAGAACCGGATAATGAATCTTTCTCACTATCCGGCTCTGCCGTTTCTGTATGAATTTGTATATCCGGGCTTAAATATAAATCAGCTCCGTCAATATGCTCTCCTCCGCTGCGTGTCTGATGTTGTTCATCTTCGCTGTCCACTTCATCGGATCGGCTGCTTTCAGTTTCTCGGTCACGCCCTCGGTTTTCGCCATCCGGCTGGTCATAACTTCCATTCTCTGTTCTGCCTGCTCCTGTATCTCCAGACAGTGTGCTTTCAATTCGCCCGTCAGTATCATGCCTTGATAAATCCCTTTCCGGTGTTCTTTCAGAAAGTTCTTCCTCATCAGTCCGTACTTTGTCAGCATTCCCTCCGGCTCCTCGTTCACGGTCAGGTTCGGAATCAGATAGTCCCCGTTCTTCTCGTATGTCAGTTTCATGTGCTGTATCCTCCTTTTGCTTTTGTTCTTCTATTTTGGATTGCTGTGTTTCTTTTTCGCTTTCACGCTTTAACGCATTATAGTATACATCAGACATATTTGCAAATGTTTTTTCTGATTTTTCCGGGGAAGTTACCGAATCTTCTTTTACGGGTTTTTCCTCCGCCTTTTTTAAGGCATTTTGCCTTGCAAGCTGACGGTTATATGCTCCTATGGTTCTTCCTATTTCCATGAGAATAGGCTTACACATATCCGTTGTAGCTGTGCCGATAACAGACAGGGTTTTTGTGGTATTAAAATCGCTGATATAAGAAAAATCAAGTTCGTCCCTCCACATTTCCATGTCTGCACCGCAACGTGACAGCAAGGTATATGCAATGCTCGATGACAACGTATCACGAAGCCGTACTCCCACATTAAACTCATCAAGTTCCTCTAAAAAACTGCCCTCTTTCACATATTCAATTTCCGGCAGAAGCTCTTCATAATAATCCTGTGCAATCCGGTCAGCAAGTTCCAATAGCCGCTGTTCAAAAGAGAGCGTTCTATCTGTTTCTCCGTAGGTCTTTTCAAGTTGGGCAAGCACCGTTTCCTGATGTTCCTCTCTAAGCTCCCAAAGATATGGATCACGCCCGATTCTTCTTGCCTTATGCACATCGGATATGTCAAAAACATATTTTAACCTTGGACGCTCCCTTTCCGTATCTAACAAGGCAATCCCTTTTGCTCCCCGGTTTACCCAGCAATTCATTTTTTCATTCCATATCTCAATGGAAGCACAGGCTGTCGCATCCGGTCTTTGTGCATAAATGAGCATCTGCTCATGGAACGGATATTTGTAGAGCCTTGCGGCAGTGGTCAGATAGCTTGTCCACTCCTGCCCGTTTTTTGCCACCTGCCTTGCGGTATCTTCCGCCAGAGCAGAAATCATCTGATATTTTGTTATCATAAGCATTCCTCCAAAACAGCGGAGGGGATAAGCCCCGCCGCCTTATTCATAAAAACCATGTTCCTCAATGCCTTTTTCTAAAATAGTACCAATCAGTTCCGATAAATTCCCCCCATTTAACTCACTTACCACAATGAGCTTTGCAAGGATGTCCTTTTCCACCGGAATTGCATATTTTTCTTCATCAGGACACAGCTCATGCACACAAATTCCCAACGCATCTGCAATTTTACAGAGGGTAGTAATATCCGGTTCCCGGATTCCTGCCAGAATATCCATAATCACGTTTTCCCGGACACCACACGCCAGAGAAAGCTCTGGAATACTAATGTCCTGCTCCTTCATGGCACTTAAAATCTTATCTCCTGTACTGTAAATAACGGTCTTTTTCATTTCTGTATTCATCGTCCTATCTCCTTTTCACTTCGCTGCTCTTTTTGGGAAATTCCATTTTGAACCTATACTGCGAACCTTTCATTTCCTTTCCGTCTTTTATGTAGGAATAATCTTCAATCCCCTCCGGAATCAAGTACGCATCATAGCCTCCTTTCTTCCCTTTCAGTCCTTTTACAAGAGTCTTTTTGCCCTCCAGCAGACTTTTTATCTGGCTGTCGGAAAGCACTGTTCCCATCGCCCTGCCCACATTCATGCCGCATTTATTCCTGCAATACGCACCGAATTTTCCTTTTACCACATCGCCGCCGCATTTCGGGCATTTACCAAATACCTCCTGTGTAGTCCCGAATAAGGACTTCTGTTCATCGCTGATGCTGTGATAGGTCTGCACCAGTTCCCGTACCATATCTTCAATGCCAGCCATGAACTCCTGCATGGAATATTCGCCCTTTGCCACTAAAGTCAGGGCATTTTCCCAGTCTGCTGTGAGTTTTGGGGATTTTACCAAATCCGGCAGAACGGTAATCAGCTTCATGCCATCCTCTGTTGGCAGCATCTGTTTTTTCTCACGCTTTACAAATCCGTCTTTGACCAGCTTCTCGATAATGTCTGCTCTGGTGGCAGGTGTGCCAAGTCCCTTACGCTCCACATCATCGCCCATCTCTTCCGCTCCGGCCCGTTCCATAGCGGACAGCAGGCTGTCCTCTGATACGTTTTGTCAAGGGTGTTTAAGAACTTTTTTCGCTGTCATTCAAAATCAGACGCTTGATTTTGTCGCTCATGGTTTCTTTGCTCGTTTCACTGAAATGGATTTTGACGCGGTAGGTGGTCTTTCCGATTTTCTTTATCATTACAGGTGGCGCGGCTTCCTTTACGGTCAGAGGGGAAGCGGTTGCGGGGGTGCTGCGGTTGCTGGTGTCGTTGTTCATAGGCTCTCCTTTCCATGAGAAAAGCCCCATGCGGTCATACATGGGGCGGTGGTTTTGAGGTTGAAGTGGCGAAGTGGCAAAGTGGCAAGGTATCTGGGTTTTGCCACTTGGATTTTGCCAGTTCACTTTTTTAGGGCGTGATACCATGCTGCGCCGATACGCTTTGAGGTAATGCGTCCGTCAAGGTTTTTCTTTGCCGCCCGGACAGTACGGGCAGAAATCCCCGCGTCGGCTGCGGCTTTCTCTATGTCCTCGCTGGCAAGTTCTTTTCCGTCTGCCAGTAGGTCAAGTATCAGCTTTTCAGCCTGTTCGGTTTTGGTGGCGTTGTTGCCGCCCGCGCCGGACAGCAGCTCGTCGGCGGTTATATCATATTCGCCTATCCACGAAAAGCCCGTTTCCGGGTCAAGGCAAAAGGCAACGGGCT
>ENA-ORTV01002613-ORTV01002613.1-human-gut-metagenome-genome-assembly--contig:-NODE-2613-length-16555-cov-5.034424_pt1 | contig 16555 bp, 12 predicted proteins | sample MGYA00241915_ERZ509194 | MGnify/ENA primary metagenome ERZ509194 (study PRJEB26280, sample SAMEA2338810) | human gut metagenome | biome: human gut; feature: human-associated habitat; material: faeces... | reverse complement strand
ACTTTTCTGACCGCCGTCTCTTTCGAAACAGCTTATTTATTATATCAAACTGAAACCTGTTTGTCAAGAACTTTTTCGTTCTTTTCAAGCCGTTTTTCAGTTCGACCGCCGCGCCTCTCAGCGACAGCTTTAATAGAATACCACAGCGGTCCCCCTCCTGTCAACAAAAATTTTCAGGTTTTTTCATATTTCGTTTTTCTGCCGCATGTGCAGGCTTTTCCCGCATATGATTCATCACCCACGCGAACGCTTTCGCCGTTCGCAGACCGGGTTCTTTGAAATGATTGCCGAGATTCCACTCAAGTGTACAGTTTACGCCCTGCTCCTTCATCCATGCATAGCAGTGTCTGGCGCAGTCCCCGACTGTGCGCATCACCGGATTTCGCGTTTTTTCCTCCCGCATGCCCAGACTCAAATATACCGTTTCGCATTCAAGGCCTTTTTCCTTCATATATGCAGAAAATCCAGGAAACCAGAGAGACGGTGAGGCCGCCGCCGCGCCGCTGAACACATTCGTCCGGCAGACGCTCCACAGCGCAAACAGCCCCGCAAGCGAATATCCGCCGATTATATAGTCTTTATCCTGCTCCGCACAAAGCGGCAGGATTTTCTCAAGCAGTGCTTCTGCGCCGTCACCGAAGTCCTCATCCCCGAATACCGCCGGAGCCGGCCACGGCGACAGATCTCGGTTCCAGTTTTCCACCTGTACCGCAAGATAGCGGAACGGTCGGTCGGTCATCTGACCGATCTGCACGATTTCGTCGTCGATCAGCGGCAGCTCATGCTGTCCGACCGGCTGAACGAGTATGACCCTCGCCGCAGGGTCGCCGTATTCGCGAATTATCATCCATGCCGCCTCCTTCATTCCTATATTATAAGGCAGCGGAAACCGCGGCGCAAGGTGCATAAGAATACGCTTTCTCTGTTATTTTGAACGATGGCAGCAGTAGATCTCAACGTTTCTTGTACTTTTTGCGTGCACCGCTGCGCAAAACCACATGGATTATTCATCGTTTCGATATATTACAGGCTGGTTCTTCTCCGTTCGTCTTGACTTTTTCCTACATAAATGCTATGATTATAGTTCAAGTTTGAACAAAGGAGCGCAGTGCTATGATTTATCTCGATTACGCCGCCCATGCACCGGCTGACTCTGCGGTGCTCGAGCGTTTCTGCGACATGGAACGCCGTTTTACTGCCAATCCAAACTCAGGCCACGCCGCAGGCCGGGCCGCGCGCGAGCAAATGGCCTGCACAGCCGAGCAGATCGCGTCGCTCACCGGCGCAGCCCCCTCCGAGGTCATTTTCACCTCGGGCGCGACCGAGGCGAACAATCTCGCCATCAAGGGTATCGCACAGGCCTCGCGCCACATCGGCAGGCACATCATCTCCACGCCGCTCGAGCATTCCTCGGTCAGCGGCAGCCTGACTGCACTTCAGGAGCGCGGCTGGGAGATCGACCTGCTGAGCATCGGCCGCGACGGCACAGTCGACCCCGAGGAGGTGCGCGAGCTGCTGCGCCCGGATACCGTACTCGTCGCGCTCTGTGCTGTGGACAGTGAGCTCGGCACGGTTCAGCCGGTCCGCGAGATCGCAGAGCTGCTCGCCGGTTATCCGAACTGCCGCCTGCATGTCGACGCGACGCAGGCCATCGGCCGCATCCCGGTTAATTTCTCCGGCATCGACACGATGAGCTTTGCGCCGCACAAGTTCGGCGGCCTGTGCGGAAGCGGCGTTCTGCTCAAGCGCAGCCGTATGCCGCTGGAGCCGCAGATGAACGGCGGCGCAAGCACGACGCTTTACCGCAGCGGCACACCGGCACTGGGGCTTGCCGCGTCCGCTGCACTCGCGCTCCAGCTCGCCTGCGAGCAGCGCGAAAACCGCTGTGCCATTGTCCGTCGGCACCGCGAACGCCTGCTCAGGGCGCTCTCCGCCTATCCGGCCGTGCATATCAACAGCCCGGAGCACGCTGTCCCGCATATCCTCAACCTCAGCGTCAAAAATGTAAAGGGAACCGTGTTTCAGCGTGCGCTTTCCGAAAAAGGCGTCTGCGTGTCGGTCAAATCCGCCTGCTCGGCGGACGGCCTGCCCTCGCGCGCGGTATTCGCTGTCAGCCGCGACCGCCGTAACGCACTGTCCTCATGGCGCATCAGCCTGAGCCACCTCACCACCGACGAGGAGATCGACGCCTTTCTCGCCATTTTCGACGAATGCTATCACGAACTTGTGAAATAACGATACAGGGAGCCTGTTTATGAAACGCACATTAGAGCCGCACGAACTGATCGAGCGCAGCATCATCAAGAAATTTCGAAAGACCATCTGGAACCCGTTTACTCTGGCCGTCCGTCAGTATCAGCTCATTCAGCCGGGCGACCGGATCGCCGTGTGTATTTCTGGCGGCAAGGACTCCATGCTGATGGCCAAGCTGATGCAGCTGCTCCAGCGGTACAGCGAGGTCCCGTTCGAGGTCGTTTTCCTCGTCATGGATCCTGGCTATAATGAGATCAACCGCAACAAGATCGAAAGCAACGCCGCGCTGCTGCACATCCCGATCACCGTTTTCGAGACTGACGTATTCGAGGTCGCCAACAACAGCGAAAAGAACCCGTGCTACCTGTGCGCCCGCATGCGCCGCGGCTATCTTTACAGCAAGGCGCAGTCGCTCGGCTGCAACAAGATCGCACTCGGCCACCACTTCAACGACGTCATCGAGACGACGGTCATGAGTATGTTCTACGGCTCTCAGATGCAGGCCATGCTGCCCAAGCTGCACAGCACGAATTTCGAGGGCATGGAGCTGATCCGTCCGCTCTACTGCATCCACGAGGAGGACATTCTCGCATGGAAGCAGTATAATGACCTCGAATTTATCCAGTGCGCCTGCCGCTTTACCGAAAACTGCACCATGTGCGACAACGGCGGCGGCGGTTCCAAGCGGCAGGAGGTCAAGATCCTGCTGCGCCGTCTGCGCCGCGACAACCCGAATATCGAGCGCAGCATTTTCAACAGCATTCACTCGGTCAATCTGGATATGATGCCCGGCTACAAGACCGGCGGTGTACTCCATTCGTTTCTCGAGGATTACGATGGTCACGCAGGAGAAAACAGGTAAAAGCCCTCTGCGATACCCTCGAAGAATACCACTGTTGAACGCGATGATCTTTACCTTGCAGCCAGACGGTTCAGCATATCATATTTTACTTTGTGAAAAAACGAGCAGGACAGAGACATTCTAATTTGTCCCTGTCCTGCGGCAGAATTGATGATTTTTTAATCTATTTACAGATTTTCCACACAAATGATCTCAATCAGCACGCACAGTATCACGAACACTTGATAACTCTGCTGGACTGATGTCCTGCGCGATGAAGTACAGACGGCTCAAACCGTCGGTTCTGTGCTGGTTTTAGCGGAGCCGAGGGGAGTTGAACTCGCCTAAAATTATTTTTTCTCGTTGGTTTTGGAACATTTGGACGGTCTCCGTGCGAAATGGGGAGTCCAGAATACACGCAGTGGACGGCGAAACCGCTTGTCAGAGGGCCGTAAAAAGGCGTTTTTTTCGTTTTGGCTACAAGTTGGCTACATGGAGCCAAGCTCTCGGAGGCCTGTAGCCACGGGGTTTTGAGACTCACGAGGCTGAAATCAAGCGACTCGAAAAGTATCTCTTTGCTGTACTTATTATAGCATATCGGCGTGAATTCGTCAAATTCAAGACGGTTTTGCAAATTGCTGACGGCCCGCTCGCACCGCCGCTTATTGCGAGCGAAATGAGGGTTGATGGGATGGCTGCCGGAAGGTTTGGCTACAGACGGCTACAAAGACTGAATTTCATGCAGCGCCAGAACAAAAAATCCGGCAAAATCCATCTATTTAATCTAACTTTTTTACACTTTTATTATAAATAAATGCAACATTTGTGTCTCAAATACTCAGAGAAGGTATTTGAGACGTTTTTTATTATATCAAAAAATGTAATAATTTTTTGAAAAAAGTTCACTATTCGGCATTATCTTTTTATACACGTACAACATATTGATAATCTTTATATAGAGGAGGATTATCTCTATGGACATTAAACGACATCTTAAATCTGCTTTGAAACAGCTTGGTTTTGACAAGCCTCGCAAGGCGCAGATCATCCCGATGAAAACTCTTGATGCCGGACAGGATGCGATCGTGATTGCTGCCACATCTTCCGGCAAACAGGTCATCTACGAAACCGTTGGTCTTGCTCATTCCGACAGGCTGACGATTGTGATTGAACCATTGCTTGCGCTGATCTACAACCAGGTGCAGACATTAAAAGCTCATGACATTTCTGCTGAATACATCGATAAGGACACTACAAAGGAAGATACCGAAAAGATCTTGAAGAAGGCTCGTAAAGGCAGGCTGAACTTTCTCTATGTGACGCCGGAACGTTTACAGAACAGCACCTTTCTTTCCGTGATGAAACAGACGGATATCTTTATGGTAGTTGTTGACGAGTGCCACTGCGTTACGGAATGGGGTCAAACGTTTCGTGACGCTTATCTGCACATTGGCGAATTTATTGATAAGCTGGAACATAAACCGGTGATCTGCGCCTGCTCCGCAACGATACCGGCTGACTCTCTCGACACTATTCGCGACAGTCTGCATATGGACAAGCCCGCTGTGCTCCGCAGTGATTTACGACGCGATAATCTTATCCTGCTCAAGAAGGACGTTACCTGCAACAAGAAAACACTGGAGGAACGGCTGGAATTCCGTATCAAGAAACTATGCAAGCTGATTGATAAGTATCACAAAGATGGCTCGGTGCTGATCTTTGCGCAGACTACGGCTTATGTCGATGCGTTATATAATATCCTGCGTGAAAGATATACGGACGAGGTCACTCGCTATCATTCACGAGTTAAGCCGGAACGTCACAAGAAAGAGCTGCTGTTCGACTTCCTGCAGGGTGAAAGAAAAATTATGATTTCAACCTCGGCGTTCTCGATGGGTATTGATGTTTCCGATATTGAACTTGTCGTACACTTCAACGCGCCGATCAGCATGACGGATTACATTCAGCAGATTGGCCGAGCGGGACGTGATGGACGAAAGGCGCACTGTGTCCTCTTCTACGATCAGAACGGCGACGATGATGCTGTCTCGGACAGTTTTATCAAGAAGACGAAAAAGCAGTCAGCCAAAGCCGCTAAAACAATAAAGACAAAACGGAAGCAGGTGCATGACTTTATCCACAGCGATAACTGCATGGTAAGTGATATTCTCGAGTATCAGGGACAGAACGAAACTAAAACCTGCAAGCGCTGCACGGTATGCGCACAGAAACGGAGGAGTAAAAAATGATTACGAACGAGTACGGTATTCACACTTTTTCCCTGAAGCGGAAATTCTCCTATTCCGAAATTCAGAATATTATTGAGCAGAACAGGTGCTTTTGCTGCAATAAAGGCAAGTATAACTTATCTTTTTATTATCAGATTACGCAATACAAGTCACAAGGCGTCGAAATTCAGCTGAGTCAGGCCTTCGGTTCTCGTCCGAGCTGGCTGACGCTTATCGTCAATCCCTCTTCCCTGCTTGCCGGTCATTATCAGCCAACCGATCTTTTCAAGCGAAATATGGATTTTGTAGGAATGAAGCTCTTTCTTCATTACATTCTCAAAGATATCGGAGTATCCGAACCGCTCAAGACTTTCAAGCTGTCTCGATGCGATCTGACCTGCAATCTGTATTACGAAAGCAGGGCTGACGTACGCAAACGACTTGAAATGTTCAAGAAATCACATCCTATCCCCCGTTACAACGTGATTTCCTTCAGTTCATATATGGATTTTGACGAGAAATCCAAAGAGGCGGATAAGCATTCGTGGACGATCGAAAATCAGTCTCAAAGCTGCGCTTTTTCGGTTTACGATAAAACGTATGAGCTCAAAAAACGGCATAATATCAAGATTGATAAGCATATTCTTCGACTGGAATTACAGTTTAAGCGTTCGAAAATCACCAAGATAACCAAGGCCAAAGACTGGTATGGTCAGCTTATTGAGCTCAGCGAGCAGGTAGAAAAGCAGCAGCATAAGTTTCTGCATCGACTGCATATGACGTACTTTGATCCGATTCCGCTCTCCGAACTGCTCGACCGTATTGACGCCTCTAAGTATCACAAAAAGACAAAGAAGAAGATGCGTCGCATCGCGAAAAAGGCGAACGGCTGCGTTTCGCTCGCAGCCGTCCGTAAGGATTGTAGGATTAAGAAATCTGACTTTATTAAATTGTTAGGAAAGTTTGAGGAGATGGGGGTGGGATGTATTGCGTCCGAGATGTAAATATCCGCTTTTATAATGCGATCCAGTAATTTATAAAGCGCCACATCTCCACTCGATTTTCTTATGCCCTGTGATTTTTCGCGATCATTACACCGCCCGTCTTCCAGATACTGTTCTACGGCAAAACGCCGCGCACGCAGTTTGTGCCATACTATTCGCAAGGTATACGAGACAGTAGGCAGGGCTAATATCCGCTGGCCGCTTGACAAGGACAGCACCAACGCTGAGCTATAGCGAATGCTCTTTCCAGACAAGTACAAAAATTCTTGTCTGTACGTCGAACCCGATTATCCGTACATTTATCGTGAACTGGCCAAGCCTAGCGTTACGCTGATGCTTCTTTGTGAAGAATACTGCCGCAGATGTTGCGAAAGCGGCAATACGCCTTATACGAGCACCTAATTGGATGCAAAAACAAATATTCCGTGCCCTATAATCTAGACCGCACTGTTATAATTAGTGGGGCTTTAATCTCTGAAAGTGAAACTAAAAGTCAGTATAGATGTCGCTATATAGGGTTTTATGCAATCAGTTTTGTTTTATTCTGAACATATCAATACAATCTTTTCAATATCACATATATCAGATATTATTTTTCTCCAATCATCGACCGCTTAGACGGTATGTCTGTTTGTTGGAGCGTCGGTCCCAGCTTCAAATGCGGAGTTAACAAACGGAATGGTAGATAACGCTATTTCTTTTCTAAAACTTAGAGAGCGTCCCATTGTTTATACAGGTCGTGCGTGCCCTATTGATGGCCAAGCTAGGTCAGTCGTATGAAGGCAGCGCATTTTGTCTGCACTTCAACCCATTTTATTCCATTTCTTGTAGCTGAGATTTATTCCGACAAGCATTCAAGTGGTTATTACAATTTACTCATGAATAATCTTTTCACCCACTTATACATGACTGTTTCTTCTCCAAAGAGCGCTATGCAAATCGATTTTTTTCTATGATTACGAATATATTGGTTTATTTTTTCCTGTTGCGATGTTAATCCTAACAAATCAACCTGACCAGACACTTTATAAAAGTCATTCAATGTATAGTTATAAGTGTGCCTAAAAACCCGAGAAACAGGCATGGTATAGTTACGAATAAAATACATAATAGCTGCTTGTTTGGAAATGTCACTCATGTAATATTTCCCACTTTCCAGCAAAAAGTAGCGTTCGCAAACTAATTCCTCGTGTACCGATGCTTTTTTATTTCGGAAATATGTTCGAAAAGTTCGGCAAAACAAATCATCATCTATATTTTCTAAATATTCACTGAGAATATAGTATGACTCCATAACATCTCTGATAGAATTTTCCTTTTTGGGGGCACTTGTGTTTTCTCCTTGCTGTATAAAGCGCCTATGTGCTACTAAAGGCTCTTGAAAAATATAAAATTCTCCTAAACAAATCATGCGGGTCCATATTTCGAAATCTGGAAGTTGCCGCAACGCTAAACGATAGTACATCAGTTCTTCATATGCCTTTCTGCGAACCAATACCGCCGGATGACAAATACAATTACCATGTGTGAAAAAATATTCTATCCATTGGGTCTGTGTTCGATTAGGCTGCTCAAAAACGTTGCTTCCCAAATCTATCTCTACACCATTTTCATCAATAAACTTTGCCCAGCCTGTACACATTACAGTTTCCGGATGTGAATCCAAATATCTGACTTGCTTCTCGAGTTTTCCCGGCAGCCAAAGATCATCCGAATTAATCAGGGCGACATACTCGCCTTGTGCTTGCTCCAATAAAAAGCGGTGATTGAAAGTTGCACCATAATTGGAGTGATGTGGATAGAATTTAATACGAGAATCATCGTAACCTCGAATTATATCGACAGTTCTATCAGGAGACGCATCATCACCAATTAACAATTCAAAATCTGTAAATGACTGATTTAATATACTTTCAATAGCCGGGCCAACAAATTTCTCATGACGATATGCAGGCATTACTATACTTACTTTCATCAGTTTCCAAACACCTTTCTTTTCCCTGTCGCCCCTATTTGCTTCGCCGGGTTTCCTACGACCGTCGTCATACTCGGTACATCGTGTACAACTACAGCACCTTGTCCCACAATACTGCTACTTCCAATCGTACATTCTTCCCTTACAGTACATCCCAAACCGCCAAATGAACCATCCTCAAATATTACAAAACCTCCTGTAGCCACAGCCGGAGCTATATAGCAGTGTTTTCCTATTTTATTGTCGTGCCCTAAAATCACGCCAAACGATAAAGCGCTATTATCCCCAATAGAAACATCGCTTGATAATATACAACCATGTAGAATTATAACACCCTCACCTAATGCAACATCTTCTTGCAATTCGACCGAAGAGTCTACAAATTGTGCCATATGTAAACCTTTATTCTTTACACGATTGAATAACATCTGTCTTTGCGAAGGTTCTCCAACACAAATTAATACTTCAACTTCATTCAAAGAAAATATCGAAGTTACCTCTTCTAATGAAAATACTCTACATCCTTTAATCAACCGTTCTTGTGGGATATATTGAGAATCCAGAATAAAGAAAATTTCATTCCATTTCCCACTTTTAGAGGCAGCTAACATAACCTCTCGTCCCATTCCACCCGCACCGTAAATACCAAGTTTCATCTTTACTCGCCTCCTTATCCTGCGGCATTATATAACACCTTTGAACCATCGAACTTAATCTCTCCTGGCAATTCCAGGCGATAGTATGTTTCTTTCTTAGAGTCTATCACATATAATATAGCCTTATATTCGTCCACATCAAAGCCCTTCATCTCACAGGTAACCGAAAATCCGCTACCCTCGTATAAACTATTTCCAAATGCTGCAGAAACATCGGTCCTTGCAACTTTTTCTGTCTGAAATACTCTTTCATTCCCTGCTTTGTTTCGTAGACCGATAACCACATTAGTGAATTCTGTACTGTGATTTTCTATAAACGCCCATCCATTTAATATTAGTGTGGATCCATCAGAATGTTCATCATCAATATTATGCTGAATTTTCTCATCAGTCTGTAGTTGTATATCTTGTAACAATTCCTGCAATTCAAAGCCACTCGGTTCTACCGATTCAGGATGCGTCTTAATATATATGTGTGAAACGACTGCCAGTACCAAAAATAATACTGATAATGCCATTAATTTCTTATTTATCATTTTTTATCTTCCAATTCCACATTTCTGTTTTATCTTATCCTGAATCACTGTTGGAACCAACAAACGAATTACCGTTACTATTATTGGTGGAAGGTATTTTTTTGCAAAAAAAGCTTTTCGCGCACATATTTTTACATATTGCTTTCCTGATTTAAGTGTCTTTTCCGGAAGCACCGTTTCTACTTTTTCTTCAACTTCCAATGCCTTCAATTCTGCAAGCACTCTATTTCGATGGGCAGTAAATCCTTCGTTGAATTCATAATTTGTATACTGGTTATATTCATCTATCGTTGTAAGTAATCCTGTCAGCTGCTTCTCCCTGCTCTGCCCACTCCATACGCCATTGGAATGAATACGATACACTGAAGATGTGCCCATCAAGCAACCGATATATCCCATTTTTGAGATCAGTATATTAGTTAACCAATCATACGCCTTCATTGCAAACAGCTGCTCAGGCAATGCGTGTAAGCAGGCCGTTCGATATACAGCCGTTGAGAAATTTCCAATCAAATTATCATATGCTAAGTCATGGCCACTGATATAACGAAATGGCTTTTTTTCATCTTCTGCTGAAAATCTAGGTTGAGAGTAAAAAATTCCTGTTTCAAAATTCTTTACAATATATCGATTAAAAGACATCGAGCATTCAGCATGTTGTTGTAAAAAATCAACATGTTTTTGCAAGCGCAGTGGATCAATCCAGATATCATCTCCTTCAAGTATAGCTGTAAATTCCGCAGTGCATGCTTGAAAAGATCGTTGATAATTTTTCATAATTCCCAAATTATGATCACTATACAAAAATTCAAAAGGAATATCCGTATCTTTACTCATTCTTTTTATTTTTTCCACAGTGTCATCTGTAGAGCAATCATCGGCTACTAATACCCGAAATCTAAATCTTGTTTTTTGGTTTAAAATACTTTTTACAGTCTCTTCAATATACTTCGACTGGTTATACGTAATCAGCACAATGTCTACCACATAATTATCATCTGCTATTCGTTGTAGTATTGTTTTTACTTGATGTATTTCCTCTGTTATTGCACCAAAATTTACCTGCGTCCTCCCATTTAATACCTCAAAGTTCTGTAATAACTCTTTTTGATTTGCTCTTTCAGATTCAATCAATGCTCCCAGGGTTGCTTGTGTCCGTCCATTAAGTACCTCAAAATTGTCCAATAGTTGTTTTTGGTTTCGGGTTATTGCCTCATGTGTCCAATTTTCTGACGTCAATCCCTCTAATTGCATGAACCAACCAATACGGCTCTCTAATGCTGCTTCAAATATATTGATAATCTCTTGGTTTGATTGAAGATCCGATATAAATCTTTGTTGGATTTTCTCCGTTGTTCTTTTGAAATCAATCAAGAACAGACACTTGCTCGAGCAATATTCGTCGCAAAGTATATCATTCGGTAAAATATCAGATATATATTGCTCATTAATTACCTCAAAGTATTTTTCTACATTTGCATAATGCGACGAAATTGCCTCTAGAGACAACATTTTTTGCATTAAAGAACGACGAATACTGTGTGCACGAAAGATATGCTTTTCACCTACTATCGAACCCAGCATTGTCTCTATTTCGTTTGCATTCGGTAATATACAATCAATGTGTTCATCAATCCAAATAGGTGGTTTCGATTGTGCCGCAATATATGTCGCACGTAACGTTTCATCCGCACCCGTATTGCCATATTCTTTTTGAGGAAATGATAAAAAAACTCCATATTTCGCCACTCTACAGACTTCATTCAAAAAGTCATTACGTTTTTGCGGTATAATATGTTCTAAAACATCCGAGCCGATTACAAAATCAAATGAGCCATCCGGATAGCTAAGATTAGTGGCATCACCTATCACAAATCTTGGATCATTTTGCGCTTCTTCCGTCAACACCGTATCTAAAAATGTTATCTTATCGTTCGGAAGATATATAGCCAAGTTTCCATGAGAACCGGATCCTACTTCTAAAATCGTATGTTGTTTTTGCCAACGCATAGACTCAATAGCTTTTCTTACTGTCTCATAACGTGCAATCTGATGAAAAGGCTTCATACAATCCCCTTCTTAAATCAATTTTATACAATAAACTCAATTCTCGTCTTTTATTCGCTTACTTTCTCAATTGAAATTGTGTTTGGTAGTTGAACAGTATTCCAGATGCGTACCGGTTTTGCCTCCAAAACATCAAAATAATATCCATCTTTTGTGAGTTCAATAAATTCCGCTGTACGATTTTGAAATAGAGTCTGCGAAAGTACCGTCATAACATTATATCTTCCGTCCCTTAACGGGAGTTTCATACGAAAGTCAACAACTAATCGTTCCCCTGCGTTCCCTTGGACTTCTCCTATATTTTCTATCATAGTATTACTCCCCAAGATTGGAACATTTTTGTTATCCCGAATATGATATCCAACACACATTTGACATGTCTCAATAATCTGAATGCACAATCTCAGTGTATATGTTTCAAATGGAATCACTTCAGAAACCTCATTTTCTTTCTCATCCAATAACTGTACACTACAAACGCGTGCTTTCCCATTACCTTCTCGCCCAGCTTTTGTACGTTGAATGTAGGAGGCATCTTCCTTAAATTTTCGTTTTGCCGCTTTACCCAGCTCTGTAACACTCACAGTACGAACTTGATCTGCTGTCGATGTTCGTCCACTATCAGACATAGTCTGACGCACCTTGCTCTCATATAAATCAACAATTTCTGCCGCTGGTCCATAAGCAATGATTTTTCCCTTATCTAAATAAACGGCTGTTGTACAAAGACTTTTAACAGATGCCGTATCATGAGAAACAAATAAAACAGTTTTTCCTTTGCGAAATAGTTCTTGCATCTTAGTCATAGATTTCATCTGAAAATACGCATCACCTACCGCTAATGCTTCATCCACTATCAATATATCTGGTTCTATACTCACAGCAACAGCATATGCTAAACGCACGTACATGCCACTGGAATATGTGCGTACTGGCTGATTTATAAAGTCACCTATATCTGCAAAGTCAATTATTTCCTGTACTTTACTGTCCATTTCTTCGCGGCTAAACCCCATTACCATACCGTTGAAATAAATATTCTCAACTCCTGTATATTCAGGGTTAAATCCTGCTCCCAATTCCAGCAATGCACTAATCTTTCCGTTTACCTCTATTGATCCAGATGTAGGTGCTAAAACTCCTGTAATAATTTTTAAAAGTGTGGATTTTCCACTACCATTCACGCCAATAATTCCTAATATCTCTCCCTCCGCTATTTCTAAATTGATATCTTCCAAGGCATAGTGGTCTCTTCCGGTTGCATGTTTTCCTCCACTAACAGCTTCCCAGAAACGGTCTGTTGGACTATCAAAAATTCTATAAACCTTAGACAAATGCTTTATAGAAACTGGATTTTTATTCATGTAATACTCCTTTACAGAATATCTGCAAGATGCGGCAGTAACCTTCGATACAGAGGAATACACACCGCCCACAATGCACAAACACAGGCAATAAAATAACATAAATACGGTATATCTGCAAAAATCGATATTCCGTATATTAATGAATTACGTACTCCATTGACTACAAAATACATTGGATTTATTTTTACAATCCAACGCAATTCTTCCGGAATAATTGTTGCAGGCCAAACAATAGGAGTAGCCCACATCAGCATATTTAAAAGAATTGCAACAATTTGCCCCAAATCTTTAAAAAATACACTTACCGTACATACTAGATATCCAATTGGTATCGCGATAAACAATTCTGCTATCAAATATATCAACGCTTGCAACAGGTATAAAACGCCTGTAAAAATATGATGTCCAAACATCACAACTAACAGAACCAAAAAGAAAAAGCTATATATAAATACACAGCCTGTCACTTTGCTTGCAGGAATAATATCTATATTAAACACAACTTTTTTCACGATATAACTATATTCCGCCATACAATTCATGCAACTATTTATGATATCTGAAAACATCAACCACGGCATTAGGCCCGCTATAAACCAAGGCAGAAAAGGTACATCATCTACAGAACCATTTTTTAAGCCATACTGAAAAACGAACCAATAAATCAATACCATTACTGCAGTCTGAATATAAGCCCAGAGTACACCTAAAATAGATCCCGCATAACGCTTTTTCAAATCATTTCTCGCAAATTCTATTGTACGTTTGCAAAAACCACAAATTTTTCTCATTGTATTTTATCCTATTTTATCTTATCATATTTTCTTATGAGCCATCTCCTGTAATGCATCACATACTAACTTAACATCTTCATTAGTCATGGCAGACGATAACGGTAATGTTAATATACGTTCTGCAACTCGCTCCGCAATAGGCAGCTGAACATCCCGATATTTCTCCCTATAGCATTCAAAATCAACAATTAATGGATAAAAATATTTTCGAGTACCGATATCCTTACTCAAAAGAAAATCATGTAATTCATCACGTGTATATCCTGCCAATTGAGGGTCTATCTCAATTGGCATATATGCATAGTTATACTCTATCCCTTTATCGTGCATTGCATCATAATTCAGCGTCTTGATGCCAGAAATTTTATTCAAAATCGTTAGGTATCGACTTACTATCTCTTTTCGGCGAGCAATGGCGCTATCTACCACTTCCAAATTACACAATCCCATAGCTGCACACAATTCATTCATTTTAGCATTTAATCCAATCGCGGTTACGCTCTCTTCACTTTCGATACCGAAATTACGTAAATTTCTCAACTTAGAAGTCAATGCTTGATCGTGATAAACTAAAGCACCGCCTTCAACTGTGTTAAAAACTTTAGTCGCATGGAACGAAAACATAGATACATCTCCATATTCTGCAATGGAGCGTCCGCCTATTCTCACGTCAAATGCATGTGCAGCATCATAAATAACTTTTAGACCATATTTTTTTGCAATTCCTTCGATTTTTTCTACATCACATACACATCCGTATACATGTACAGGTACAATCGCACATGTTTTTTCTGTGATTAACGACTCTATTTTATCCGCATCAATAGTATATGTATCAGGATTAATATCGCAAAAAACGGGTGTACATCCATTCATTGTCAATGCATGAGTCGTTGAAGCAAATGTGAATGGAGTTGTTATTACTTCTCCCTTGAGATTAAGTGCTTTTATAGCAATATCTAATGCCATATGCCCATTAACGAACAATTCAACAAATCCATTCATTCGTTTCTCAAGTTTTTCTTTTAATTCGGCATACATTCTTCCGTTATTAGTGAGCCAATGACTATCCCAAATCTGTCGGAGTTTTTCCACATAGATATCAAATTCTGGCATTAATGGTGACGTAACGTTAATTTTACTCATATAAATCAACCTCTTTAATCCTATATACGTACTTTATATATATCTTCGCATAATATTTACAAATAGTTAATCTCCTTCAAATATCTTTCCAGCGCGTCCTTCCAGTGCGGCAGACGCGAGAATCCCATCTGCTCCAGCTTGTCCTTGCTCATGCGCGAATTGAGCGGACGCACCGCACGGGTCGGGTACTCGCTGGTCGGGATGTGATTTACCTTGACCTTCTTGCCAGCTAGTTCAAAAATCACCTCTGCAAAGTCTGCCCACGAGCAGGTACCCTCGTTGGTTGCATGGTACGTGCCGTACTTCTCGGTCACGATCATGTTGCACAGCAGTGGCGCCAAATCCGCCGTATATGTCGGGCTGCCAATCTGGTCGCAGACTACGTTCAGCTCATCGTGCGTCTCCGCAAGGCGTAGCATGGTCTTGACAAAATTGTTGCCGTTCTTGCCGAACACCCACGAAATACGGACGATAAAGTAGTTGTCAAGTTGCTCCTTGACCGCCAGTTCACCGCCAAGCTTGGTGGAACCGTAAGCGCCGAGCGGGCCGGTCGGGTCATCCGGCTCATAGAACCGTTCACCTGTACCAGGGAACACGTAATCGGTCGAGATGTACAGCATTTTCGCGCCGATTTCCTTGCAGACCTTCGCAATGTTGCGCGGACCCTCGGTATTTACTGCGCGAACCTTGTCCAGCTCGTCCTCGGCTTTATCTACGGCAGTCCACGCCGAACAGTGAATAACCGCATCCGGACGGTATGCGGCAATATAATCATGCGTTGCCTGTGCGTCCGTGATGTCAAAATCCGCCAGATCAACACCCTTGTTTTCAATTTTGCGCGCGTCCAGAACCTTGCATACGTCGTATCCAAGCTGTCCGCCTACTCCGGTAACTAAAATTTTCATAAGACCCCTCTTAAATTCGATTATTCTGCGCTAAATGTATAAAAAAGATAAATATCCGTTCCGGCAGCATTCCAATCACGATTTCAAACAGCGACGGCAGTATCCCGAATTTTCGATACTTCCAGATTACAGCTGCTTCACTGCGTTTTCCTGTAAAATACGCCTGCCGTGCAGACAACCACGCGATTCCTTGCTCTACCGTTTTCTGCAGTTTCTGCGGCATTTGCAGATTATTTTGCAGCCATTTCATCTTGTTCAGCGCACTTTTAATGCGCACATCGCAATAGCTTCGTTTATTGTGTACACCTGCCAGCAAGCCCGTCTGATTCCCTCCGTGAATCCGGTAACGAATCAACGGCTGCGGAATCGACTGCACCGCGCCGTGCATGGATGCGTACAGTGCTAGATAATGGTCATGCACCATATACGGACAAAACGGGATCGCCGACTTTGCCTCCTGCGTTCGCATGAGCATGGTACAGCCGGTCACGAAATTGCGGAACAGCAGCTTGTCCGCAAGCCCCGTTCCCGAGAGAAACACATGGTGCCGGCGCACTTTCGTAATACTGTCCGCCGTTTGGTGCCCTTTCCCATCAATCACGTACATGTCCGAACAGACCAGCAGTGCGCCGGTCTGTTCGATTTCATTTTTCAAAATTTTCAATTTCTCCGGCAGCCAGACATCATCCTGATCGCAGTACGCGATATACTCACCGCGCGCCTGCTGCGTCAGCCACTCAAACGTCTGGTTAGAGCCAACATTGCGCTCATTGCGCGAGATTT
>ENA-ORTV01002607-ORTV01002607.1-human-gut-metagenome-genome-assembly--contig:-NODE-2607-length-16567-cov-3.872880_pt1 | contig 16567 bp, 18 predicted proteins | sample MGYA00241915_ERZ509194 | MGnify/ENA primary metagenome ERZ509194 (study PRJEB26280, sample SAMEA2338810) | human gut metagenome | biome: human gut; feature: human-associated habitat; material: faeces... | reverse complement strand
AACACCGCTGGAGTTAAATATGATTATAAAGAAAATGTTAGTTGAAAAGTTTAGAAAGATGGAAAATCTTGAAATTAATTTTGGCGGGAAATTGACATTCATTGCAGGGGGTAATGGAACATATAAAACTTCTTTGTTAGGATTAATTGGCAATAGTTTTGTATATACAGATAAAGAAACTCGTCAGCCAATAGCAAAAACTGTAACGAATGATGAATATAGAGCCTGGTTAAAAGATATTCATCATTTTACAAAATATGATAATGTTGAAGAAATGAAACATACATTATTTTTAACTAATAAATTCCAAAATAAAGAATTATATGTTAAAGGTTTTTATCGCAGAGAAGGTGGTAAGCCTATTGACCCAACAAGCTACCGATTTGTTGTTGGTAAAACGAGAGAAAAAGGCGAAGGTCATTTTATACTTCCTGTAATATATCTAGGTTTAAAACGGCTAGTTCCTATCGGCGAACATAAGAAAAAGAATGTACAAGTTTTATCACTTGACCTACCTGCCAACGAAATACAAGAATATGAAAAAATATACAATGAAATTCAGGATAGAATATTGTTTAAGCTGCCTCAGCAGACTTCATTTAAAATAGAAAAAGTCATCACAAATAACAAAGAAATGATAGGTGGACATAGCAATGAATACGATTCTAGAGGCTTGTCTGCTGGGCAGGATAATGTTTCTCAAATAGCAACTGCAATCGCCTCTTTTGCAAAGTTAAAGAGAGCACAAGGCAGTAACTACAAAGGTGGAATTATTCTTATTGATGAAATTGAATCAACATTACATCCAAGTGCATTGCGTAGATTACTAATGCTATTATGCGAATACTCGGATAAATATCTATTGCAGATTATTGCAACAACCCATTCACTGGATGTTTTAAAATTTGCATTAGAATCGAAATATAAATCAGTATCAAAAATTGCCTACATAACCAAAAGTAGGGGAAATTTAGAAATCTGTGATGATTGGAACTTTTCTGAAATAAAACAAGATATGACTGCAAGATTAGAAGAAAAGCGTAATATAAAGATACCATTATACTGCGAAGACAAAGAAGCAGAATGTTTTTTAAATAATATTCTTGAAGATGATATAAAAAAAGATATTAAAATTATACCTGTAAATAAAAGTTATGGTTTTTTAGAAAAAGTTGCAGGTTCTGTGATTGCAGAAAAACAAAATGCAATTTTTATTTTAGATGGAGAACAACCACAAAATAAAGAAAATAAAAGAATAATGGTCTTACCTGGTGGAGCAAGCCCAGAAGCTCTTATGTATAGATTTTTAGCAAATAAGGATGAATCTGACAATTTCTTTAAACGTCCTAATTTAAATAAAGAAATGTACATAGGCGATTATCCAATAGAACCAGCCAATAGAGATTGTTTTAAAACTTTCTTTTATAGTCTAAAAAATAATATTTCTATACATACACCAAGAAAAATTATATGTGCATGGAAAAAAGAAAATAGGATTATTGTTAAAGATTTTAACGATAGGTTGCGAAAAAAAGTTAATCTACTATTATTAAATACATAAGGAAATAAAATGTTTTATTCACCGCTTCGTTATCCTGGGGGAAAGGGTAAAATACTTTCTTTCATGATAGACCTTATAAAATTAAATAAACTTAAAAATATTGAATATGTTGAGCCGTATGCGGGTGGCGCTGCGGTTGCACTTGGTCTGCTTTTAAATGGCTTTGTTAATAAAATACATATAAACGATTCAGATAAAGCTATACACGCCTTTTGGTATTCAATTTTAAATCATACAGAGCAGTTTATAGAAAAAATTAATAACACACCAGTGACTGTTGATGAGTGGCGTAATCAAAAAAATATATATAATAATATTGACAAGTATTCCATTTTAGAAGTAGGATTTTCTGCATTCTTTTTAAATAGGTGCAACCGTTCGGGTGTATTAAAAGGCGGACTTATCGGTGGCTATGAACAAAAGGGTAATTGGAAGATAGATGCACGATTTAATAAACAAGATTTAATCAAAAGAATTGAAAAAATTGCCTTATATAAAGATAAAATAAAACTATACAATGAAGATACCGCAGAACTATTAGAAAACAACAAAGATGCTTTTAGAAATTGTATATTATACCTTGACCCACCATATTATGAAAAAGGCTATCAACTATATAAAAATCATTATAAACCTAGTGACCACGAAAAAATATCTGCATTAGTTAAAGAACTAAATTGTTATTGGGTTGTTTCTTATGATAATGTTAAACCAATTGTAACTTTATATAAGAATATAAAAAAACGAGTATTTAATATTTCATATTCTGCAGGTAAAAATCGTTCAGGTAAAGAAGTCATGTTTTTTTCTAAAAATTTAAAAGTTCCAAAAAGAGAAATTTGTTAAAACTACTCCATACAGCCCCTCTCATTGTGTGATGAGGTTTCGTAGTGGAAGATACAAGTTTTCGGTTGTGAGATTTTTCTCGGTTTGAAAAACCCCGCCGGTTAAAATTTCAGATGAGAGCATTTCTCGGCTGATGATGAAATGTTTTAGGGCGGTGAGGTATAAAGTTACCGAGAATTATTTTAATAAAAATGTACGCACATATTTATGCGCCAATGATAGTTCGTCTTGATTTAGTTTATCAAGCATTGAGATTAGGTCTGTTTTTAGGTCGGCGGTTTCTTGCAGGTAGTAAAATTCAAATAAATCTTTAGGCTCGACTTCTAAAGATGTTGCAAGTCGCTCAATTAAGTCCGCAGACGGAAAGTTTTTACCGCTTTCAATACAGCTTATATGTTTATCATCTACATTCACAAGTTCTGCAAGTTGCGCCTGTGTTAGATTTTTCTTTTTACGATACTCTTTAATTTTACGCCCGAACAAATTTTTAATATTCATATAAACCTCTCTTTCAATTTTATTAAGTATTTTGACAATTCAGAATGGAAAATGAGGTAATTATTTGACTTAAATTTACTTAATTGATAGAATTTATTACAAAATAGGTAAAATTTAGGCGGTTTTATACTTCATTTACAGAAAATAAATTTCGCAGATTGGAATGCATGAGAAAAGATTATATAAAAATGTTTAACATTCTTGATGAATACCTAAAAGATAAGGTACAAGAAATTGATTTAACTATTTTAGAGGCGGTTAATGCTCGCAAAAATGGCAAAAGTTTTGGTTTTGAAGAACATCTGAAAGGTTTTATTTATGCTCAACTTAGTGCATTGGTATCGTGGAAAAAGATAAAAGATAATCAAACAAAGTTAGATGAAGTATTTTGTAACTTTGACCGCCGGCAATTAAAAGAAAAATCAGCAAATGTTTTAATAGAAGAGGTTACAGCTTTAAAATGTCATAATCCTTATACGACTAAAAACCAAATGCGCTCTTTAAGGGCAAATATTGAAACTTTCGAGAAAATTGAACAAGAATACGGAAGTCTTGAGAAATTTATAACGCACAGCACGCCGTCTAACATTATCAAATTACTTGCCGAAAGTAAAAGTACCTATAAATTAAAGTATGCAGGGGTTGCTCTAGTATGTGAATACTTGCGAAATGTGGGTATGGATATTATCAAACCGGATGTACATATTAAAAGAATTTCGTCAGCGGAAAGACTAAATTTAGTAACTGCGAAAAATGATTACAAGATTATAGATGAATTTCAAGACTTGGCGCAGAACATCGGAATTAGTCAAGTAAAAATGGATTACCTGTTATGGAATTATTGCTCAAAAGGTTATGGGGAAGTATGCACAGCTACTCCAAAATGTGATAAATGTGTTATTAGCAAATATTGCAATAGGAGGTTTAAATGTCAATAGTAGAAGAAATTGAAGAATTTATCAAAACAATGCCATTAAACCATGAATTTACTGCAACATGGTTTAAAAAAGAATTAAGCAAGCAATATAATCGTTCTGAGGGTAGTTATATTCCTTCTGATTACTGTTATAATCGCAAAAATAACGGCATAAACTATGATAAACAACCACATTATTTTATGTATCTAGGGCATAATAAATACAAATATGTTGGCAAAATTGTATATACAGGCAATATTGAACATAATCAAAGAAAAGGCTAAAAGATAAATAATGTTAAAATTCATAGAAAAAGTAATTTTAGTAATAATAATGCTTGCAATAGCAAGTTTGTTAGGTTGGCGGTAAAAATTTACACCGGCGTGGAAAAGAAAAACAAAAAAGAGAACAAGTTTAGTATAAATATCCTATATATAGAAAAGTATAGGAAGTATTAAGTTATACAGATACGCTGATGATTACATTGACCTTATTATCATGACAATATTTGAGGTATCTTCAAACCGAAAATTTAGCCGATTGTTAAGGGATAGTTTGGTCGGGGAAAGGCAAAATTTTTAGTTTACATTTCTTCATTTTATATTGACGATTGTAGAAAAAATCTGTATTATAAGACTGTACGGTTGTAGATACACCATTGGCGGTAGGTGGCAAAATAAGTACTGTCCCAGCTATTAGAACCTTGATGCTGGATGCCCTTAGTAGAGGTTCTGTTGATACAAGGATGATGGGAAAAGACATCACCGACTCAACAAGATAATAAACGCATAGAGCCCGATTCATCGTATGATATGTCACCGGCTGAATATTATTTGCGAGAACAACTTACACTTTATCTTGGGAGTTTTAAATAACCGTTACTTAATCAAATTTGATTAAGTTTTATCACTTGTTAGAGTACACTCTAAACAGGCGAAAATTTGGTATTTAAAACTCCCTGAATAGACTTAGAATTTGATTTTTCAGTCAGTTCAGTGGTGAAGTCTTTACTTCAAACACTCGTCATCCTACAAATAAGTAAAAAGGAGACTGTGGTATGAACAGGACTAAAATCAAAGGTCAAAAAGTCGGGTACATCAGAGTTAGCGCAATTGATCAAAACACTGAAAGCCAAAAATCGTTACTGGGAAATGTTGGTATGGACAAGGTTTTTGAAGAAAAACTAAGTGGAAAAAATACCGACCGCCCACAACTGCAAACAATGTTAGATTATGTGAGAGAAGGCGATACTGTCTATGTTAAAGACTTATCTCGTCTTGCCAGAAACACTAAAGATTTACTTGATATTGTAGAATATCTTACCCAAAAAGGTGTCGGCTTATTTAGTATCAAGGAAAATATCGACACTTCAACAAATTTTGGCAAACTTATGCTGACATTCTTAGGCGCAATTTATGAATTTGAACGTGCAAATCTTTTAGAACGACAGCGCGACGGAATCGCAGTTGCGAAAAAGTTAGGCAAGTACAAGGGGCGCAAGAAAGTCGAAAAGCCTGCAAACTTCAAAGAGGTTTATCAAAAATGGATTAACCGTCAAATTACATCAGTTTTAGCTATCCGCGAGTTGAATATTAGCGAATACGCATTCTACAAGTTCGTAAGAGAGGAGAATGCAAATGGCTAAGAGAAGACGTAATGGGGAAGGTTGTTTTGCCAAAAGTACCGACGGCAAATACATTGAATACAGAGTTACACACCATGATGAATTTGGAAATAGTAAGCTCAAAACTTTTACTCGTAAGACCAAAGAAGAATGTCTAGCCGCTTATGAAAAGTGGAAAGCTGAAGAACTCGGTCTTTGCATAGATGATAACATAAACGGGAATATGCTAACTGGACAATGGGCTAACTACTGGTTTGACAACTATGTCATAGGTCATGTAAAAGTTACGACCATAAGTGATGATAGAAGTATTTTAGACAAACACATCATTCCAGGTTTAGGGCATAGACCGTTGAATAGTCTTACGGGAATACGACTAACAAAATTCTATAATGAATGCTTAAAGAAAAGTAACGGTAAAGGCGGAACACTTGACCCGAAAACAGTTAAAAATATTCGTGCCGTCGTTAATAGAATGCTTGAATGTGCATATCAAAACGAACTTATCAAGGAAAACCCAAACAAAAAGGCTAAATATCCCAAATGCACAAAGAAAGAAACGGAAATTTTATGTCCGGAAGATTACGACAAACTTGTGAAATATTGTATTGAACAAGGCACCCAATGGGATATGCTTATAGTGTTTTTCCTTTGCGTCGGCACAAGATTAGGCGAGGCGTTGGGTTTACAGTGGTCAAAAGTTAATTTTGCAAAACGAGAAATCAGAATTAGCCAACAGCTGCAAGCCGTACCTAATAACGATAAGAATGCAAAATACAAGTACAAAAAAGAAATTATAGATTCAACGAAAACTAAAACTTCAAATCGGACGATAACAATGTCTGAGCCGGTTGAAAAAATACTCCGCCATGTTAGAGCATTACAGGCAGAAAACAAAATGAAACTCGGTCAGAAGTATCATCGAGATTTAGACCTTGTGTTTCCTAGAGAAGACGGATATTTTACTTGTGATACTACTTTTAGAGCCTTTGTTAATAAAAGGTTGGCGGAAGCAGGTATTGAACATCACAAAATACATTCATTCAGGCATTCGTGTGCGACATCTTTTTTTGAAGAAAAAATTGATATTAAAAAAGTATCAACTTGGTTAGGGCATAGTTGTATTGGTATTACTTTAGATACTTATACACACGTCCTGCCTCATCATTTAGAAGAAGTTGCACAAGCACAAAATAATCGTTTCAAACGAATATTCAGCAGTAACGAAAAAGAAATACCGGAAGAAATGTTACCGCAAAAAGAAGATGATTGGGGTGCATAAAATGTAATAAGTTGCGGGGATAAAAAGACCTATAATTATTGTAGGTCTTCCCTACAATTTATATCAAAAATTAAGTATTCTATAAATACCAATAACACTTATGAAATCAAGCAAGGAAGTAAATCTAAAATGAGTCTTATGAGCCCGACGAGCTACCAGACTGCTCCATCCCGCGTTATATTCGCTTACACCTCATTATTATACGCTGAAAATTAAATTGCAACCCCTTGATGTAACAGTTCATTAAATTCAGGGTGCATCTTGTTAAAGGTACAAAAATATTTATACCCGAGTTCTTGTAAGATGTTTTGTGCATCCTGTAAATGACAGGCTACATGTTCGGGGTAATGAGAGTCTGTGCCTATTGTTATAATTTCTCCGCCTAGTTCTTTATATAATTTTAAAATGTTTTTTGAAGGCATTAAATCTTTTAATTTGTATCTATAACTTGAGGTATTTAATTCTATTCCTTTTCCTTGAGAAATTACACGTTTTAATATAGCTTCTACAATTGGTTTTACTTTTTCAAATTCATATTCGCCGTTTAAATCGTATCTTCTTATTACATCAAGGTGGCCAAGAACAGAGTAGTTGTCAAAAGAATTCACAAGACGAAGGATTTCTTCATAATATTGCTCATTGTATTGTTTTTGAGTTTTACCCGTTTGAAATTCATTTGACCAAAACCATTCGTCGTTTATGAGATGGCAAGACATTAAAACAAAATCAAAGTCGGCTTCTTTAAAAATTTCTTCAAACTGAAGTATTGTTGAATGCTGCATACCGAATTCAATTCCTAGCTTTATATTTATTTTGTCGGAATATTTTTGTTTACATTTGTTAAATTCTTTTTCATAAGATTTATATGGAAAATGAGGATTAATACCTGTCATACAATCAATGTGGTCGGTAATACATATTTCATCAAGACCGCAGGAAATTGATTTTTTAACTACATCTTCCATTTTAAAGGAAGAATCATCACTATAATTTGTGTGCATATGATAATTTGCAAGCATGATATACCTTTTTATTATTTTCTTACATTAATATTAAACTCTTTAAGTTTTAAAAAATCAAGAATGATTTAGCCTTTAAAAGCTCCCCACGCTTTGACCGTTCCGCGTTGATATTTTATAAGGTAATAATCGCCCTTTGGGTTATATTCAATAGATGCTTCTGTGTAAATTTTCGGTTCATCAGGTGTCATTCCGGCTTTAGCGCGTTTTTTATTCGTTTTTTCTCGTTCCTTTGCTTCTTTTTTTTGCTGTTTTTTAACGGTTTTGTTGTTCAATCTGCTTTCTTCGGTTGCATCTTCTTCAACTTTAATAACCGGAATAACTGCACGTGGATTTTTGGATTCCAAAAGAATAAGGAAATCTCTCGAATCGCTCAGAGCAAGTTCGTAGAATCCGGGTCTGATAACTCCACCGTCATTGTCGTATAGAGGATCAGGAATAATTATTGTGGGATAATCTGATGATTTAAGAGAATACTTGTATATAGCTTGAGAACCAACAAAATATCCGGAAGTCTCCTGAGGCTGTTGAGGATAAGGTCGGATATATTCTTGTGTTAAAACTTTTTCTACAAAAATTCCTTCAAGCAATCTTTTTTTATCTCCTTAAAGTCTTTTAATAAGAGTATTAATGATATTTTGGATTTGTGCAAAATTTTTGTCAAGAGCATTTTGAGAACCGATAAATATTAATGACATATAGTTTGGGGAATTACCTAAATCACCGGATTTTAATAATAGTCTGTAACTTTCTCTCATAAGGCGTTTAAGGCGGTTTCTTTTTACTGCACGTTTGTGAGTTTTTTTACTTACAACAAAGCCTACTCTCGTTGTAGCTGATAAATCAGTTTTTTCTTTACCTGCAAACAAAGTAACTCCGCCTTTATGTGTGGAGTTTTTAATTCTATAAATTGCATTAAAAGCAGCTTTATTTTTTAGTCTGAATTGTTTCTTTAACATATATTTGTACAACAACACAGCACGCCTGAAATATTCCGACCTGCTGTGTTAAATTATTTTAAAAACTTCGCGATTAGTTCTCAACTTACAATATGCTTAAATTAAGCACGTTTTTTAGCAGAGATAGCTAATTTATGACGACCTTTAGCACGGCGTCTGTTTAAAACTTCTTGTCCGCCAGGTGTAGCCATTCTTGCTCTAAATCCGCTAACGCGTTGTCTTTTTACTTTTGTTCCTTCTAGTGTACGTCTCATTTCTTTATTCCTTTTATTTATATTTGTCGTATAATCTTAATGTTAAATGAAAAAAACTTATTAGTCAACACAAATAGAGGGGCAGGTTAAATAATATGAACAAAAAATGTAAAATAGGTTTCATAGGCTGCGGTAAAATGGCAAGTGCAATTATAAAGGGAGCAATTTCTTCAAAGTTTCTGCCTAAGGAAAATCTGAAGGGTTCTGAGGTAAACTGTGCAATTGCTGAGCTTGCTCAAAGCCGCTTGGATATTGAAGTTATAACTGATAACAGATTTTTAACAATGGATAGTGATATTATTTTTATAGCTACAAAACCTAATTATGTTGTAGATGTTTTAGAAGAAATAAAAGATGAGTTGACTCCTGAAAAGCTTATTGTATCTATTGCAGCAGGTGTTTCTACAAAAAAAATCGAAAAGGTCATCGGACGAAAAAGAGTTGTTCGTGTAATGCCGAATACTCCTGCTCTGGTTTTAGAGGGTATGAGCGGAGTTTGTAAAGGGGCTTACGCAAGTGAAGAAGATGTTGAATTTGTAATGGAAATGCTTTCAAGCATTGGAAAATGTATTGAAGTTTCAGAAGAGCAAATTGACATAGTGACAGCGATATCAGGTTCGGGTCCTGCATTTTTCTATAAGGTCATTGAAGATATGGCAAGAGCAGGCGAAAAGCTCGGTCTGGAATATGAAAAATCATTGATGCTGGCAACTCAAACAGCTGCTGGGTCTGCCAAAATGGTAATGAATAGGGGTGAAATACCTGTTCAAACATTGATTGATAATGTTGCTACAAAAGGAGGATGTACATTTGTAGGAATTACAGCAATGAATGAAGAAGGTTCTGATAAACTTTTCTATGATGTAATTTCCAAGACTGCTAAAAAGGCTAATGAATTGGGAAAATAAATAACATATACATAAAAAAATATTTACGGATAAATTAAAACCGTAAATATTTTTTTTTATATTAAGTTAAAAATATTTTACTCTTTCATCATTGCTTCTGTGGATTTTCCGCCTTTTTCAATAGCGTAAGTAGACGGTGCAACTTTGCTTATGCCGTCATTATTTCCCTGAAGTTGGAATGTAAATAAGTCATGTCCCCATTTATTTGGTTTTTTATGACCGTTAATATCAATAGTATATATAGGGAAATTAGATTTGTATGTACCGTATTTAATAATAACCATACCATTATCTAAAATCCAAGCAGAGTATTTATTTTTTATGTTATTTGAACCATAACCGCTGTCAGGGTTAAATCCTGTTTCAGAATCAGGGTTTTGTTCTGATTTAACCTGATCTACACCTTTATATGCAGATGTAATGCAGCCGTTTTCTAAAGCTTTATTCTGGCAAAATTTAACTGTTTTTAAAGTTTTTGTAAATAATTCTTCTTCAAACTTATCGCAGTTTTCTCTTGGTCCGTTATATCTTGCAGGAAGGGGAGAACCGTCAGCACAAGTCCAAGAGATACATTCATTATACGAATTGTATTTAGTACATTTTGTAGAGCAAGCTCTTGCTCCGTCCCAATAAGAGCAGTATGCCGGGTAACCCATTTGTGCTTGTGCCTGAAATACCGCGTTGCTGAATAATGAATAAGCTTTTTTAAACTGAGCTTTTTGCACTGCTTTCTGGTGGTTTGCCATTAAAGTCGGCATAGTTAAAGCTGCAACAACGCCGATTATACCGAGTGTGACTAACACTTCTGCAAGGGTAAACGCATGTTTGCGAACATTCTTTAACTTTTTCATATATAACTTTTTTAATTCCATATAACCCCTCAATATTAAGTGATGATTTACTTCATCATTATAACTCATTATATTTCGTTTGTAAAGTATAATACATTTGTTAATCAAAATGCTAAGCCCTTTTAACCCCTTGCAGTGCTTGAGTTTTGCGGGGGGGGGGCAATACTAAAAGCTCTTGTAGTAATCATTTTCGCCTCCTTAACCATTCATAATTATATATTATTTTGCGGATTTGTCAATATTGATTGAGGATTTGGACAAGAAGTCAATAATATTAAATATTTTAGGAGCTTTTTTGAACCCTGACAAACCTTGCTTAAGTCCTAAAATACATCCGGGACAGCTTGTTAAAACAAAATCCGTATCGGATGCAATAATGTTTTGTGCTTTCTTTTTGGAAAGCGCGCGTGAAATTTTGTTGTTTTTCAATGCAAATTCGCCTGCAAATCCGCAGCAGTCATCATAATCCTGCATTTCAATATATTCTACATTTTCACAATTATCAATTAAAGGTTTAAAGAAATCATCATTTTCCATATGACAAGGCTTGTGAAATGTTACTTTAACAGGTTTTGGAAATTTAAATTTAATATTCTGCATTACAATAAGTTCGCCTATACTTATGAATTTTGCATCTGTATATTGTTTAAGCGTGCTTTCACAGCTTGCACAGTCAGTCAGAATGTAATCATATTCACATTCAAGCATTTTAAGATTATGTTTTTTTACTTCTTCAAATCGTTCTAAATTCCCGCTTGATAAAAACGGGAGCCCGCAGCAATCAAAGTCTTTTTCAATGATTTCAACATTAGTGTCTTTAAATATTTTAGTTAAAATATTATCAGTATGCGGACAAATATTGTTAACACAGCCTTTAAAATATAAAACCTTTATGCTGTCACAAGATTTTTTTGTATATTTTTTTCGGAATGGCTTGGATAAAAGTTTAAAAAATTTGATAAAGTTTCCGAAAACATATTTCGATTCAAGAAAGAAAATAAATTTACCCGTAAAAGTATTTTTTATATACTCATATTTTGCTGTTTCAAATATCCTGCAAACATCTATTGAGCTCGGGCAGAAAGATTTGCACTTGTCGCATTTCAGGCACAAATCAAGGTATTTGTTAATATTTTTGTTTAGTTTCAAATCTCCTTTTAAAACTCCGTCAAGCATAACAAATTTTCCGCGAGAAACAGCACAATCATTTCCCGTTTCTTTGTAAACAGGGCAGACAGACTGACAAAGCCCGCATTTGGAACATTTATTTATATCGCCTTTAAAATCTTCCAGTTTTCTCATAATTTCATGATAACACGGACATTACCAAGGATAATCTTTTTTCATTTCCCAGCCGTCTTTAATAAGCTTTGCTGCACAGTATTGAGCATTGCCTGTCTTGCTGCAATTTTTGTCAATTTTATCTTCATTATAATCTTGTCCTAAACCTCTCAGAACATGTTTTTGAGAATTAATTTCAAACATAAAGACATCGCGTCCCAATATATTTGGTTTTTGGGCGCCGTTTATGTCAATATAAATTTTTTGCGTGCCGCCCCAATAATATCCGCTGGAAGCATACCAGTTAAACGGTACAAATGTCACCATAGTTCCGTCAGATAAAATTACTGAATAGCGGCTGTTCCCTTCCATAGAGATTTTGCTTCCGTCAGGACCTGTAGCACCTTGAGAATATGAACAATCTCCTTCATTACTGCAAGTCTTTATGACCTGTAAATAAGGAAGCCAGTATTTATCAACATAATCCTTTACGGCTTGTGTGTTTGGCGCTTCTGATGTATCTATTAATTCGTCTGAAAACCCGTTTTCATTTTGTGAAAACTGATAAGCCTGTCCCAAAATACTGAATGCTTTTTTAACTCTTGCAACAGTTTGTTTTTTTTGATGCTCTGCAATCAAAGACGGCATAGTGAGTGCCGCAACCACCCCGATAATTCCGAGAGTAATCAAGACTTCTGCAAGCGTAAATCCGAATAATCTATCTTTTATACAGTGATGCATAACATCACTATTATAACAGCCTTTTTTAAAAAAGTAAAGAGTTTTACTTAAAATATAATCAGAGCCTGCCTTTTCGGGGGGGGGGCAAGTCTCAAAGCTTCTTTTCCCAACATTCTTGACCTCCTTTTTCTTAAATTATAAACTATTTAGCATAGTTTTTCAAGTATGTTTTTATACGATTGCACCATGTGAAGCATCTTGAACGTTTTTAGAATATTTGTACAAATATCCTGATTTAACTTTCGGTTCAAAAGGCTTTAAATTTTTGCGGCGCTCTGCAAGAGTTTTTTCATCAACAAGAAGTTCAATTTTTCTGTCAGGTATGTCTATTTTGATTTTGTCACCGTCTTGTATTAATGCAATAGTTCCGCCGTTTGCGGCTTCCGGACAGATATGTCCGACGCAAATTCCTCTAGTTGCGCCTGAAAATCTTCCGTCAGTAATCAGCGCGCACTTTTTACCTAAACCTTTACCTACAAGAAGCGATGTGGGCGCAAGCATTTCACGCATTCCCGGTCCGCCTTTCGGACCTTCATAGCGAATAACTATTACATCCCCTTCTTTAATTTTGTCATTCTCAAGTGCTTCCATAGCTTCTTCTTCACTATCAAAAGTTTTTGCAGTACCTTCAAACTCGTAGCATTCGGGCGCAACACCTGATGTCTTAATTACGCACCCGTCTTTTGCAAGATTTCCGTATAATATGCTTAAACCTGCTTGTGTGTAAGACGATTGGTCGTATTCAGGGATTATTGCGTTATCAGCCCATGCTTGCTTTGCAATTTCTTTAGTTGAAATTCCTGAAACCGTTTTTGTATCGGATAAGAATTTTTCAAGCGACTTCATTGTTGCAGGTATTCCGCCTGCATTGTGAAAATCAGCCATTGTCAAAGTTGATGACGGATTAATTTTTACAATTTGATGAATTTTTCCGCTTAATTCTTCAAAGTCGTTTAAAGTAATATCAATTCCGCCCGCGTTAGCAATAGCCAGAATATGCAAAAATGTATTTGTTGAGCCGCCAAGTGCTAAATCTGCAACGATTGCATTTCTTAAGCTTTCGCGCGTAATAATGTCAGAAGGCTTAATATCTTTTTTTACAAGTTCAACAATCTGCATTCCGCTGTCAAATGCTATTCTGCGTTTTTTTGAAGAAACAGCCGAGGCTGATGAGCAGTATGGAAGGCTCATACCCATTACTTCTGCAAGGCATGCCATAGTGTTTGCAGTATACATTCCCTGGCAGGCACCTGCTGAAGGGCAGGATTCTTCTTCCAGAGCAAGAAGTTCTTCCTCTGAAATTTCGCCTTTTCTAAATCTTCCGACAGCCTCGAAAGAACCTGTAACCATAGTAAGCTTATGCTGTCCTCTGCATTCACCGTCAAGCATAGGTCCTGCCGTGACAATAATTGCGGGAATATTTAATCTTAAAGCACCGATAAGCATTCCGGGTGTGATTTTGTCGCAATTGGAGAGTAAAACAATTCCGTCAAGCTGGTGAGCAGCAGCAACACTTTCAACACAATCCGCTATCAAATCTCTTGATGGCAGTGAATATCTCATTCCGCTGTGTCCCATTGCAATTCCGTCACAGATTGCAGGAACTCCGAAAATAAATGACTGACCGCCTGCACTGTGTATGCCTTTTTCAATTTGACGTTCCAAATCCCTCATTCCGATATGTCCCGGAACTAAATCGGAAAATGAGCTTGCAATCCCGATAAAAGGTGCATTTATATTTTTTTTACTTAACCCTGTCGCCATAAGAAGCCCGCGATGCGGAGTTCTTGCTATTCCTTTTTTTATATTATCGCTTTTCATAGAATTATTATACATCAATATATTGAAATAAGTTAAAAAAATTGATATAATTATAAAGTAAACGAAAGGAGCAATAAATGAAAAGATTAAGTAAAAAAGCAGCTACGTTATTGGGAAAAAATATGACAAAGCTCCAATATGACGGGTCAAGCAGCTATGCTTGCGGGGGGGGGGCAGCCTAAAAGCTCCTAAACATGATATTATAAGTGGATTTACGTTAGCGGAAGTATTGATTACTCTTGGTGTTATCGGTGTAGTCGCAGCTTTAACAATGCCTGTGATAACAGAAAATGTGCAAAAAAATGTTTTAAAAAATCAATTTAAAAAGGTGTATTCTACTTTTTCTCAAGGTGTATTTCAGGCTCAAAATCAGCTTGATATGCCTATCGCTTGTTCTTATTGGTTAAACGGTGGATTGTGTGAAACAGTTTGTACGGAATACGATCCTGTTTATAATAATTGCAAAACTTGGCAATGCAAAGACGGTTCGTCTTTGTCTGCTAATCACAACGGTATTCGTGAAGATTGTGCGGTCTTTGAAGAAGAACTGTTCAATAAAGTATTTAAAGTTGTAAAATTCTGTGAAGATAATGCTTTAGCTAACGGATGCTTAACAAGTGAATACAGAGGTACTGATAAAGTTAAAGCTGAGCAGAATCCTAATCCGGAATATCCTTATAATCCGAATTCTGCTTTTAGTGATGCTAATATAAAAAATAATTATTCATCTTGGATTTTAGCCGACGGTACCGTAATAATAAAATATGGTAAATACAAGGACACATCTAAAAGTGTTCCTATTTATACAGTTGACATAAACGGTCATAAAAAGCCAAACAAATGGGGATATGATGTTTTTACATTCCAGTTAAAAGGTGATAAAGGCGGAATTAAGAAAATTGACGGGCTCGACTATGCACTTGAAAAAGGAGGAAAAACTACAATGCAAATGATACAGGATAAATAGTATTATTATATATGAATATCAACATAATTCCAATTATCATCCCATTCAACAAAGCCGTTTAAATCGATATTATTATAGTTGTAAGGATTGTTGATATATTCAGGGTTGAATAAATTCACTTTAGCAAGACGTATAATTATGTCAGGCAAAAGAGCTGTGCTTCCTGCAATAGTTCCGTCTTTTGAGGTTGCTTTTTCTCCGTCATAATATACTTTTTCGTCTGCAAAAGTCATTTCAGTACGACCGCTTTTTGTAATCGGTAAACAATCACTGATTAAAATTACCTTGTCTTGAGGTTTGGTTTTAAAAACAAGCTTTAAGGCTTCATCCGAAACATGAATACCGTCACCTATAATTTCTGTATAAATATTGTCATTAATTAAGGCTGAAAGAGCAGTGGAACTTTCTCGATGAGTAATTCCAGACATAGCATTAAACATATGAGTAACGCCCGAACATTTTGTCAGGTCGCCGCCAGTACAATGTCCTGCCTGAATTTTTATATCTTTGTCTGACAAATAATCCAAAAGTCCTTCATCTAATTCAGGAGCCAGAGTTATTATTTTTATAAAATCATCTTCGATAAGTTTAAAGTTATCTGGAGTAAGCTTCATAAAGTGTTTTGGGTTATGAATGCCTTTTTTATTTTCATTTAAGAATATTCCCTCAAGATGCACTCCTAAAATTCGTGCCATATCAGAAGATTGTTTTTTTGATGCTTCTTTTATTACAGCAATTGCACGGTTTGTATTTTCAACAGTATCGGTAACAATTGTCGGAAAAATTCCTCCAATGCCGTATTTTAAAATTTCCTTTGAAAGATACAAAACATCATCAACAGATGCGGTATTAAAATCAATGCCGAAAGCTCCGTGAAAATGCTGTTCAATTAAAAGTTTTGTTTTCATATATGTTATTATACATCAATACTTGAAAATATGTATTAATATGTTAAAATCATTATATTAAATTATAGGGGGCTTTTATGCAAAGATTAAGTAAAATAGCTGCTACGTTAGTTGGAGAAGTTTTGACAAA
>ENA-ORTV01002577-ORTV01002577.1-human-gut-metagenome-genome-assembly--contig:-NODE-2577-length-16769-cov-2.645387_pt1 | contig 16769 bp, 22 predicted proteins | sample MGYA00241915_ERZ509194 | MGnify/ENA primary metagenome ERZ509194 (study PRJEB26280, sample SAMEA2338810) | human gut metagenome | biome: human gut; feature: human-associated habitat; material: faeces... | reverse complement strand
CCCCCGCCGCTGGCTCGCCCTGTGCGGCCTCGTCACTGCCTTGATCCTCGCCTTTCTCGCGGTCGTTTCCCCGCAGCAGCTCCCGGTCATCGCGTACAAGGCGGCGCTCGTATCCTTCGCGGCCTGCGTAGGCGTCTGGCTTGACCGGGCGGTCTTTCCGTACGCCCGCCCGTCCGGGTATCTGAAAAAGGACTGGCTGCGTAACCCCGACGCCGACGGCGGGGAGGACGAAGTCGATTTCGAGATATGCACCGGGTATTTCCGCGTCTTTGCCATTGCCACAATCCGGCGTGGGATCATGGTGGGCATGGTGATCCTCGGCATGTGTCTGGGGCTGTGATCATGCGTATCGATCCGCAAAAGCTCCTTTCCTCCTGCGTCGAGGCGTTTTGCGTGGGCGTCGCGTTCGCCGTGGGCGCGGCCATTGTCGTATCGGTGCTGTTCGGCCTGATCGCCTTCTTCGCTGGCGACGCCGAGGCCGCCGAAATCCAGATACCCCGCGCCGCGCTCCAGCACCGGGCGACGCTGATCCGCGAAGCCCGCGCCGCATGGGGATTGAATGCCCCGGTGTCTGTCTTCGCTGCTCAGATACACACCGAGTCATGGTGGCGAAACGACACGGTGTCGGCGGCGAACGCGCAGGGACTGGCGCAGTTTATCCCGTCGACGGCCAAATGGCTTCCCACCGTCGCCCCGGAAGTCGGCAGGCCGCAGCCGTTCAATCCGGCGTGGTCGCTCCGGGCGTGCGTCGTCTATGACAAATATCTTTGGGATCGCATGAGTGCCATGAGCATCGACAAGAGCGCCTTGAGCGCCTGTGATCGCATGGCCTTTGCCCTCTCGGGGTACAACGGCGGTGCGGGCTGGGTGAACCGTGACCGGAACCTCGCCGCAAAGAAGGGGCTCAATCCGGATCGCTGGTTCGGACACGTCGAAACCGTAAATGCGGGCCGCAAAGCAAGCGCGATCCGGGAAAACCGCAGGTACGTCTCGCGCATCATCAAGTACCAGCACGCGTATATCCGGGCGGGCTGGGGGCCGGGGGTGAGTTGTGCTGAGTAAGATTCCTTCGTGGCTCTGGGCCGTCCTCGTCTGCGTTGTCATTTACGGTGCGGGCGTCTGGCGGGGGCTCGACGTCGTGACTGAAGAGTACGAGGCCAGGATTGCCGCCATGAACGCCGCCCGCGCCGAAGAGGAGCGCGCCCGTGCCGAAGCCGTGGCCGCCGCCGAAAGACAAGCCCATGAAGCTTTTGTTGCGGCCACGGCGCGGGGCGAGAAGCTCGCCCGCGAGCTCGCCGCAAAAACCGCCGAACTGGACGCGGAGCGCACGTCCGTAAACAGGAGAATCCGGGATGTTTCAAAAAAGGCTCGCCGTGATTGCGCTGGTTTGTCTCTTGAGTGGGTGCGCCTGTACAACGAGGCCCTCGGCCTTGGTACCGGTCATAGCGCCGGAAACGAAGGCTCCGCCCCCGGCGGCGCTCATGACGCTCCCGGTTCCGCCGGATCCGCTGGAGCCCGGGTACAGCCGGACGCACTAGCGACGCCGGAAGACGTGCTCGCCCATATCCGGGATTACGGTCTCTACTGTCGGCGGCTCAAGGCGGGATACCGGGCGCTCACTACCTTATATAATGGAGACTCCAATGACCGACATCCTGACTGAGCTTGACCGCTGGTGGCCGGTGCTCGGGATACTGGCGACGCTCGTGTACGGCTGGGGAGTCTACCACCTGTCCCGGCGCTTTGCGACCAAGTATGAGCACGACGGGCTTGCCGGGTGCGTCTCGGGGCTTGCCGGTCGAGTGGATGACCTGGAGCGTCGCATGGAGACGGTGCCGGACGGCAAGACCATGCTCGGCATACAATTGCTCCTCAAAGAGCAGCGGGGCGACATGAAAGCTCTTGAGGCTCGTCTGGAAGGCATCGAATCCGGCATGGTCGGGCTTAAGAACCAAATTGACATGCTGATACAGCATCATCTTGAGGGGTCGAAATGAAGACTTTTGCGCAGTTACAGGCCGAGTCTCGCAGGTGCGCCATATTGCGCTTTTTGGCCGGGGCTGCGGGGTGTGAGATGAATACGTCGGTCATGCAGGATGCGCTTGACGCCTACGGGCATCCCGTCTCGCGCGACCAGGTAGAGACGGACGCCGCGTGGCTCGCGGAGCAAGGGCTCGTCGAGGTCGAGGATCTCGGTCCGGTCAGAGTGATCCGCCTGACCGGACGGGGGGAGGATGTCGCCAAAGGCCGCGTCGCCGTCCCGGGCGTAAAGCGGCCACGGGCGGGGAGGTAACATGGTGCGTGCGTCTTCCATCCGCCGCCTTGATCCGCGCATTGTCTCCGAGATCAACGGGCTTTTCGAGCGCGGGCGTACGCTCAACGAGATCCTTGCCAAGCTCCGCGAACTCGGCGTTTCCGACGTGTCGCGCTCGGCGCTCGGACGCTACAAGCAGTCCTACGACGAGGTGATCGCGTCCGTGCGCGAAAGCCGCCAGGTCGCCGAAGTGCTGGTCAAGGAGTTCGGGAAGGACTCGGACCCCAAGGCCATGCGGGCGAACATCGAAATGATGCAGGCTATTATCTCGAGATTGACCCGCGAAATCACCCGGAACGAGAAGCTCGACGTGAAGCAGGTCGCCATTCTTTCCGGCGCGCTGGAGTCGCTCGGGCGGGCCAGCAAGACGGACATTGAGATGATGGCGAAAGCCAGGGAACAGGCCCGTCGGGAAGTCGAGGCCGAAATGCGCGACCGCGTCCGGAAACTCGGCACGGCGCAGGAGCTGAAGGAGCTGTCCGATGCGGAACTTGAAAGGCGTATCGCCGAACTTGCCAGACGCGGAACTTGACGCGCTGCTCGTCGAGCGGAATCGGCGCGTCCTTGAGGCCGAGCTTGCCCGGCGGAACATGGCGGCGTTCGTCTCCTTCACCAAGCGCGATTATTGCCACAACCGTTTTTCCCGCGCGGTCTGCGAGGCGCTCGACCTTTTTCTTGAGGACGTGCGGGCGGGGAAACGCCCGATCCTCATCCTTCCGGCCCCGCCTCAGCACGGGAAAAGCGAGCTCGTCTCCCGGCGGTTTCCGGCCTACGCCTTCGGGCGTTTCCCTTTTTTGCGGATAGCGGCCTGTTCGTACGCGTCGGACCTTGCCCGTGACATGAACCGCGACGTCCAGCGCATCATGCTGGACGACAGCTACAAGGCCGTGTTTCCGGACGTCTGGCTGAACCCCAAACGCGTCGTCAGTATGGAGAATCAGGCGCTCAGGAACTCGGATCGGTTCGATATCCCGGGGACGACGGGCTATTACGTCTGTACCGGCGTCGGCGGGCCGCTGACGGGCAAGTCCGTGGATATCGGCATCATCGACGACCCGATCAAGAACGAGGCGGAAGCCCGCAGCGCCGCGGTCAAAAAGACCATCGAAGGCTGGTACAACACCGTCTTTCTGACAAGGCTGTCCAAACTGTCCGGCCAGATCATCATGGCCACAAGCTGGGCCGTGGACGATCTGGCGGCGACGGTGGCGAAGAAGAACTCCCGCGCCCGCGTGCTGAAATTTCCGGCCATCGACGAAGACGGCGAGGCCCTCGTGCCGGAGCTGCACCCGCTCGAAAAGCTCCTTGAAGTCAAGGCCCTGCTCTCGCCGGGACAATGGAGTGCGCTGTATCAGCAGACGCCGATCGCCGAGGGCGGGAACATCTTTCAGGAAGACTGGATACGGCGGTGGGACGCGTCGACGTATCCGCCGTATTTCGAAGAGGTGATTGCTTCATGGGACATGACCTTCAAGGATACGGACGGCTCCGACTATGTCGTCGGGCAGGTATGGGGGCGGTTCGGCCCCAATCACTACCTGCTCGATCAGATCCGTAAACGCATGGGGTTCACGGCCTCGAAAGCGGCCGTGCTGGCCATGCTCGCCCGCTGGCCGCAGGTGACGGCGGTGCTCATCGAAGACAAGGCGAACGGCCCGGCGGTGCTCGACGCCCTGCGCGGGGAGGTGCCGGGACTGATTCCGGTTTTGCCGGACGGCTCGAAGGTCGCCCGCGCCTACGCAGTGACGCCGCTGTGGGCCGGGGGGAACGTGTGGATTCCGGAAGACGACGCCGTATGGACGCGGGATTTTGTGGAAGAGCTCGTCGCGTTTCCGGCCGGGGCGCATGACGACCAGGTGGACGCCATGACGCAGGCGCTCAGGTACTTGAGAAGCCACGGACTCGCCGTGTGGGAGGCCCTGGCCGATGACTGATGTTTTCTTAACCGACGAATCACGAGGCGTCCGATGACGAAAAAACACCCTTTGCGGGGCACCCGTAAACAGTTTCGGGACGGGTTCGCAAGCTTCACCGCCCGTCTCGGCATGGGACAGGACAACCAGCTCGCGAAAAGCGGCTATGTCGCGGAAGGCTATGTCACGCGCAGCAACACCGAGCTCGAGGACATGTACCGCACGAGCTGGATCGTGGACCGCGTGGTCAACGTGGTCGCCGAAGACATGATCCGGGGCGGCATCGAGATCCGTTCCCAGATGGAACCGGACAAGATCGACGAGCTCATGCGGGCCGTACGCAGCGCGGGCATTCCCGGGAGGTTCTCGGACGCGATCAAGTGGTCACGTCTCTACGGCGGAGCGCTCGCCGTCATACTCATCGACGGGCAGGAGCTTTCCGAGCCGCTCGATCTCGAGGCCGTCCCGCAGGGAGGGTTTAAGGGGCTGTACGTCCTCGACCGCCACCAGGTCACGCCGTCCGACGGGAAGATAGACGATATCGGGCCGATGCTCGGGTATCCCGAATCGTACCGCATCAATCTGGACGTTTTGACGGGCGAGACCATCCACCACAGCCGGGCGATCCGCTTCATCGGGGCGGAACTCCCGTGGCAGCGGCAATCCGAGCAGTGGTGGGGCGGGAGCGTCGTGGACAAGCTCTATGATCGCCTCGTCGCGCTCGACTCCGCGACCCACGGCACAGCGAACATGCTCTACAAGAGCTTCCTGCGGGTGATCGGCGTCGACAACCTACGACTCATCCTGCAACAGGGAGGCCGCGCCGAGGCCGGGCTTCTCAAGCAATTCCAGATGATCCGCCAGGTCCAGACGAACGAGGGGATCACATTGCTCGACAAGAACGATACCTTCACCACGCACGGCTGGAGCTTTGCGGGCATCTACGACGCCATGCAGGCGTTTATGGAGCAGATCGCCGGGGCAACGGGCATTCCGCTGGTCCGTTTGCTCGGACAGTCGCCGAAAGGCTTTTCAACGGGCGAGGCCGATCTGCGGACGTATTACGACACGGTGAGCACGCTTCAGGACGACGATCTCCGTCCTGCCTACGATACCGTCTTCCGGGTGCTCGCGCGCTCGCTCTGGGGCGAGGTGCTCCCGGACGATTTCGCCTTTGAGTTCCGCCCGCTGTGGCAGCCGTCCGAAACCGACAAGGCGACCATCGCCACGGCCGACGCCCAAAACGTCGCGGGGCTCCATACCGCCGGTGTGCTTACAAGAAAAATGGCGCTGACGGAGCTCAGGAACGCCGGGCGCGCTTCCGGGCGGTTTGTGAGCATCACGGACGAAGACATCGCGCAAGCCGAAAAGGAAGACCAGGCCCCGCCTCTTCCCGAGGGTATCGACATGTTCGCGCCGACGGGAGGCGATAATGGCTGAGTGGGCGATGCCGTGGGCGTTTACGGATCGCCTGAAAATCCGGGACGCGGCCTCGGCCTTCGTCGCCTCCCGCGCGGCGGAACGGGCCTATGAGCGGAAGCTCCGATCGGTCGCGGAGCGCGTCAGAACGACGCTGGCTACGACAAAACCCGAACAGGCGGAAAAGGCCCTGCGTGAGTACGCCGAGCTCATCGGGCCGTGGGCCGCGCAGTCGGCCGCGACCATGCTGGCCACGGTCGATCGGAAAAACCGCGATTCGTTCCTGCGCGAGGCGGCACGGGCGGGGATCGACATGCGCATTCTTCTTGCTTCGCCCGGCGTCGGGTACGCGGTGCAGGACCGCATCGCCGAAAACGTCAGGCTCATCAAAAGCATCGTGACCCATTCTGCCGACGAGGTGGCGAAACTCGTGCAAGAAAGCATGGCCACGGGGATGCGCGCCGAAGATCTGGCCAAACGGATCGAGCACGTGGGCGAAGTCTCGAAATCGCGCGCCCGCACCATAGCCGCCACCGAGGTTTCCAAGGCGGGCACCGCGCTCACGCGCGCCCGTGCGGAGTCCGTCGGCTCCGAAGGGTACATCTGGCGCACGGCGAGGGACGGGGCCGTACGCGATTCGCACCGAATGATGGAGGGAAAGTTCGTCCGCTGGGACTCGCCGCCCACGCTCGACGGCATGACCGGGCACGCCGGGGAGTTCCCGAACGATCGCTGCTACCCCGAGCCGGTCATTCCGCGCGGCGACGGGTCGGCATACAATCAACCGCTCCCGACGCAGGAAGAGGAAAAGACGGCGGGCGAGCAGCGGCTTCTTAGCGCATGGGAGCGCCACACGCCGGAAGGCGGCGAAGCCTGGCCGGAAGTGGTGCGGCATGCGCCGGGTGAACCGCTGTACAACATGGAAAAGGCATGGATTCCGGCAGGAAAACTTGCGGGCTACGCACTGAATCCGGATAACCCAAGGGGAAGAAACAAGGCTGTTGTTTTCGCTTCCGCCCTCGCCCTGAAGAAGGAACATGCAGCCGTTCTCCATGACCAAATCATGCGAGGAATCGAATCAGGAGACTACAAGGCCGAGCACCATATGACCAACGAATACGGTGAAACATTCAAGGTAATCGTACCGGTAACCGGTATGAATGGGCGTACCGTTGACGTGGTCACGCTCTGGCAATATGATCGTAAAAAGGGTTCCATCAGCACGGCTCCCAAGTTGACAACCGCGTATGTAGTTTGAGGTCATCATGTCCAAGTTTCACGAAATCGACACCGTAAAAATCCTCGTTCCCGTTTCGGGTACGTCCGAAGTGAAAAGGGAAAGCGTTTCCTTTCCGGCGGGAACGGAAGGAACGCTGATCGTCGCGGGAAAAGGCGGGGGGCTGGTGGAAATCGGCTGGGCGGCTCCGGACGGGCTTTCCTGTGACGGGCTGATCGTTCCTCTGCGTGACGATCAGATGGAACTGGCGGAAGCCTACGCGGGATAACGTCTATCCCAAAATAGAGGGATATCATGCTTGAGGCGTTCACCGGAGCCCGGCTTACGCGGGACTTTGAGATGCGCAGGAGGGACGGAGAGGTGATACTCATCCCCGCCGGAACCTCTTGCGTCGTCCTTGACGTCTACAAGTCCCCTCCCGGCTATGAAATGGAATTCGACTACGGCGGCGAGGAGTTCAGTATCGGAATCCCGGCCGACATCGTGGAGCCCTACGGCGGGTAAAACGGGATTTCTCCCCTTTTCGTTTTTACGGCCTTTTTTTTCTTCCGTCCTTCCCCGGATTCACGTTTTCGCCTTTCGCGTCTTGTAAACGGCCTGTAAACACCTTAACGGGCATATCGGGCTCTTCCTTCCTGTCCCGCGACGAATGAAAAGCACCCTGATCAACATCGGGGTGCTTTTTTTGCGTCCGGCGTGCCAGTGTCGGTTCATGCGCTACCACACACAATCCCGTCTTTCCGAACACATGTTCGAGACACCCGAAGGGTTTCTTCTCTGCCCCGGCGTCGCCATCGCGCGGACGGGTCCGCAGCCCTACGCCGCGGACGAAGTCGACGACGACGTAGAAGGGTTCTCCGACGTCGTGGTCATGCTCCGCGACGAGGACGAGGTCTTCGACTCCGAAGCTATGGCTTCTTTCGAGGGCAAGCCGCTCGTTATCGACCACCCCGACGAAGATGTGAATCCTGACAACTGGAAGGAACTCGCCGTCGGCCACGTCCAGAACGTGCGCCGGGGGGAAGGGACCGACGACGATCTGCTCATCGCGGACATTCTGGTGACGGACGCCGAAGCGATCCGGCTCATCCGAAAAGAAGGGCTCCGGGAACTGTCGTGCGGGTATGACGCGAGAAACGAGGCCGTCCGTCCCGGTATGGGACGGCAAACCGACATCCGCGGCAACCACGTCGCGCTCGTCCCCCACGGGCGTTGCGGGGCACGGTGCCGCATCAACGACAGGAAGGGGACAATGGCAAAGAAACCGAGCTGGTGGGACCGCATCATGGGCGACCCCAAGGTGAGAAAGGCGATGCGGGACGCCGAAGAAGAGCTGAAGGCGCAGGACGAGGAATGTCAGGCCAAGGACGAGGACGATCCCAAGGCCGCTACCGCCACGGATGAAGGCGATCCCGTTGCGGAAAAGCTCGACGAGGTGCTGATGCTTTTGCGGACGCTCGTCGAGGGCAAGAGCACGTCGGATAAGGACGATCCCAAGACTGCCGGGGATGAAGACACCACCGAGACCAATGACGACGAGACCGTAAACACGAGCGACAACGAGCCGGACGGCACGAGCGACGAGGACGATCCCGCAAGAACAACCGATCGCGCCATGCGCCGCCGGACCGCAGACGCGGACACGCTGCGCCGGGCCGCGACGCTCGCCCCGGGGCACGCCTTCCGGATGACGGACAAGGCTTGCACCGTCAAGCGCGTCGCCCTGCGTGACGCCTGTCGTGACAAGGGCATTTCCCGCATCGTCGACGCCTGCCTGCGCGGCACTGATCTCGAGCGTTGCGACTGCATGACGCTTGACGCCGCCTTCATCGCGGCTTCCGAAGTGGCCGCGAACCGCGCCAACCGCCGCACGGCCGACGCGCTCACCAGGGCGAGCGTACGCGACTTCGGCAAAACCGTCTCCCCGGCCGACATCAACAAAGCCAACCGCGATTTTTACAAGAGAGGTTAACATGTCCGCCTATCTCACCCGTATGCCCGCAGGCATCCCCGGCGACGTCAGCCGCAAGGAAGGCGCGACCATCGAATCGAGCCTCGTAGGCTCGAAAACGATTCCGTACGGCGCGTTCGTCAAGCTCGTTTCCGGGAAGCTCGAACCCCTTGCGGCATCCGACACCGCAGCCGTCATCTACGGCCTCGCCGTCCGCCCGTATCCCAAGCAGTCCGACGCCGTCGGCTTCGGAGCGGCCAGCGCCCCGGCGGGGAGTCTGTGCGACGTGCTCCGTTCCGGCTACATGACCGTCAAGCTCGCAAGCGGCACAGCCGCGCGCGGCAGGCAGGTCTACGCCCGCGTCACCGCCGACACTGGCAAGAATGTCGGGGACATCGAAGCCGCCGACGATACGGGCAAGACCGTGGCCGTATCGGGCTGCACATTCATGGGACCGGCCGACGCCGACGGCAACACCGAAATCGCCTACAACATCTAGGAGCTCATCATGTTTACTTTTGACCGCCGTACTATCGACTCCTCGGGTGCGTTCCTCGTCGGCGAGCTCGAACGGCTCGACAAAACGCTTCATGCGCCGCTTTCCTCCGTCACCTGGGGGCGCGATATCGATCTGCGCGAAGACGTCACCATCGCCGACGAATCGAGTTCGTTCACCCTGTCCAACTACGCGGCCAGCGGCAACCCCAATCCCAAGGGCAAAAACTGGATCGGCGGCAATGCCACGGCGATCGCCGGGATCGCGCTCGACATCAACAAAGTCTCGCTCGCCTTGCACCTGTGGGGGATGGAACTCGGCTACTCCCTGCCAGAGCTTGCCGCCGCGCAACAGGTCGGGCGGCCCATTGATACGCAGAAGTATGAAGGCATCAAACTGAAGTTCCAGATGGACACCGACGAGATGGTATACGTCGGCGACGCCGATCTCGGCGTTCCCGGCCTCGTCAACAGCGATGCCGTCACGCCTGAAAACGTCACTACGAAATGGAGCGACGCCTCAGCCACGCCGGAAATGATCCTCGATGACATCAACGGCCTCATCGACGCCGTCTGGAAACAGTCGGGCTATGCCGTCTGCCCGACGCACCTGCTCGTCCCCCCTGCGGCGATGGCGAAGCTCGTCAAGCCCGTCACAACTGCGGGCAGCAAGTCGATCCTTCAGTATGTCCGGGAAGAATGCCTTGCCCTTCAGATCAACGGGCGTCCGCTTGAGATCAACCCTGTCAAATGGCTTTCCGCCGTCGGTGCGTCGAGCTCCGGCCGCATGGTCGCGTACACGAAAGACCCCATGTACGTCCGGTTTCCGATGGTGCCGCTCACGCGTACGCCGCTTGAATACCGGGGTATCTACCAGCTCACCACCTATTACGGAAAGCTCGGAGAAGTCGAGTTCGTCTACCCCGAAACCGTGGGCTATGCCGACGGCATCCTGTAGGAGCGCGGACATGAAACGCATTTACGTGGACAAACCGTTTCGGCTGCGTACGTCCGACGGCGTGCGGGAATTCGGCAAAGGCGCGCACTCCGTCGACGACACCACGGCGGAGCATTGGGCCATGAAGGCATGGCTTGCCGAAGGCCGGTACCGCGTCGCCTTCACCCGACCCGACGGAGTCGAAGAAACGCCCTTTTCGGAGGAAGACGTGCGGACGGAAGAAGATCCGGAGATCACGCCCGCGCCCGAAGCCCCCGCAACGAAAAAGAAGGGCAAGGCATGATCAGCGTCGCCGGATTCCGGGATTCCTTCCCACAGTTCACCGAAGCGCTGTTTCCAGACGGGCGGGTGGCGTTCTACCTCTCGCTCGCCGGGAAGGCCATGTCGGAGGAGAAGTGGGAAGACCTCTATGAGGAAGGCGTCTGCCTGTACGCCGCGCACCACCTGACGCTCGAAGCCGCCGCCATGAAGGCGGCGGACGGCACGGGAGGCATGGACGCGGCCGCCGGGCCGGTGACGAGCCAGACGAAAACCGTGGGTTCCGTCTCAAAGTCCGAAAGCCGGGGAGGCGCGGCCGCGTCCGGAAGCGCCAACGTAAACGCCGGACATTGGAACGACACCGTTTACGGCAAACAGTGGTGGCAGCTCGCCATGATCATCGGCGCGGGGGCCGCGCACGTATGATCCCCACGCTCTCGATCCGTCAGACCATGAGCAACCTTTCCGGCATCCGGAAGGCTATGAAGACCCTCACCCGCCAGGACGTCCTCATCGGCGTCCCGGCTGACGAATCCGGACGGGAGGAAGGCGACGGGCTGAACAACGCCGAGCTTTCCTACATTCACGAGTTCGGGACCGAGGACGGGCGCATCCCGCCCCGGCCCCACCTCGTGCCGGGAGTGAACAACGCGCGGGCGGATATCGCCGACGCATTGAAGGAGGCCGCCTCAAGAGCGCTCCACGGGGACGCGTCGGCTGTCCGCGCCGGGCTCGAAAAGGCGGGCCTTCTCGGCCAGAACGCCGTCCGGGCGACGTTTACCGACAACGACTGGCCGCCGCTCGCTGACGGCACGCTTGACGCGAAGCCGCTTAGAAAAAGCGATACGGGAGACGTCCTTACCGATGGGAAAGGACGTCCGCTCAGGGAAAAGTCGCGCAGGGAGTCGGGGAAGATCAACCCGCTTATGGATACGCGGCAACTGCAAAAAGCCCACACCTACGTCATCCGCGACAAGTCGGCGGGCGGCGACGGCACAAAAATACTGGGGTAGCACATGGACATCGATTTTTCGGACATGCTCTCCGATCCCGACTTCGTCGAGCCGTTTACGGTGACAAGGCGGGAAGCCGTGGTTTTCGGGGACGACTACAGGACCATCGAAAGCCGGCACGACGCCGTGGGTTCCATCCAGCCGGCGACGCCGAAAGAACTTGAGCGCCTTCCCGAAGAGGATCGGGACAAAGAGAGCGTGTCCATCCATACGGCTTTCCCCCTGCGCACGGGCGGCCGGGACACGGCGCGACCGGACCGGATAACCCGCACGAAAGACGGCGCGGCCTATCTGGTGGCCAGCGTCGAGCAGTGGGGACATCTCGGCTGCGAGTTCGTGAAGGCGCTCGCGCAGCGGGAGCTTGAGGAATGGCCAACACCAGCGCCACCGGCGGCTACCTTGTTCCCGAACAGGGCATGACGCGCCATGAGCTTGAGGAGCTTTTGCGGACGGTCTTTTCCGGCTGCACGGGGATCAAGCGGATCAACGTGCGTACGAAATGGAAAGCGGAACCCGACAACATCCCGAAAAAGGCCGAAACATGGCTTTCGTTTGCGATCATGAGCCGGGAAAGCCCGAAAGCGCAGGTGCTGCACCTCGAAACGCCGGACGGGGAAGGAACCGGCCGCGTCATGACGCACGAAACCATCGAAGTGCTGACGAGCTTTTTCGGGCCGGACGCCGAGGACATGGCCGTCAGGCTCAAGGCCGCGCTTCAGATTTCGCAGAACCGGGAGGCGCTCTTCCGGGAAGGCGTGGCCTTCGTACGCGGCGGGAACGTCACGACGATGCCGGAACTTGTCGCCTTCGGCTGGAGGCCCCGCGCCGACATGACGCTGACCTTCCGCCGCGCTCCGAAAAAGAGCTTCGGCACCGTTGAAATCCCCGCCGAATCCCCGTCCGAGGGCACCGTAAACATCAGGCACGCGAAAGAGGCGGAAACCGGCTTTCGCGTAAACAGATAGGAGAACCGTCATGGCGAAAGCGCTCAGCGTCGATCGTGTCGTCAAGGTCACGATCAACCTGCAACCCCTGGCTGCGGGCCGCCGGAACTTCGGCGTCCTGCTTATCGTCGGCGCGTCCGACGTGATCGACATGGAGGAACGCATCCGGGCCTATACCGGGATCGACGGCGTGGCCGCCGACTTCGGCGTGTCGACTCCCGAATACAAGGCGGCGGAACTGTTCTTCTCCCAATCCCCGCGCCCCTCGCAGCTCAGGATCGGAAGGTGGGCGAAAACAGCTACTCCGGCCGTGCTCAAGGGCGCGGTCCTTCCCGACGACGAGGCCGAACCTTCGGAGTGGACGGGAATCACGGGCGGAACCTTCGCCGTTTCCGTCGGCGGGGCGAGCAAGGAAATCACGGGGCTCGACTTCTCCGGGGAAACGAACCTGAACGGCGTGGCGGGCGTGATCAGTACGGCGCTGGCGAGTGCCGGAGCATCCTGCGTCTGGACGGGCGAACGCTTCGTCATGACCACCACGGCGAAGGGGACGGCCGCGAAAATCGGCTACGTGTCCCCTCTGGGCAGCCCGTCCGGCACGGACATTTCCCGAAAGCTCCGCATGACTGAATCGACCGGGCTTCCGCCCGTCGACGGCGTCGACGGCGAAACGGCCAAGGAAGCCGTCATGGCGCTCGCCGACAAGTCCGGGGATTGGTACGGCTGCGTCTTCGCCGACGAGGCCCTGACCGTGGACGATCATCTGGACGTCGCCGCATACGTCCAGGCGGCATCGAAATCCCGCATCTACGGCGTAACGGATACGGACACGCGGGCGCTCGACGCCACTTATGCGAACGACGTCGCGAGCAAGGCCAAGACGCTGGGCTACACGCGTACCATCGTCGCCTACAGCCAAAATCCCTACGCGATCGTCTCCGCGATCGGCCGGGCGTTTACCGTCAACTTCAACGCCAACCGCTCGACGATCACCCTGAAATTTAAGCAGCTCCCCGGCATCACGGCCGAAGGGCTCACGGAAACGCAGGCGACGGCGCTTGAGAGCAAGCGCTGCAACGTGTTCGCGGCCTATGACAACGACACGGCGATCTTTCAGGAAGGCGTCATGGCGGGCAGCGCCTACTTTGACGAAATCCACGGGCTCGACTGGCTGCAAAACGCCGTGCAGACGGAAGTCTGGAACCTGCTTTACCAGTCGAAAACCAAGATCCCACAGACGGAATCCGGGGCGAACCAGGTTATCGCGTGCATCGAGGCGTGCCTTGAAGAGGCCGTAAACAACGGGCTCATCGCACCCGGCACGTGGAACGCCGACGGCTTCGGGCTCCTTGAGCGCGGCGACTACCTCGAGAAGGGCTACTACGTGTACGTCTCCCCCATAGCCGATCAGCCGCAGTCCGAGCGGGAACAGCGCAAGCTCCCGGTCATCCAGATCGCCGCGAAGCTCGCCGGGGCCGTCCACTTCGTCGATGTACAGATCGACGTCAATAGATAAGGGGAAAAACAATGGGATACACCTACAGTTTTCTTGACGTGCAGGCAGCCATTTCCGGCCCCGGCGGCAACTTCCCCCTTGCCGGGGACGAATCCGGGAACAGTGAGGAAGGCATCACCATCGAGCCCACGGGCGACAAGAACATCATGACCGTAGGGGCCGACGGCTCCGTCATGCACAGCCTGAAAGGGGATCGTTCCGGCACGGTGACGGTGCGCCTTTTGAAGACGTCGACCATCAACGCCGCGTTGCAGGCGCTCTACAACTATCAGACGACGTCGAGTTCCCGCCACGGCCAAAACACGATCACTATCCGCGACGTGGCCCGGGGCGACACAATCACATGCCAGAAGGTCGCCTTTGCGAAAAACGCCTCGAAAACCTACGATGGCTCCGGCGGCATCATGGAATGGACCTTTCACGCGGGGACGATCTCCGCCCTTCTCGGAGCGTAAGCGATGCAGTTCACCATTAAGGACAAAACGTTCAGCGCCGGGCTCATGCCCGCCATAAAGCAATTCCATGTCGTGCGGCGGCTCACGCCGCTCGTCGACGCGGCAAAAGACATGCTTGACGACAAGGCCGTCAAAAGACTCATGGAGGGAGGGAAAACCGAAGACGTGCAGCTTTCCGACTTCCATCTCGGCCCGATCGCATCCGTCCTCGCGTCTCTGCCCGACGCCGATTTCGAGTACGTCGTCAACGCCTGCCTTGACGTGACCGAGCTGAAGCAGCCCGACGGCGGGTTCGCTCCGGTACGCGTCAAGGGCGTCGTCATGTTCCCGTTCGATCTGTCGACGCTCATCGGCATCGTCTGGAACGTGCTCAAGGGGAATCTTTCCGGTTTTTTCGGAGACCTCGGCTCGGCTTTGTCCGCCAAGGGGCCGACGTCGCCGTCGAATGGGTAAGCCTTCCCACCGGCGAGGACTGGATCATGCGGCCGGTCATCCGGGGGGTATGCCGGTTTGAGAGCCTTAAAGACGGCGTCCTCACCCTTGAGGACGTCGCCCTCATGAACGAGGCGCTCGACGTGCAGGACGAGAACGAACATAGGTATATGACTGCAAAGGAAAGGGAGCGCAGATAATGGCGGGTGCCGCGAGAATTGCCGAGTTTTTCGCCTCGGTGGGCTTCCAGGCCGACGAAAAGTCGCTTAAGTCCGCGCTCACGAAAGTGGCCGCCTTCGGCGCGTCCGTTTCCGTGCTCGCGGGCGGCGTCTTCGCGTCGCTTGTGGGCATCGCCAAAGCCGAAGCCGACATCGCCGCGCAGGCCGACAAGCTCGGCACTTCTTCGGAACGCCTTGAGGAACTGCGGTATGTCGCCGAACAGACGGGCTCAAGCGCCGACAAGCTCACGAGTGCGCTCGAATCCATCGCCTCGAAGAATCCCCGCATCAAAGACACGGCCGCCGCCTTCGATCTGGTTTCCGACCGTATGCGGGGCATGTCCGAGCTGCAAAGAAAACTCTACGCGCAACGGCTTGGCATCGATCCGACGCTCATTCCCATGATGACGGACGACGTGGCCGGGCTCCGGGAGGAATTCCGGGCCATGTACGCCGTGGCCGGGACGGATGCGAAGGCCGCCGCCGAAGAGTCGAAGGGCTTTTTGAACGAGCTTGCCAAGCTGAAGACGCTTTCCGGGATGCTGGCCAAGGCCGTGGGGCTCGCCTTCATCGGCAAGATCCGGCGCGACATCGAAAACCTGCGCCGGGTCATCATGGAGAACTTCGGGAAGATCCAGCGCATCCTGCAAATCGTGATCGGTTTCGTCATGCGCGTGGCCGGGGCGATCGGCGCGTTCGTCTACCGCATCATCAAATGGGCGGGACAGCTCGTCGGCTGGTTCGACAGTCTTGACGATGGGCAAAAAAAACTTGTTATCGGCGTGGGGTTGCTCATTGCGGCGTGGAAGATGCTGAACCTCGCCTTCCTGACCACGCCGCTCGGTATGCTCATTACCGGGCTCGCCGGTATCGTCGCCCTTATCGACGACTATCTCACATTCATGGAGGGCGGGGAAAGCTATTTCGATTGGACCCCGTGGGCCGATACCATCAAAACATGCGTCGACTGGCTGCAACGCGCGGCCGGGGCGATCGGCACGTTCATGACGGAACATCAGGATCTCCTTATGAGCGTCGCCAAGGGGATCGGCGTATTCATGGGCATTCGGGGCGCGATCGGCATGGTCATTGCAGGGATTGGCGGCATGAAGAAAGCCTTTTCCGTATTTACGGCGGCGCTTTCAGCCACCCCGTTCATGCTCCTGCTCGCCGTGGCCGTTACCGTCGCGACGCTCATCATAGATAATTGGGACGCGGTCAAGGCGTTCTTCGTTGATGCATGGGCAACCATCAAAGAGACCTTCGGCAATGCCGTACAGGTACGTCGTGCAGCTCTGAAGGATCAGGACAGAACATTCGGTTATCCATCCATCGTAAACCTTGCAAAGATCGCTGGTGGTGACTATCACCTTCAGGCAGGTCTGGCAGCTATGTTTACAATGAAATACGGTTCCATCGTTGTTATGGAGCAGATGACTTATGCAGAGGCACTTCCGCTTTATGGCCTGCGTCAGAACGTATTTACTGACCCGCAGAAGCCAATGAAAGTAGAGCCGGGCATTTACCCGCTGAACGGAGCAGATGAGAACTCTCTGGTAGTCACCACTGTAGACTTTGCTCTTACATATTTCGTTGTATCCGGCGAGCTGGAGCGCTCCGGTGTTCCGCTTAATCTTGTGATCAAC
>ENA-ORTV01002563-ORTV01002563.1-human-gut-metagenome-genome-assembly--contig:-NODE-2563-length-16833-cov-4.163130_pt1 | contig 16833 bp, 10 predicted proteins | sample MGYA00241915_ERZ509194 | MGnify/ENA primary metagenome ERZ509194 (study PRJEB26280, sample SAMEA2338810) | human gut metagenome | biome: human gut; feature: human-associated habitat; material: faeces... | reverse complement strand
CTTGTGTCGTATCAATATGTTTTTACATGATGTCGGATTTGATAAATTTAATATTGCCTGTGAAGATACATTGCTTGCACCACAGCATTGGGACGATGAACCGTTTGAATTAATAGTATCCAATCCACCATATATAAGAAGCGACGAGATACCGCATCTGATGCCGGAGGTGTCGGTATTTGAGCCGCATGAGGCTCTTGACGGCTCTGAGGATGGACTTTTATTTTACAGGCGTATCATAAAGGATTGCAGGGCAAATCTAAAGCCACAGGGCAGGCTGCTTTTTGAGATAGGCTGCGATCAGGGCAGACAGGTGTCAGAGATGATGCAGTTTGCCGGATTTAGCGATGTACATGTGATAAAGGACCTGGCGGGAAACGACAGGGTAGTATCGGGAGTGTATGACAGCAAGGAGGAAAAACATGTTTGATAAGTTAGAAGATCTTATACACCATTATGAAGAGCTGATGAATCTGCTCAGCGAGCCGGATGTGGCAAATGATGCAAACAGATTTAAAAAGCTTATGAAGGAGCAGAGTGACCTTGCTCCTATAGTTGAGACATATAAGAAATATAAAGAGTGCAAGCAGAATATCGAGGATTCACTGGCTATTTTGGATGAGGAATCAGATGAAGAGATGAGAGAGCTCGCAAAGGAAGAGCTTAAGGATTCGAAGGAACAGGTGGAGGAACTTGAGAAGAAGCTTAAAATACTTCTTCTGCCAAAGGACCCTAACGATGACAAGAATGTAATCGTCGAAATCCGTGCCGGTGCAGGCGGAGGATGGCTCCTGGCGTCTGGGCGCCTGGACACGGGACTCTATGGCGGGCGTGGGGACGCTGACCTTCTATGACCCGGACACCGGCGCCTATGGCGCTCTGGGTCACGGCATCACCGATACGGACACGGCCCAGCTGATGCCGCTGTCCAGCGGTTCCATTATGGAGACCACCGTGAAGGCCGTGAAAAGGGGACAGAAGGGCGACCCGGGACAGCTGAAGGGCGACTTCACCGTGCAGCACGATGTGGGCACCGTGTCCGCCAATACCAGCGGCGGCATTTTCGGCACTGTGGCAGAAGGCGGCTTTGTATCCGGCGCGGCACTGCCGGTGGCCCGGCGCAGCGAGGTGACCATCGGCCCCGCTGTTATTTTGTCCACCATCTCCGGAGATGATACCCAGGAATACACCGTGGAGATCGTGCGGCTGTGCCCTGCAAACCGGGACGGCCGGGACCTGCTGCTGAAGGTCACGGACCCCCGGCTGCTGGAGGCCACCGGGGGCATTGTCCAGGGCATGTGAGTGTGTTATAATTGGGACAACACGGGAAAAGCTTGATTTCAAGCGGGTTTCCGGTGCTTGTCCAACTTTTCATTGACCACGAAAACAGGACCACATTCTGCGCAGATGTGACGGACAAAAATGCTGCGAACTCTCGAATCCGGAGTTTTTCGGCAGCTAACAGCGGACGCAGGCAGAAAGGAGTCATATTCAATTTAATCGCCGCCTGGCGACTGCCGCACTAAGACCGATGGGGTATAAGCTGCCCATCGGTCTTTTTTGTTATTCCAAGGAAGGAGGAGCTGATGCGGAAATGGGGTGCAGTTCAGGATGGCACTTCTTTTCCGGAATTCAACCATGCGAGACTATTGGAAACCTGGAAGCTGCTTTTGCAATTTGTCGGAAAGCAACAAAAAAGCAAAAATTGAAATCCATCGCTTTATATAGCATTGCGTTTTTTCAAGAGAAATGATAGTATACTCTAAACAGCCAAGACCGACTGTTCCTGTTTTCGGAGTAAATCCTGTTGGTAAATGCACATTCGGAATCGTCTTGCCGGGAAACAAATACAATTGCCAAGAAATATTCCTTGATTGCAGGAGAAAGCGAGAGATTTCCCCTATGAAACGGAATACGAAACAGCTGATCCCCATGATCCTGGTTTTTACAATCATTGCGGCGGCCTATTCCTGCCGGATACTGGCCATGCTCGACATCGGCGGCGTTTGGATGAACTATATCCGCGCGGCGCTGTATTTGCTGCTGTTTTCCCTGTGGGGCTATTCCATTGACCGGCGCATTATACAGAAGCAGGCACTGCACTGCCTGCGTCTGACTGCGGCGCTGATGCTGGTATGGCTTATTTTGCGCACGCTGAAATATGAGTTTGTCACCGACCTGACAGTGGCGCGGTACATTTGGTATCTCTATTATTTGCCCATGCTGTTTATACCGCTGCTGGGAGTGTATATTGCGCTGACGCTGGGGAAGTCGGAGGAATACCGTCTGACCGAAAGGGCCGGCTTTCTGGTCGCCGTGCCGGGCATACTGTTTTTGCTGGTGATTACCAACGATCTGCACCAGCAGGTGTTTGCATTCAACAGCGGTGTGCCGGGTGTGCCGGACAATTACGGCTATTCCCACGGCATTTTTTACTTCTGCAGCATGGGCTGGATGGTTGCGTGCATGACCTTTTCCCTTGCCCTCCTTTTGAAGAAAAGCCGCGTCCCCAGCGGCAGCAAAAAAAGGATCAGGCCGTTTGTGATAGCCTGTATAACGGTTTTGTATGGGCTTTTGTATCTGTCGGGCCTGCCGGCCATACGCCGGTGGCTCGGGGATATGAATGTGACATTTTGCCTTTTATATGCGGCAATTTATGAAAGCTGTATACGCTGCCGGATGATACCGTCCAATACGGGCTATGTGGAGCTGTTCGAGGCGACAACGCTGGCGGCGTGCATTGCGGATCGCAGCGGGAATATCGTTCTCCGTTCCCGGGCCGCAGGGGAGGATATGGTTTGCCCGAGGGAGGGCGTTCCGCTCATCCGGCCCAACGGAATACGCATCTCCTCGGCGCCCATCAGCGGCGGCTATGCCATATGGCAGGATAATGTGCGGCCGCTGACGGAGCTGCGCGCAAGACTGAGCGAAAACAAGACCAAAATCAACAGCAACAAAGAGAAGCTGCGGGAGGCCTATATCATACAGAAAAAGCTGCTTGAGCTGACGGGAAAAAAACGTATTTACGACGAGATGGAGGCAAGGTACGGAGATCAGATCACCAGAGTCGGGCAGCTGCTGCGGCAATGCCAGGGGGCCGCACCCGAGGAAATACAAAGCGCACTGAAAAAGATCCTGCTGCTGGGCACTTACATTAAGCGCAGCGCCAACCTGTACTTTCTCAGCCAGGAATATGAGCTTCTGCCGCAGCAGGAGCTTCGGCTGACCATAGACGAGGCGGTGCGGGTGATAAACGTTTGCGGCACGGAATGCAGCGTGGTCTACCACACGACCGGGCCTATGCGCGCGACAGAGGTGGCGCGGCTGCTTGACCTTTTGAAGGTCGTGACGGAAGCGGCGATGGGCGGGCTGTATTCCCTGTTTATTTCCGTGTCCGACGGCGAGATGGATCTGTCGGTGGAGTGTGCCGCCGAGCTGTCCTTTTTGGCTTCTTCGGATGTGACGGTTCAGCAGGAGGACGGCTTGTGGCTTGTGCGCACAAGGATAGGAGGCGGGAGCGGTGCTTAGAATTAAACACCTGGGCTTTAATGCCATCAAGGAAAGCTTTGACCGGCTTCCCACAGGCGTGTGTTTTTTTGACCGAACGGGCAGCATCGTCCTGTGCAACCGGCAGATGTATCAGCTGAGCCGATTCCTGCTTGACAGCGATATGCAGTATCTGGGCGAGGTCCAGGAGGCGCTGTCTGCCCCGGGAGGGGGCATTGTGCGGATCCCGGATATAGACAACACCTATCGGTTTCCGGACAAAACCGTGTGGAGGTTTGAAAAAACGGAGGTCACCGATCGGTACGGGACGAGGTATATACAGCTTACCGCCGCCGATGTTACCGACCTGCAGCGCGCCTTGGTACAGCTTACCGCAGACAGCAAGAAGCTGCAGGAGGACGCGGAAAAGCTGAAGCAGCTTTCCGATAATGCCGGGGCCCTGGCCCGGGAGAAGGAGCTGCTGGACGCTAAATCCGCCATGCACGACGGCCTTGCCGCCTGCATTACACTGACGAAGCAGTACATAACAGGGGAATTTGACGGTATGGACCCGGGCGTTGTATGCCATGAATGGGAGAAGGTCATTGCCTTCCGGGATACGATCCGCCTGCCGGCCAGAAAAAGACTGCTGGACAGCGCCAAGGCCAGCGGCGTGACCGTGCGGATAAGAGGTCAGGAGCCCACGGACGGCGAGGCGGAGCTGCTGTACACGGCCATGCAGGTTTGCCTGAACAACGCCATTCAGTATGCCAAGGCCACGGAGATTTCCGCAAATATTTGGGAAAACCAGGACAGCTATACGGTGGTGATACGCAATAACGGCAAGCCGCCGGAAAAGGAGATTACCGAGGGCGGCGGACTTACCAACCTGCGCCACCGGATCGAAAATTCGGGCGGTAAGATGACGGTGCAGAGCCTGCCGAGGTTTTCTCTGGCAATTGAGATACCAAAATCCGGGAATTCGGGGGTGAATAACCTGTGACTATGAGAAAAATACTGATCGTGGAGGATCAGGCGCTGGCGAGAACCTATCTGTGCGCCTGCGTGGAAAAATGCACGGACTGCCAGGTGGCGGGTACGCTGTTCCGGGCCGACGCGGCGCTTCAGCGCTGCGATGAGGGGCCCATCGATCTGATCCTCATGGACATATGCACCGAAAGCGACTCGGACGGACTGGCCGCAGCCGAATCCATCAAGAAGATCTACCCGCAGATAAAAATCGTTATGGTGACCTCTATGCTGGAGGGGCGGTTTCTTGATCGGGCCAGAAAGATCGGGGCAGACAGCTTCTGGTATAAGGACTCCCCCTCCGGCGACCTTGTGGGTGTGATCGAGGGAACCCTTTCCGGAAAGCACTTTTGGCCGGACGGCGTGCCCAGTGTCCGGCTCGGCAACACGCTCTCCTGCGACCTGTCTGACCGTGAGATAGAGACTCTGCGCCTGCTCTGCGAGGGAAAAACAAATGCCGAGATTGCCGTAAAGCTGAATGTGGGCGAGTCCTCGGTGCGGACCTATATTAACCGTATGCTGGAAAAAACCGGCTACACAAACCGCAATCGGCTGATGATCGCAGCTGTGGGCAAACGGATGGTCGTGCCCGGATGCTGGATCGAGGAGCAGGAAGAAACCAGGTAGGAGCAAATTGAATAAAGCGTCGTGCTGAAAAAACCATTTTTGACACGAAAATACCCAGCTTTCAAAAGGCTGGGTATTTTTTTGCGAAAAAAACAGACGCTCGTTCACAATTTGTTTACAATTGAAGGGGCGTTTGTCCTCACTTTTGAGGACAGACAGAGCCGGCGTTCCTTGCTACAATAAAGCCATAAAGTAAGACGGAACAGATCCGGTGTATGTATCAGAAAAAGGAGGAACGGTTCGATGAAGAAAATCGTGGTCGATATGCAGAATTTTCTGTTTGCCGATTCCATAGCGACTGCTTTCAAGAATTCGGATTACGACATTGCTGTGGTTCGTGCGGAGTCCCCGCGAGATACCATTGAACTGTGTCGAGTGTTCAAACCGTTTGTCCTTTTAATGGAGGTTACCGCCTATACTCCATGGCTGCTTTGCGAGAGGATGAAGCTGCGGGATGAGGCAAAGACGGTGTGCCCGGATTGCAAAATTGCCCTCATCGTGGATTCCAACACCGAAAAACAGGCGGCGAAGGACATCCGGGAGGCCAAGAAAAATGGTATCATCGACCAGTTTTTCTACGGGTCGATGACCGCTGAATACCTGATGGATCAGATTTACGCGATGTAAGGACGACACAAGAAAGGTGAGGTGAAGCACAATGAAAAAAAGAAAATGGCTTAGCCTTCTGCTGGCAGTGATGATGCTCGTATCAGCAGTGCCCTTCTTCCCGGTGACGGCCGATGCAGCAGATGGCACGGTGGAGGTTTCTACCTGGGCGGAGCTAAAAAAAGCGCTGGAATATACGACAAATTGCTCGGTGGTGAAGGTGGTTAAGGACATCGAAACAAAGTCTCTGAACGGGCACACCGGTCTGCATCAGGACAACATCATCTTCATGTCGATGGCCATGGACAAGGTGCTGGATCTGAACGGACACACCGTCAATGCGTATGCGAAATACTATTCGGAGGTTGCGCAGGGGTATCTGATCAATATATGTGATAAGGATGCCCGGCTGACCATCCGCGACAGCGTGGGGGGCGGCGCCCTGATCGGCGAGTTTAATCAGGAATTCTACTATGAGTTTATCAATGTGAGTAAAGGTACGCTGGTTATGGAGAGCGGTACGGTCAAGATGCTGTGTCCCTCTAAAGATAATCAGTATCTGAAGTGCGCCATCGGTGTATCCGGTACGGCGATCTTTAACGGCGGCGAGGTGCTGACGCAGGTGACCAGTCCCGGGGGCGAGAGGGAGGAGCGGTATTTTTCCCGCCGGCTGCAAGCCATTCGGGGAGAAGCAGGCGGCAGCGTCACCATCAACGGCGGCACCTTCGACCGGGTGGTTCTGCACAGCGCCCCCACACCGGAGAATCGGGGAAAGTATGAGCTGGTGGTAAACGGCGGCTTTTTCCGGCAATCCATCGCCCAGATATTGGTTGGGGATGTGTATGCCAGCAATTTCGATCATCTGACCATGCAGATCAACGATGCGTATTTCATGCGCACCACCGATAAGCTGGATCAGTGCCGTCTGGTGCTAAGCGGGAAGTTGCAAAGTTTTTATGACAGAGACTGGGATTACCGGTTACTTTATAACGATATTCCGGGCGCGACTTTCGATGATGCACTGAGTATGATGGATGATCTAATACCGCACCTTATCAGTGAAAACGGCGCGGTCTTTACCGATGTGCACGACGGAAACTGGTATGTGCGGGGCAATATGCGCCAGTGGGTTGAAAACGGCGGGCCGATCATGATTTTCCAGGGTACGTCGTTCGGCGTGCAGGGCAGCATAGCCAAGGTGATCTCCAACGCCTACGGCGTGAAGGAGGTTCTGCTGGACGGCGAGCCCATGGCCTGCGGCGAGCGAGGCTTCAGCGCACCCCAGGTGGATACCACCGCAGAGCAGGAGCATCGGGTGAGTTTCGTGATGTATCCGATTTCCCCCATGCTGCGTGTGCTGGGGTACAGCTATTCCAACGAATATTCCACCGGGTATATTCGGATGCTCGTTGATGACGAAATAGGGTATGGCATGGTTCATTATCCCGATGTTCCGGAATCAGGTAAAGAGCCGTTTTCGGTGACTTACTACATTAATGAATCCAATGTGGACACACTGACCACCATGGAGCTGCAATATGACCTGATGCTGGAGACCAACGGCGTAAAGAAGCAGGTTACGACCGGCTACAAGGGCGCAAAGGTGGCACGGTGGGTGGATCGGACGAAGGCTATCGACACCATTTATCTGGATATCAGCCAGCCTCTGGTGCAGGGGGATTACACCAGCGGTGCCTTCACTGTGGATGGGAGTGCTCCCTACACCATCGAGGACAGGCAGGGCTACTGGGAACATGAGGATATTTGGGACCTGACCGGAAACGGCAGTGTTCCCGCGATCTTGGGGGATCAGTATTATCGCTTCATCCGTGTGTACCTCAAGGACGGCTATGAGGGGTATAAATTCGATAAGAATAGCCCGCCGAAGGTCAAGATCCGGGGCCTCAACCGGGAATGCGACAGTATATCTGTTTCGGTCGCCAGTGATGAAAGGTCCCTGGGGGTGTCCCTGGCCTCCCATCCCTCCGAGCTGATTCAAAACGCCTGGGGTACCGTTACCGGACTGCGGGCGGGAAGCGTGGTCGATGGAGTGAACATCAGGCCGAAGGACAGTTACTTTGATTTTGAGATAAAGGAGATCCAGCGAATCAAGAACGGAGTTGTTTACAGCACCAGCCCCAATGAGGTGATCGATCCAGACTATACCTATCGGATCAAGCTGGTGGGCACGGGCAAAGAAGGAATGACATTCCACAACGGTCCGTGGCAGTATGATTACACATTTCACTATTATCTCAACACGAATGTCAAGCTGCGGATGTACAGTGATCTCAACATTGCAGAAAATTATCTTGAAGTGCCGTATGATGCATCCGCCCAGGCATACGTAATAGATTTGGTACCGGAACCGGATGTGATTCATTATGACTATCTGTCTTTGGGCGTGCCACTTCCGTGGGCGGGCGAAAGACCGATATATAACAATAATCTGGTTGCGGGGCTGCCGGGCGGCGTTTCGGTTGTAAACTATACATGGTATGCTTCCGCTACGGGGGAGCGGATTCAGGCTGATATGACCTTTATCGCAGGCAGAAGATATCACGTAAACGTGATTTTACAGTGCGAAGAGGGCTATTACATAGCTGACGACGAGGAGCTGGATGCTTATGTGAACGGGGCAAAAGCGTATATAAGCGCGCAGGACGGGAACAGAACAACTCTTACCGTAGGATACTCCGTTCCCGTTGCTTCGGGTGTACACGGTCAGGTGGTGAGCTTCTGCGATGGCAGCGATGTGACCGTTTCCCTGTTTGCCGATGGCAGCGCAGAGTCCAAGTACACCGTATCGGTGCCGGGGGGAACAAAAGACAGCTCCGGACAATACACCACCACCTACGACATTCCCGAGGTTGCTCCCGGCACCTATACCATGCGGGTGTCGAAGAAGAATCATGTCACCCGGGAGTACACCGTGACGGTGAGCGGCGATGCGGTGACGCAGGATGTGAAGATACATCTGATGGGCGATATCAACGGCGACGGCAGAATCAGTATCGGTGATATCAATAAAGCAAACCTTCACGCAAAGGGAAAAAAGATATTGCTTGGGTATGAACTCGCCTGTGCAGACATCAACGGCGACGGCAGAGTGACGACCAGTGATGTTAACAAGATGAATCTTCACAATAAGGGAAAGTCCCTTCTGTGGTAGCCCAACCGGCTTGTCTTAATGCCAATGCGCCTGCCCTATACGCCATATAGGGTAGGAGCTGCGGTTTAAGAATAAAAAATGCAGAGCAATCTGCACCGCCGCTCTTCGGAACTAAGCGAGACTTCGGAAGCGGTGCGTAAGAAATGTCCCGCAAATCTATTTTCAAAGGAGGAGCTTGGTCATGAACAAGCGAATCACATCCCTACTGCTCAGTTTCGTCATGATTTTTGCGATGTTTGCAACTGCGGCACCGGTATCAGCAGAGCCTGCGACGTCGACATTTACCTTCACGGTCGAAGCTGACAAGACAACAGCAGGCCCCGGGGATACTGTCACGTTTACCGTTTATATACAGCAAACAGGTACGATGACTTGTTTCCAGGGCAAACTTGGCATCCCGTCCGGCTTAACATACGTTGTGGATAGCGGTGCTCTTACGGAGGGTATCCAGGAGAAACTTGGCCGGGACGAAGTTGCCTGGACCCAGGATCCCTATAAGCTCTTGAGCGCATTTGGCGCAGAGGATTTCACCGGGACGGATAAGATTGCAGTGATGACATTTCAGTGCACAGTGGATAACGATACTGCTGCGGGAAATTATGAGGTAACTCTGCTTGAACTTGAAGCGGACGGCGGTTCTACTGAGAACTACGAAACCAAAAATCCCACATGCATCCCTGCGACCATCACTGTCGCTGCCGCCCCGAAGCCGGCAACGGGTATCACTCTTAACAAGAGTGAATTGACACTGGTTACCGGTGCAGTGGATGACAGCCTGAAAGCGACGGTCACGCCGGCCGATTCTACCGACACGGTGGTATGGTCTTCTGACAAGCCCGCTGTTGCTACCGTTGATCCTGCCACGGGCAAGGTGACCGCCGTAGCTCCCGGTGAAGCGATCATTACCGCAACGGCAGGGACAAAAACGGCCACCTGCAAGGTGACGGTAAACTGTGGTCACGACTCCTTCACCCTCTTCCCGGAGAAGGAATCGAACTGCACCGAGAAGGGCTGGGACGCTTATAAGAAGTGCGATCTCTGCGGCAAGCTGTTTGACATGAGCGATAATCCCCTTACCGGGATCCCGTACAGGGCTACCAACGACGATCATGATTTCAACACTTCTGAGTGGGGATACAAGGAGGCCGACGGCCACGCCCATGTCTGCAGCCGCAACGCGGCGCACCATGATACCGTAATGCCTCACACGCCAGGCCCTGCCGCAACGGAAACCACACCGCAGACCTGCACAGAATGCGGATTTGTGATGAAGGCTGCAACGGGCCATGTCCATGCCGACCATCTGACCAAGGTGGACAAGGTGGACGCTACCTGCACCACTGACGGCAACAAGGAGTACTACCGGTGCACCTGCGGCAAGCTCTTCGAGGATGCTGCCGCCGCCACGGAAATCACCGACCACAGCAGTGTGGTGCTTCCCAAGACGGGTCATAGCTACACCGTGCAAAACAGCGATGAAGCTCACAGAAGATCCACCGCTGCAGATTGCCGCGAGTTTGACACCTATTGGTACACCTGCGCCAATGACGCAACCCACAGCGCCAAGGATGATGCCGCCGCTGCGGATAAGTTCTATAACGGCAAGCAGGGCGCCCATGTTTACGGCAGTGAGTGGGTCGATTGCGGGGAGACCGGTCACGCCCACAAGTGCCAGTATCACGATGCCTATGATGCAGTGCAGCCCCATACGCCCGATCATGAGGGCGGAGCGACCTACGATTACGCTGTGAAGTGCACCGACTGCGGCCGTGTGCTTGAGCCGCAGCGGGAGAACGGCAGCATTCGCGTTGAGGTCCCCTTCAAGCTCACTGTGAAGAAGACCGGCGAAATGGATCCCGGCCAGAAGACCTTCAAGTTCGCTATTGACAGATTCGGCGCCCCCACCGTCTATACGCTGGTGCAGGATACCGTGGAGACCAATGGCGAAAAGACCTATGAGGGTAAGTTCATTTTCACCATCAGTAAGGATCAGGCCGGCAATCTGTCCGAGGGCTTCGTTATCCACCAGGTCAAGGGCAATGCTGCGGGCTGGACTTACGATGAGAGCATCTTCTACGCCATGCCTCTGTTTGTCGACAGCTATGACAGCGTTCGGGGCTGGGCCTTCTTCAAGTTCGACGAGAAGGGCGAGCTGGAATACAACAATCCCATGGAGGAAATCGGCTTCACCAACAGCTATAGCGCCAAGAAGCCGGTGACGCCTCCTGCGCCGGAACCCCCCAAGAAGCCGGTGACGCCTCCTGCGCCGGAAACCCCCAAGACCGGCGACGGCAGCATGATCGCTTTCAGCATCGCGATGGCGATCGTATCCGGTGCGGCTCTGATGGGAGCAGCTCTGTATTCCCGCAGAAGGAGCAGATAAACCACCTAACCGAAAAATCGTACTAAAGGATTGAAGCAAAGGGCGGGACGGAAGCCATCCGCCTCCGCCCTTTCGCTTTTCCAAAGAAAATCAAGCAGTTGGTTTTCTTTGGAAAGGTAATGTTATACAGCAATCCGCTAAGGTGCTCGGCTTCAAAAACCATCTGGACTTTGTAAAGGAGGAAAAGAGATGAAAACAAGTAAACGAAATCGATGGCTCAGCTTTTTGCTGGCGCTGATTATGCTGGTGGGCTTGCTGCCGCTTTCTGTGCTGTCGGCGGGCGCTGAAAGCGGCGGCGAGGAGACGACCGGCGCCAATCGGGGCGAAGCGCAGGCCTCTTCGCGGGTGTATCCCACGCTGACCAATTTGATCGAGGGGACGGAGATACGCTCCGGTTACCAGTATTCTTTCTATAAGAACGGCAAAGTGTATGAGCACTTTCTTTATTCCAATATAGACCCGGAGGAATATAGGTATAACTCGGGTAAGTGCAGAAACTATAAGAGCGATACAGATCTTCAGCGGGTTGTGACATACACTGACGGCGTTCTTATGTATTGGACACGTTTTGAGAATGATTTCCTGGATCTTTCAGGGCTTGAGGGAAGGTCTCTGACGCTGATCCTGTTCGACAATCTGAAGCTATCCGCCCTGTATGCCCCCGGCGTCGATCTGAGGCTGATGGTGACCGACGGCGTCTATGTCACCTTCAACCACAGCACCCGGTATAAGAACAAGACCGCCTACTGTCCCCAAAACGGTGCGACCGGCGCGGTGATCGATCTGGCGCAGTCGGAGGGAAGCCTGAGCGGCTGCGGTACCTTTGAGCTGTGCGGAGACGGGAAGCTGGGTATCGTCACGACGAGCGCCCCCAGGAAAACCAGCCCCGACTATGCCATCGTGGCGAAAAACACATCGGTTCTGGAGGATGCTGCACTGAATATTGTCTGCGGCAACAGCCACAGAGATGTGAGTTCCCTGATTCAGACGATCACACTCACCATCGACACCACCAGAGATGTTTCCCTTTCTATCAAAAATCCCCGGACCAACGCCGCCGCTTGGAGCTGCCATATGAACAACTTCAAGCTCGTCAACGCAAAGAGCCTGAATGTCTATGTGCAGCGGGGCTCCGGCGGATGGATCTTATTCGGCAACAACGGCGAAACCGACCCGGCGAAGGTGTTTAAGTATTACAGGAGCATCGGTAAGATCGGCAGGGAATGGTATATAGCCGGAAGAACCAACAGTGGCTATACTCTCACCATGGATCGCAGAGACTACATGCCGCAGATACGCTTCAACCTCAACTTGCAGGAGGTGAAGGGGGGTCAGACGGTGCGGGGCCTGAAGGCCGGCCTGGGCTATGAGATGTCTGCGGATATTGTGTATATGCCCCAGTGGATGCAAAAGCTGAGGGATGCAGGCAGAGTCAGGTTCGATTTCTACGGCCTCCTGTGCAAGCCGGGTCAGGAAGAGGGCTATGAAGGAGAACCCTATACACTTGATTTTTATGTGGACCGCACCGGAAAACACAGTGTAGAGTTCTACTGGGCCTGCTGGCCGTCGGCAAATACTGACTATGGTAAGCCGAAGACAGAAGAGAGTGTCCTTTATCAGACACACATCGAATTTGATGTGCAGATGAACGAAGCGGTCAGCGGCAAGCAATACATATATAGTGTTCAGCTTCTGCAGGCGGGGGGCGAATTTACCGAAGCAACCAACGCCACCCACAAGATCTCCCTGCATCCGGATACATTGGCGAAATGCTATACCGACAAGTCATATTCAACTGGTATCCCCTCCGAGTGGAGATATCTGGCCGATGAGGATGCGTATATTATGTACTTCTGGATAAACGCACGGCACGGATATGAGCTTGCCGATTCGACTGCGACGGCAGACAACGGAGTTACTCTGAATGTGCAGCATACAAAGGTTACAAGGAGGTCATTCACCTATGGAGAAAAAGCCCTCACTGTCAACCTTGTGGCACAGCGGAAGCTGACGGATGTGCGCGGTACGCTCAGGAATTTCCGCTACGGCGCCGACTCCTATTATACGGAGATCGTATCGAATGAGCCGAAGAAGTATACCTTCAAAAATACCCTGGTACACGACGATTATGACATGGAGGCAGGTTATATCAACGAGCGGGATATGTATGTATTCTACTTCGATGTAGCGCCCGGTGTTGGGTATTATCTCCCCGAGGACGCTTCGGTAAAGGTGATACGGCCTGCGGGCTACGGCTACAAAACAGTCCACGATCCCCTTACATACGACACGCTCTATAAGGGCGATTGGTACGACTATTCACCGATAAACCAGAAATACCGGACCGAACGCTGGATGGATGCAACCAGCCAGTTGAAGGAATACGGGACCGATATCCGCATAAAGGAGCCAGTGCCGGGAGACCGCCCTGCTGCCGATGACAGCTATGCTGAACCGACAAGATTGCCGTTAGATATGAAGGTAGTGTCGATGCAATGGCTGGGACCCGACCACAAACCCATGGGGGTAAATGACAAATTCGAGATCGGAAAAGAGTATACCCTCGATCTCCGCATCGGATTTGAGGGCGGCGAAGAAATGGGCCAAGTATATCCGGTAAATTATAGAGATTTCAAGGTGAACGGTAAGAGTACATCCTCAGACGCGTGGATAATAGACGACTATACACTTGACTATACTAATTGGCATGTCTGGGAGTTCTATGGCTCCTATAAGGTGACTGACCCCAACGCCCGCGGCTCCGTCAGCGGCACGGTGAAGAGCTTTAATTCTGCCGCCGATAAGGTGACCGTTCAGCTCATTCAGCAGGGACACGCAGAGCCTGCGTATGAGACCATCGTCCCCAGCGGAACGAAGGAGGGGAATCAATATACCGCCTCCTACACGATTTCCGGGATCGCTTCCGGTACCTATACCATGCGGGTGATGAAGAAAAATCATGTCACCCGGGAGTATACGATTACAGTGGGCGGAGAAGCGGTGACGCAGAATGTGAAAATTCACCTGAAGGGGGACATCAACGGCGACGGCAAGATCACGATCGGCGATGTCAACAGAGCAAACCTTCAGGCAAAGGGAAAGAGCAAATTGACTCTGTATGAATTTGCCTGCGCAGACATCAACGGCGACGGCAAGATCACGATCAGCGACGTCAACAGAGCGAACCTTCATGTGAAGGGAAAGTCTTTGCTTTGGTAGTCTGATTGAGTTTGCTTCAACACCTCAGCTCCTGCCCTATGCCTGCATAGGGCAGGGACCGAGGCTTAAGAAGATAAAGCTATCTGTACCACCGCACCTTACTATTTGGAAAGGGCTTGTAAAAGCCCCTTTCCGAAAGGCGATGAACAGATAAAAAACGCATCGTCTTTCGGAAGGGTGAAAATTTCATTCAGGGCGTATCTATGGAAACCAGGCAGGGATGCATTGTGCCACAGGAATACTTCGGAATAAGAAAGAGGAGGTCCATATGAAAAGAATTGTGCTGCTGTTTTGCACAGTAATGTTATTCATTTGCTCTTTGTGCGGATGTTCGGCTTTACCCGAAAAAAACCCTTCTATCCCAGGCGGGAGCACGATCCCCGGGGGCAACACCGCGAAGGACCCGGATGATAAAAACACAGAGGAGGCCGCTTTTGCGGAGCTGCAAAAGAAAATCTCACAGAGCGGCAGCGCAGTCGCCGTCGCCTTTATCGGCTATGTGGACAGCGAGAGCTCTGAGGTGGACTTGCGCGCCTATGTTGCGGGCAGCGAAACGGGAAAGGAATATCCCAGCCTATCCCGTGCGCCGCTTTACATGGCTGAGGGACAGGAGCTGTATGCAATTATACCGCCGCATGACAAGGGAACGATAATCGTGTACCCATCCATGATGACCGAAGACGGCGAGTATGCCGACGACAAGAGCAATCCCCTCCACGTGGGGGAGCCCGGCGAGCCGCTGTTGCTGCGGTGCAACCTCAGCGAGATATACTCCAATGTGCTGATTGCCGCTACTGACGGCGGCGGGGCCATTCTCTTCCGCCCGTCGCTGTCCATGGAAAACGGACACCTGCAGGAGATCGCAGGGGTGTACGATTTCTCAACATACGAGGAAGAGCCCGATGAGCGATCCATTCAAATCGCAACAGAGATTCTTCTGGAAACGGACGAGGTAAAGCAGGCGGTCATGCAGGGAATGAAGGTTATGTATACCGGAAATACCCAGTGGATCGAGGGGCGCCCCTGCCTGCTGTTTGCCCTGGGAACCGACAGCGAGGAGCAGTTTGTCAGAGAACGTTATTACGGCGTGTGCGACAATCTCGTCTATAGCTACGATGCCATAAGCGATACGTGGTCTACTGTCGGGCGGCAATAAAAACAAGGGGAGAACAATCATTCATATTCCGTGGGGGTCCACGGAAAAAAGAAGTGATCTGCCGGCTCCGGTCGGAAAAGTATATGGATCATTCTCACAATTGGAAAGGAGCTTTTATTATGGGACTTATTAAAGCGGGTATTGGTGCATTGGGTGGCACTCTTGCCGACCAGTGGAAGGAATTTTTCTACTGCGAGTCTATGCCCAAGGAGGTGCTGGTCACCAAGGGACAAAAGCGCGTCAGCGGCAGGTCCTCCAATACGAAGGGGAGCGACAACATTATTTCCAACGGCTCCGGTATTGCCGTGGCCGACGGGCAGTGCATGATCATTGTGGAGCAGGGCAAGGTGGTGGAGATCTGCGCCGAGCCCGGCGAATTTACATACGACACCTCCACGGAGCCCTCCATCTTCTCCGGCAATCTGGGGGACAGCGTCCGCGCCACCTTCCAGACCATCGGCAAGCGCTTTACCTACGGCGGCGACACCGGCAAGGACCAGCGGGTGTACTATTTCAACACCAAGGAGCTTATTGACAACAAATTCGGCACGCCGAATCCCATCCCCTTCCGTGTGGTGGATTCCAAGATCGGTTTGGATGTGGACGTTTCGGTGCGCTGCTCCGGTGTTTATTCGTATAAGATTGCAGACCCCCTGCTCTTTTACACCAATGTCTGCGGAAATGTGGAGAAGGAGTATACCCGGGACGAGCTGGATAGCCAGCTGAAAACCGAGTTTGTCAGCGCTTTGCAGCCGGCCTTCGGTAAGCTGTCCGACCTGGAGCTGCGCCCGAATCAGATCGTCAGCCACAATACCGACCTGGAGGATGCCATGAATGTGGCGCTCTCTGCCAAGTGGGGCGAGCTGCGCGGTCTGAAGGTAGTCAGCATTGCCCTGGGTTCGGTCACGCTGCCGGAAGAGGATGCGGAGATGATCAAGCAGGCCCAGCGCACGGCCATCATGCGGGATCCCACCATGGCGGCAGCCACGCTGGTGGGCGCACAGGCGGATGCCATGAAGACGGCGGCAGGCAACCAGGCAGGCGCTATGACCGGCTTTATGGGCATGGGCATGGCCATGAATGCCGGCGGCGGCATGAACGCACAGAACCTGTTTGCCATGGGACAGCAGCAACAGCAGCAGGCGCAGCAGGCTC
>ENA-ORTV01002543-ORTV01002543.1-human-gut-metagenome-genome-assembly--contig:-NODE-2543-length-16927-cov-4.541726_pt1 | contig 16927 bp, 14 predicted proteins | sample MGYA00241915_ERZ509194 | MGnify/ENA primary metagenome ERZ509194 (study PRJEB26280, sample SAMEA2338810) | human gut metagenome | biome: human gut; feature: human-associated habitat; material: faeces... | reverse complement strand
GCAGACTTCTTCCCTCCAAACAACTCGCCAATTACGGCTCCTGCAAACGGGCCGATCAACACGCCCCAAGGAGGTAAAACGAAAAGACCGGCAATCGTTCCGATCATACATCCCCAATTTCCCCATTTACCACCTCCACTGTATTTTGTGCCCAACATAGGCGTCACATAATCCATCACTTGAACAATAATGACCAGCATAGCCCATAAAATCAAATGTGTAGTACTAAAATGGATTCTATCCGTAAAATGCAAAAACAATAGACCCACATAAGAAACAGGAGGACCGGGCAATACAGGCAAGAAACAACCTACCAGCCCGGTCAACAAACAAAGTATCCCCAAAATAATAAGAAGGATATCCATATAGTTATATTTTAGCTGTATGAGTATTCGTATGCAATAATACGAAAAAACACGAAAACAGTAAAATATAAATCCAAAGAAATGGAAACAAGCGATCTATTTTCCAGTCATCTCGATCATTTCCATATACTCAATTCCTTTTCCGGTACACTTTTCCTCCTTGGGTATAAATATATCGCCTTTATTTGTCCGTAATGTATAACAAATCACCTTCCCATCTGGTGCTGCCTCATCCGCCATAAGCAGGGACAGGTTGGTGGTGAAACTTCATCCTTTTTAACGACCTCATTATCCGTATCTAACGAAAGAGAAGATTTTCTTTTGCATCAGGGGCATGCAGGAAAACGGCACCAACTATCGGGCAACTATTCAACTCTTTACAGTCGCCACAAGTATTCAATCCTTTTTTATTTACGCATTTACGGATTTCGCAATAATCGCTACAATAGGCAAATTTAACTCCGTCTGCCCGACATCCCATACAATTTATGGTGGCAGCCGTAATCTCGGGTGCGTTGTTCATCTCACTCCACTTCCGGGCAGTCTTTTCTCTTAATTCATTGTCATTTCCGACTGTGGCTATGCGAGCATCACAACCTTCACAATCCAACCCGCAACATGCAATCAATTGTTTCATCGTCTGTTATAATCCTTTAACCATTCCAAAAACACTACTATAATAAAGGAGGTGTGACAAAATTCATAATATGGCACACCTCCTTTTCAATATTTCTTTTATCAGAGTAAGTCAGAAGCTAATTCGGACAATTGACTACGTTCTCCTTTGATCAGATTGATGTGAGCAAACAATTCTTGCCCTTTCATTTTATCAACCATATAAGCGAGACCATTACTCTGTGCATCCAGATAAGGAGAGTCTATCTGCTGGATATCCCCGGTAAATACCATTTTCGTTCCCTCTCCTGCACGGGTGATAATCGTTTTAATCTCATGCGGAGTCAGGTTCTGCGCCTCATCGATAATACAGAACGTTTCCGAAAGACTTCGACCGCGGATGAAAGCCAATGCTTCAATCACAAGTTGCCCGTTCTTTTGCAAATCATCTATTTTACGAGCATCTGATCCACCGGGTGCAAACTGTCCCTTAATAACATTCAGATTATCAAACAAGGGCTGCATATAAGGAGCCACCTTCTGCTTCTCATCGCCAGGCAAGAATCCTAAATCCTTATTTGCCAAAGCAACAATAGGACGTGCCAGCAGAATCTGTTTATAAACATTCGCCTGTTTTAATGCAGAAGCCAAAGCCAGCAAGGTTTTACCGGTTCCGGCCTTTCCTGTCAACCCGATAAGTTTTACATCCGGATCATTCAGCACCTCAAAAGCAAAACTCTGCTCCGCATTGCGGGGCTGAATGCCATAATTGCTGGCTTTTTCCACTTTTTTGAATTTATTGGTGAACGGATTATAACGGGCCAGGACAGAATTACGCACACTCTTTAAAATAAAACATTCGTTCGGCTCCAGCTTCGACTTTATATCGAACAGATCAGCATCGATGCCATCAGGAGATGCATACATCTTATCAATCAAATCCGGATCTATATTCTCGTAAATGTCTTGTGCACGTTTGAAAATATCGACATTAATGACCTTGTCGGTTATATAATCTTCCACTTCGATACCCAACGAACGCGCCTTCATACGCAGGTTCACATCCTTTGTCACCAGAATGGTTTTCACCTTCCGGTCTTTTTCAGACTCAGCAACCGACAGCGTACACGACAGAATACGATGATCTGCGGTTTTTTCCGGAAACGACTGGTAAATTTTCTCCTGATACTTGTCCCCAGTCACCACATGCAAAGTGCCTTTGCCAGGTCCCAGTGAAGCTCCTTTCAAAAAGAGGTCATTGCTGGTCAACGTATCTAACTCGCGTACAAACTCACGGGCATTGTAGTTGATCTGGTCGCTCCCCTTTTTAAACTTATCCAACTCTTCCAACACGACGATCGGAAGATAAATATCATTCTCCTGAAAGTTCTCAATACACTTGTAGTCGTGCAATATGACATTCGTGTCAAGCACAAAATTCTTCTTTGCTCCCATGATCTTTCGATTTAATGATTATGCCTCTAAGATAGAAATATTTCCGAGACATTATCCTCCGACAACCAAGAATATATCAAAAAAACCAATTAATTCAACTTTTTTACAAAAGCAGGAGATTACACTATATTTTATTTATGTATTTTTGTAGATAGAATGTCAAAATTAAATCCATGAAAAAGTACAAACTCATCACATGCATGTTGCTGTTTGCCGGGTACTTGTCGGCACAGAACAATTTATCAGCATTACTTCCGATGCCGAACCAAGTCAAATAAATCGATAGTAAAACACAAGGTGCCATCCTATACGGACTTATGACTTTAGATCAGATCCTGTTAGGAGATGTATGCCGGACTTTATCGGGAAAGATCGCGCCAGTCGAAATCGACGATCAACCCCGTTTCGGCTACCGTTCATTGATGTTAGACCCGGCACGTCATTTCCTGCCGTCCGAAGATGTGAAGTTCTATATCGATCAGATGGTACGATATAAATATAATGTATTGCAACTACACCAGACAGATGACCAAGGCTGGCGTATCGAAATAAAGAAACATCCCCGGCTGACCGAAAAAGGAGAATTTTATACACAGGAAGAATTAAAGGATTTAGTACATTATGCGGCCGAACGGAATGTTCAGATCATCCCGGAACTGGATATTCCCGGGCATACGGTAGCCGTACTGGATGCTTATCCCGAATTAGGTTGCAGCCATACCGACACCATACCCAAGATTGTCGGCGAAACCGTCAATCTTATGCTTTGTGCCAATAACGACAAAGTCTATTCCTTATATAAGGATATCTTGACAGAAGTAGCCTCCATCTTCCCCGCTCCCTATATCCATTTGGGAGGAGATGAAGCGATCATCGAGACGAATTGGGGTAAATGTGAACACTGCCAATCACTTATGAAGCAGTTGGGTTATACGAAACCAACCGAGTTGATGAACTACTTCTTCGGCAAAATCCTACCGGTCGTGCGTAAAAATGGTAAAAAACCGATGTTATGGTGCGAACTGGACAATATCCGTATGCCGGCACACGAATACCTGTTCGACTATCCGAAAGACGCAGTCTTGATAACCTGGCGTTACGGCCTGACACCGTTATGTATGGAACTAACTGCACGTCACGGAAATACGCTAATTATGGCACCGGGAGAATACACGTATCTCGATTATCCGCAATATAAGAACGATTTTCCAGAGTTCAACAACTGGGGAATGCCGGTCACTACGTTAGAAACCACATACCAGTTCGATCCGGGCTACGGTCTGCCAGCCAGCCAACAAGCTCATATCGCAGGTGTCAACGGAACATTGTGGGCAGAAGCGATGCCGGACATCAACCGCGTCACCTATATGACGTACCCCCGTGGCCTGGCACTAGCCGAAGCCGGATGGACACAGATGGAGCATCGCGATTGGGAATCATTCAAGAAACGCATGTACCCGAACTTGTCGGAACTGATGAAGCGTGGCGTTTCTGTCCGAGTACCTTTCGAGATTGTCCGTTATCCGCAAAAGGAATAAAAGAGTGAGGAAAAGATTCTTGTTTCTGGAACAAATTTCTTCACTCAAGCGGATAATTTCCGAAATCGGCTCAACAAACTGATGGTTACTTTTGAAAACTTAATGAATATTCCTACTTTTACAACCGGATTTTGAGAAACCAATATCAACAAATACATTAAAATTAAACACATAACAAATTTATGAAAAAGATTTTCAGCTTATTGTTAGCGGCCTCCGCGTTTGCGTGCACGCAAGAGAAGGTGGTCGAGATAACCATCAGTAATCCGTCTACCACAGACCGCACAAACGAAATCACCGAAATCACTTCGGACGCCATCGCCAAACTGAAGGGTGAGACATTCATCATTTCTGACAATACAGGCTCGCAAGTTCCCTATCAGATAACGTATGACAACAAGATTATTTTTCCTGTTTCCGTCAAGGGGGGTGAAAACGTGACCTACAAGATCACCCCAGGAACACCTGAAGCGTTCAAAACAATTGCCTGCGGTAAACAATATCCCGAACGAGTGGACGATATTGCCTGGGAAAACGACCGTATCGCCTTCCGTACCTACGGTCCGGCCTTGCAAGCTACCGGCGAGAAAGCTTATGGTTGCGATATTTGGGTAAAATGTGTATCCGAACCGATTGTCGACATGCGTTACAAAACCGAACTAGATCCGGAAACAAGAGCTAAGATTGCAGAACTGCGCAAGACCGACCCGAAAGCAGCACAGCAATTGTCCGAATCTGTTTCCTATCATATCGATCATGGTAACGGATTGGATTACTATAAGGTAGGCCCAACATTGGGAGCCGGAACTTCCGCTCTATTAGCAAACGACTCTATCGTCTATCCGTATTGCTACAAAGACTACCAAATTTTAGACAACGGTCCGTTACGTTTCACTGTAAAGCTGGTTTACAATCCTCTGACTGTGAAAGGGAACAATAATGTGATCGAAAACCGCATAATTTCTCTCGATGCTGGTTCCCAAATGAATAAGTTCACAATCACTTACGATAATCTGACCGAAGCGACCCCGGTTGTAACCGGTATCGTTTTGCACGAGCCGAGCAAAGACTATCAGGCCGATACAGCAAAAGGTTACATTGCCTATGCCGATCCTGCTGATCCCGTAAACGGACAAATTTATGTAGCAGCCGTATTCCCGGAGAAGGTTAACGAAGCTAAAGCTATCACATTCTCCGACAAAGAAAAGGCTGAACGAGGCGCAGACGGCCATGTTTTGGCTTACAGCACCTACACCCCAGGTTGTAGCTATACATATTATAGTGGTGCCGGTTGGAGCAAATGGGGATTTGAAAACTCCAGCAAATGGTTCGATTATGTACAGAAATTCGCGCAAAATCTGAAAGAGCCACTGACTGTAACAATAAAATAAATTCAAATCCAAATAAAAAAGTAAAAGGGGACATCAAAATTGAAGTGCCCCCTTTTCTTTTATTTCGCCTATATTTTCTTAAGCCAGATCAGCCATTTCGGGATCAATATAAATGAAATATCCGCTCCATCATCCGCCATTTCTCGGCAGATGTTGCACCCGGGCGGGCAACCTGAAAGATGGACATATACGTTTCCCACTCCTCCTGGCGAGGCAAAGTAGCCAACCGTGCAAAAGCCTCGTCCCAATCAAAATCGAACGAGATCAGTTCGGGATCATCTTTCAGATCCAATGTCTGGCAATACCGCTTTGTTGGTATACCATATTCTTTCATCTTATATCCTGTCTGTTTCATCTTCTAATATCTGATTATAAGATTATTTAAGACCTCTGTTCTTCAATAAAGGCTCCGTGTCCGGTTCCTTACCTCGAAAATTTTTGTACATATCCATACCTTCATCAATACCGCCCGGAGACAAAACGTATGTACGAAATTTGGCGGCCACTTCGGGACTGAAGATGTCCCCCGTTTCTTTAAACGCCTCGAAAGCATCACAATCCAGCACTTCCGCCCAAATGTAGCTGTAGTAGCCAGCTGTATAACCACCTTCCATCGTATGACCGAAATATGTGCCCCAATAACGAGGAGCAATCTGCTTCAACAAACCTCGACCATACATAGCATCTAATTCAAACTTTTCTATATTCAAATCCACCGGAACCTCTTTCAGAACATGATAGTCCATATCCAACAAAGAAGAAGCCACATATTCAGTTGTCGCAAAACCTTGTCCATATCTACCACTCTTCACTATTTTATCGACAATAGCCTGCGGGATCACTTCGCCTGTTTCATGATGCTTGGCATAAACTTTCAAGACTTCCGGTTCGAACACCCAATGCTCCATTATCTGCGAAGGAAGTTCAACGAAATCACGGGGAACACCAGCCACTCCATTATAATGGACATCAGCAAAAAGTCCGTTCAAAGCATGTCCGAACTCGTGGAAAACAGTTTCAGCCTCGTCAACACTCAACAAGGCAGGCTGTCCATCTGCCGGTTTACAGAAATTAAACACAGTCGTCACTACCGGAGTTATGCGCTTACCATCCTTATACGTTTGGTCGCGATAACCACCGCACCATGCTCCACCACTCTTTCCCGGACGAGTAAAGAAGTCCATATAAAGTACACCTAAAGATGTACCATCCTTGTCCTTACATTCGAAAACCTGGGCATCCGGATCGGGAAGCGGCATGTCCTGCAACGAAGTAAAAGTGATGCCATACAGTTTGTTCGCCACATAGAAAGCACCTTCCCGGACATTGTTAAGCTCCAAGTATGGACGAACTTCGTTTTCGTCCAAGTCAAACTTCGCTTTCTTGGCTTTTTCGAAATAATAACGCCAATCCCAGGCTTCCGCTTCGAAGTTTCCACCTTCTTTCTTAATCTCGGCATTGATATCCGCCAGCTCTTCCTTCGCTTTTACAAGAGCGGGAATCCAGATCTTGTTCAACAAATCGTATACATTCTTTTCATTCTTCGCCATGTTTTCTTCCAACACGTATGCGGCAAAGTCTTCATAGCCCAATAATTTGGCTTTTTCCAAACGGGCGACAACCAACTTCTTGATTACATCCTTGTTGTCGTTTGCATTATTGTTATTGCCACGACAAACATAGGCTTTATAGATTTTCTCACGCAAAGCACGATTGTCGGCATATTGCAGGAAAGGCATCACACTCGGATTATGCAATGTGAAAACCCACTTTCCATCCAGTCCGGCCTCTTTAGCTGTAGTAGCGGCGGCGGCAATCAATGTTTCAGGCAGACCGGACAAGTCTTCTTTCTTATCGACCACGAGCTGGAAAGCATTCGTCTCCTTTAACGAATTTTGTCCGAAAGTCAGTTCTAACATGGAAATCTGTTCGTTCAGTTTACGAAGCTCCGCCTGTTCGTCAGCATCTAAGTTAGCACCGCCTCGGACAAACCCTTTATAAGTTTCTTCAAGCAGTTTCTTCTGCTCCTTATCCAAGTTCAACTTCGCCTGATTCTCATATACAGACTTCACACGGGCAAAAAGTTTCGGATTCAGGCTGATATCGTCACTATGTTTGGAGAGCAATGGTGAAAGTTCCTGTTCAAGAGCCTGGATCTCGTCGTTCGTGTTGACACTCGCCTGACCGCTGAAAGCATAAGCCACCTTCATGAGCAATTCCCCACTACGGTCCAGTGCTACAATCGTATTCTCAAAAGTTGCTTCATCGGGATTGTTTACGATCGCCTCTACTTCTGCTGTTTGTTCCTCCATTCCTTTCAGGAAAGCAGGTTTGTAATGTTCTACTTTGATTTGTTCAAAAGGAGGAACACCGAACGGTGTCGTGTACTCGGTAAAGAATGGATTCATACCGGAAATGTCAGCCCCGTCGTTCTTCTTTGATGAGTTACATGCTCCCAAAATAACTGCAAGTCCGGCAGCCATAAGTGTTTTGTTCATATTTGTAATTATTAATTTGTTTAGGATACAAAGGTAACTAAAGACAATCCCATTTCCAATAATTGTCATTATCTTTGATCTAATCTAAAATCACAATAAACAAAGATGAATATGAATAGAATTTGTCAACTTTTCGGTATTCAATACCCGATTATACAAGGCGGAATGGTTTGGTGCAGCGGTTGGCGGCTTGCCTCGGCAGTCAGTAATGCAGGCGGTCTCGGCCTGATCGGCGCCGGTTCCATGCACCCTGAAGTTTTACGCGAACATATCCGGAAATGCCAGGTAGCCACCGACAAACCTTTTGGTGTGAACGTCCCTTTAATGTATCCGGAAATCGATGCTCTGATGAATCTATTGGTGGAAGAAGGTGTGAAGATTGTTTTCACTTCAGCCGGCAATCCTAAAACTTGGACAGGCTTTCTAAAAGGACACGGGATAAAAGTCGCCCACGTCGTCAGTAGCTCCAAATTTGCCGTCAAATGTGAACAAGCCGGTGTCGATGCTATCGTTGCTGAAGGTTTTGAAGCTGGCGGGCATAACGGGCGAGAAGAGACAACGACTCTTTGCCTGATACCTGCTGTACGCCGTGCCACGACTCTCCCCTTAATTGCTGCCGGCGGTATCGGAACAGGTAACGCCATGCTGGCAACTTTCGCTCTCGGAGCCGAAGGGGTTCAGATCGGTACCCGTTTTGCCCTGACAGAAGAAAGTTCCGCACATGAAAACTTTAAACAATTGTGTCTCAACCTGAACGAAGGTGACACGAAGCTCTTGTTGAAAAAACTTTCCCCCACCCGTTTGGTGAAAGGAGAATTCACTACAGCTGTCGAAGAAGCCGAAGCCCGTGGGGCTTCCGCCGAGGAAATGAAAGAACTGTTAGGAAAAGGCCGTTCCAAGAAAGGTATTTTCGAAGGAAATCTTCAAGAAGGCGAACTGGAAATCGGACAAGTCGCATCCTTATTCCGCGAAATGCAGACCGTGTCCGAAGTCATGAAAGAAATCATGGAAGACTTCCGCAAAGGAATGGAAAAGATACAACTGGCGTTATAGGTCAGGACACAAAAGTTTTTTCAACGTCACTTCTGCCCTATCATCTGCAGAAGTGACTGTTCCATTTGTCATTGATTTCTCGCTCATGTTCGGTTACAATCGGTTCATTCGGTAACCACTATTCAAGTACCAGCACCTCGTTGTCCTTATAGCTTTCATAGCTGGAAACTATTACCTTTTCACCCGCTTCAAGGCCATCGATGACTTCGTAATATTGCGGGTTCTGGCGACCAATCTTGATCTTGCGGCGATATGCTTTCTTGCCGTCTTTGTCAAGAACGAATATCCAGCTACCTCCTGTGCTCTGAAAAAAGGTTCCACGCGGGATGATGATACTTTCTGTCGGCTGTCCAAGTTCCAGATTAATGTAATAGGTCTGTCCGCTACGGATATTATCTGGGCGTTCACCGGTAAAGACGAAATCCGTACGGAACTTACCGTCTCGCACTTCCGGATAGACTTTGCGTACGTTCAATTCAAAATCCGACCCCTGACGTTCGAATGTTGCGGACAATCCCTTTTTCACGCGGTCGATATAATGTTCATCGATCAAAGCTTCGATCTTATAGTCCGACAAATCGTTTATTTGTCCGATCTTCTGTCCGGCCGAAACATTTTGGCCCAACACGACATCCAACAATCCCAATTCACCGTCGATCTGCGAGCGGACATTCAAATGTTCCTTGCGTTCATGAACCAAAGCAATATTTTTACGCATATTAGACAAACTAGTTTCCATTTCGTCCATCTGGATCGTACGGGAGATCGAATCCTGACGCAAACGTTCCACAACCAAGTCATATTTCTTACTTGCCAACTCAAAATCTTCTTTTGCTTTCAGGAATTCTTCCTTTGCAATCAAGTTTTCCTCATACAACTTTTTCTGCTGGTTATAAGCACGACGGTAGCGTGTCATGTCGACATCCAGCTGTGCTTTTTCCAATTGATTGTTCAATTTGTCCTGTTCCATCGTCACCTGTGTATTACGAAGAAAGTTCTGCTTTTCCGCCAACTGTGCCTCAGCATCCAAAATCTGCAGGTCGAGATTTGAATTGGAAAGACGGATAATCACATCCCCTTTCTTCACCTGTGCCCCTTCTTCCACTACTTTTTCCTGCACGATACCACCTTCTTCCGGGCTGAGCTGCACAACCGTAATGGGCTGTACCTGACCGTTCACACGAACGAAATCGTTAAATTGCTCTTTCGTTACATTCCCTATATTGACACCGCGGGCATCCACTTTCAATGTCGAAGCGTGATCACCGAAAACAATCCATCCCACCAAAATCAAGAAAAGAGCACCACCTGCTACATAAGGAATATGCTTCTTTTGAAAACCTTTCTTTTTTTCTAATTGTATATCCATGACTGTATGTTTTTTTATTTTTTAATTCTTAATTTTTAATTTCCAATCAACGGTTGTCCTTTATAGTAATCAACCTGACGGCACTTCATTACGTACAGCAAACGCTTCTGTAAAAGATCAGCCTTTGAGTTCAACAAAATCGTCGCATTTGTCTGCACATCGAGTGGACTCATCAGTCCTTCCTCAAATTTACGCAGGGTTATCTGATAAGCCAAAGCATCGGCCTTTACTTTCTTCTCCATTTGGATCGTTTCTTTAGCATATCCCTCCCGATCGAGAACGGCTTGCTCTACATCTTTCTGCAACTGACGAAGTGTTTCGGTTTGCTTTTCATAAGCAATCCGGACATTGTTGCGGGCACGGCGCATATTGGTAATCCGAGACAAGCCGTCAAAAAAAGGAAAACTAAAACTAAAATAAATATATTCCCCACGGTTATTTTTAAACTGGTTTTTAAAAGCAACGGGAGCGTTTTCCGATTTCAGATTTTCAAAATAACTGGTACTGATTCCAGCTTCGACGGAAAGAGTCGGAAGTAATTTTCCTTTTGTTATCAAGTAATTCATTTTACTAGCTTTCAATTGAAAAGCGGCCTGCAAAGCAGTCGGATTATTTGCCATAGCATAATCTTGAATGGCACTGACAGATTCCTCGGTCAACATATCCTGTACGGGAGGAACAACCGTATCGACATCAAGTGCCAAATCCGACGGATAGTTCATCGCGTTCTTTAAGGTCATCATCGCCGTATTATAAAGGTTCTGCTGATGCGTCAGATTGTAATCGTCACCAGCTACCTGCGATTCGATCTGGGCAACGTCTGCCTTCCCTTTCAAACCCAATTCTTCCTGGCGACGCGTTTTGTATAAAAGACGCTGGCTGTCTTCCAACTTTTCAGAACACATTTTCACCAGTCCCTGATAATAGACAACCGTAATAAACGCATCCATAATGCTGATTGCCAAATCATCTTTCTGCTTCTGCAAATCATTTCTCCCCATATAGCGATTCACATTTGCCAACCGCCATTGGTTAATCAACTGCCCACCTCTGAAAAGCGGCAAAGAAGCGTATACCCCATAACCGTTATTAAAGGTGGAAGTGTTTACATAGGTATTCGTTTCCGGGTCTACAGAGCGTCCGAATCGGTACTGAGCGTCTACTTGTGTACTTATCGAAGGCAAAAAAGAGGCTATGGAGGACTGATGTTCAGCCTTGTATGTATTATTGGTATAAAGCTGCTGCTTTACCTTCGGACTGTTCTCCACTGCATAGCGCATGCAATCGTCCAAACTCCATATTTTATTCTGCGCCATTATCGAGGCTGCCAGAGCAAAAGAAAGTACTGTTGTAAATATAATTCTTTTCATTGCTATATTATTTTCTACCTGATAAAATGCAAAGAGCGTGCCAAAACAGTCAAAACATTATATCACAACATATTAACAAATTCAGTACTTTTACCAAGTGTCAAAAAATTAGACAATGCTGTAAAAGAATTAGACAATGACCGTCATCCGAGCAGGGTTCTATTCTGCTCGGATAAGTTCGATAATGGCATAAAGATAGTTGGGCATATGCCCTAATTAATAATTAGCGGCAGACAAAAACAAGACTACCAGTAAAACAACAAAATTTCTTTTAAATTATCAGTTACTCAGCAGAACAAATTATCTTTGCAGCAGACATACAAGAAAAACAGATGACAAAACAAGGCACTATACTGGTAGTTGACGACAACAAAGGAATCCTTACCGCAGTACAGATGCTGTTAGGCACTTGCTTCGAGAAGGTGATCACGATCTCTACTCCCAATAAAATAAAAGCCACACTGCATGATGAAAATATTGATGTGGTTTTACTGGATATGAATTTCAGTGCCGGTATCAATACCGGCAACGAAGGGTTGTTCTGGCTTTCGGAAATAAAAAAGGAAGATGTTTCGATACAGGTCGTTCTTTTCACGGCCTATGCGGACATCGACCTTGCCGTACGGGGAATCAAGGAAGGAGCGGCCGATTTCGTGGTCAAGCCCTGGGATAACGCCAAACTGCAGGAAACATTGAAAACGGCCTATAATATCCGGACGGCAAACCGTAAAGGCATTTCGATCGTCACAGACAAACTCGTCGTTTCCAAAGAAAGCAGAATGTTTTGGGGGGAAAGTAACGCCATGCAGCAACTTCGTTCCCTAATTGAAAAAGTAGCCCGGACGGATGCCAACATATTGGTGACTGGGGAAAACGGGACAGGTAAGGAGATGCTTGCCCGCGAGATCCATCTACTTTCCAACCGGAAAAAGGAGACATTGGTCCCAGTCGATATGGGGGCCATCACGGAAACTCTTTTCGAAAGCGAACTGTTTGGACATGTCAAAGGTGCATTTACCGATGCTCGGGCAGACCGTCCGGGGAAATTCGAGGTTGCCAACAAAGGCACACTGTTTCTTGACGAGATAGGAAACCTCTCCTACCATTTGCAAGCCAAATTATTGACTGCTTTGCAACGCCGTAGCATCGTCCGTGTAGGAAGCAATACGCCTATCCCGGTCAATATTCGCCTGATTTGTGCCACCAACCGTGACTTACAGGAAATGGTACAGAAAGGAGATTTTCGCGAGGATCTGCTCTATCGTATCAATACGATTCATGTGGAGATACCGCCACTCAGAGAACGACCGGAAGACATCGTACCCCTTACCGAAATATTCCTTTCCAAATATACCAAGATATATGGAAAAACAGCCATGTGTCTCAGCCTGGATGCCAAAGAGAAGCTGAAAGCGCAACCTTGGTTCGGGAATATCCGGGAACTCGAACACACAATCGAAAAAGCCGTCATCATTGCCGAAAGGAGTGTGTTGGACGGCAACGATTTCGATTTTCCACGGGCGAAAAAAAAGCCGGTGACAAAAGAGGCGACAACCTTGGAAGAGATGGAATATAACATGATTAAAAACGCGATGGACAAGTATAGTGGAAATTTGTCACTTGTTGCAAGCCAGTTAGGTATTTCCCGCCAGACTTTATACAACAAGATTAAACGATACGAACTATAATGCTGTTGAAAGGTCTTTACCATAATTTCTATCTCCGTATTGCTGTTTTCATACTTCTGACAATAGCCGGTACTTATTTAGTTCTCCAGCAGGAATGGGTGTGGTTTGTCCCGATCTTATCCGTGTGGTCCTTCTTCCTCAGGTTAGTCCTGCTGTCCGACAAGCGAAACGCCCAAAAGGTAGCTTTCATGTTCGATGCGATAGACAACAGTGACTATGCTTTCCGATATGCGACACGTGGACGCTCGTCGAACGACAAACTGGTTAGCGAATCGCTTAACCGCATCACGCAGATTCTTTTCCAGGCCAAAGCGGATGCCGCCCAGAAAGAAAAATATTACGAACTGATTATGAACTGCGTCAATACTGGTATTATAGTGCTCGATGACAACGGTGTGATTTATCAGACGAACAACGAGGCTTTGCGCTTGCTCGGACTAGCCGTCTTTACGAATGTACGCCAGCTTGCTCGTATAGACGAGAACCTGAAAACCGTCATACAAAACATCCAACCTGGCGACAAACATCAGATATCTTTTACCAATGAACGTGGCAACGTTCACCTGTCTATCCGTGTTTCGGAAATGACACTACAGGACAAACATGTACGCATTTTAGCAATTAACGACATTAATAGTGAGCTGGACGATAAGGAAATCGATTCATGGATTCGCCTGACACGCGTCTTAACGCATGAAATCATGAATTCAGTCACTCCTATCACATCTCTAAGCGACACACTTCTCTCTTTGCACCAAAACGCGGATGACGAGATACGCAACGGGTTGGAAGTAATCAGCACAACAGGGAAGAGCCTAATTTCTTTTGTGGAGTCATACCGTAAATTCACGCATATTCCGACGCCGGAGCCCACTCTATTTTATGTCCAGAAATTTGCGGAACGCATGGTAAAGCTGGCTCGACATCATACTAATTTTCCCAACATTACGATCAACGTCAGTGTAGAGCCTTCCGACCTGATCGTCTATGCAGACGAGAATTTGATCTCGCAAGTTGTCTTGAATCTGCTGAAAAACGCCATGCAGGCAATCGGTTGCGAGCAAGCGGATGGTCTAATCGAAGTAAAAGCCTATTGCAACGAAGAAGAAGCCGTCCTGATTGAAGTCAGCAATAACGGGCCTGTTATTCCGCAAGAAGAGGCCGAACACATTTTCGTTCCATTCTTTACCACCAAAGAGGGCGGCAGTGGCATCGGACTATCCATCTCCCGTCAGATCATGCGCCTTTCGGGAGGCAGCATCGCCCTGAAGAGCGCACCGGCCGCCAAACGGACAACATTCGTACTGACATTCCCCTAAAAGGGAAATAATCAGCCGATAAAAATTATCAATTATCATAAACATTTCCACCATTAAATATTTTATATCTTTGGATGGTAAATGAGAATTTATCGGTGTATAATATCGTAGGCTTGCCTTATTTGTTAGTTCACTGATGAATCATCATGCACAACAATAACATAAACTATTAATATGAACATATTAGACAAACTCAAAATCAACCACCGTCCGAGTGCCGGCGCTCTGGACCTGTTAAAGTATATCGGGCCAGGATTACTTGTTACCGTAGGTTTTATCGATCCGGGGAACTGGGCTACCAATCTGGCTGCGGGCTCCGAATTCGGTTATGCCTTGCTCTGGGTTGTCACATTTTCTTCCATCATGCTGATCATCATCCAGCATAATGTCGCCCACTTGGGGATCGTGACTGGACTTTGCCTTTCGGAGGCAACCAACAAATATATGCCACGCGTACTGAGCCGTCCCATCCTGATCTCCGCCATGCTGGCCAGCATTTCGACCTCGCTTGCCGAGGTGTTGGGAGGTGCCATTGCTCTGCGGATGCTATTCGGAATGCCAATCAAAGTAGGCGCAGTCATCGTAACGGTTGTCTGCCTCGGAATGTTACTTACCAATACGTACAGCAAAATAGAACGCTGGATTATCATGTTCGTCTCAATCATCGGACTTTCGTTTCTCTATGAGCTGGCATTAGTAGACGTACAATGGGAAGCAGCCATCGAAGGATGGATAAAACCGACTTTCCCGGAGAACTCCATGCTAATCATCATGAGTGTACTGGGAGCCGTTGTCATGCCCCACAATTTGTTTCTTCACTCGGAAGTCATACAGAGCCGCGAATGGAACCTTGAGGACGAATCGGTGATCAAAAAACAATTGAAATATGAGTTCTACGATACACTGTTATCGATGGTTATCGGCTGGGCGATCAACTCTGCCATGATTATACTGGCAGCAGCAACCTTCTTCAAACAGAATATTGCGGTAGACGAACTGGACCAGGCACAACAGCTATTAGTACCATTGGTCGGAAATAATGCAGGTATCATATTCGCCGGAGCACTCCTGCTGGCAGGTATTTCCTCCACAATCACCTCTGGAATAGCCGGAGCATCCATCTTTGCAGGGTTATATGGTGAAGCTTATAACCACAAAGACCTCCATTCCAAATTAGGAGTCTTGTTGTCGTTCATCCCAGCCCTGCTTATCATATTTGTCGTGGGTGATCCGTTCAAAGGCTTGATCTATTCGCAGATGCTGCTAAGTATACAGTTACCAATCACAGTTTTTACACAAGTTTACCTGACATCCAGTAAAAAAGTAATGGGCGTATATGTAAACTCACGATCCACAACAATCCTGTTAATCGTATTGGGAGCAATGGTCACTATTCTGAATATTGCATTACTGATCAGCCTGTTCTGATCAGTGATCTTTGACAAAATATTTATTCCGAATCACTTCGATTACAGCCGGAAGGATGGAGACGAATATTATCAAGACAATCAGCAATTTCAGGTTTTCCTGTACGATCTTCATTCCCCCAAAGAAATATCCGGCATATGAGAACAAGGCAACCCAAACCAACCCGCCTACTACGTTAAACAAGGCAAAATGTCTATAACTCATATGTCCCATTCCGGCGACAAAAGGGGCGAAAGTCCGGACGATCGGAACGAAACGAGCTAGGACAATCGTTTTACCGCCATACTTTTCATAGAACTTATGTGTCTTTTCCAAATAACTTTGTTTGAAGATTTTCGACTTTGGATCACCGAACAGCCGTTCACCAAATAATCTCCCGATCGTATAATTGGATGCATCTCCCAAAACAGCAGCTAAGATCAGGCTCAATACAATCAGATGCACATTCATCGGATTACCCGGCAAGGCAGCCAACGCACCAGCTACAAACAACAAGGAATCCCCCGGAAGAAAAGGCGTTACAACCAATCCGGTTTCACAAAAGATAATCAGAAACAGAATCGCATAAATCCACGTTCCGTACAATGAGACAAGCTCAGCCATGTGCACATCAATGTGCAACACAAAATCAATAATAAGATGGATATATTCCATAAATGCAATGTGTATTTCATTTTACAAAATCAGCCCCAAATATAGGAAAAAAGCATCATTACTATGTAGCAAACAAAGAAATCGTTACCTTTGTCACTTAAAAAAAGAAACAACCTATTTAGAAGATATATGAGCGATATCAAAACAAACGAAGAAGAAGGTAAAAAGAGCTTGAACTTCATTG
>ENA-ORTV01002517-ORTV01002517.1-human-gut-metagenome-genome-assembly--contig:-NODE-2517-length-17072-cov-9.131280_pt1 | contig 17072 bp, 19 predicted proteins | sample MGYA00241915_ERZ509194 | MGnify/ENA primary metagenome ERZ509194 (study PRJEB26280, sample SAMEA2338810) | human gut metagenome | biome: human gut; feature: human-associated habitat; material: faeces... | reverse complement strand
TCAATCTGTCAAGAAGTTTTTTCGTTTTCTTTTAGGATTCTTGTCATTTTTCTTTCAAAAATGAGTTTCTCATGTGCAACGCATATTATATTATCATAATAGCAGAGTTGCGTCAAGCATTTTTGGGAGATTTTTTTATTTTCTCAGAAAGTACTAGATATTGTATTTTTTCTGTATTTTTATCATTCACGCTGCATATCCGGCTTGTTGAATTGTTATTTTTTTATCAACATTTAAACATAAATAATATCAATTTACAAAAATAGCATAGAATATTCCTTAAATTTTTCCAAAAAGATAGCTCTCTATAATTCTTATTTACAGATTCACCTCTAAAGTGTGTTTGGAAAATCGTTCCTGTAATCTGCTCATCTCGCAGCAAGAATACCAGGGTATTCTTGAATTTGCCTAAATACAGTTGACATAGCCTGCTACACCTCTGTATTCAGGCAAAATATACCACAAATTATAACATACATTTTCGTTTAATCCATAATAGAACTGAACTAAATAAGAAATTATAGAGGGCCATCTTTAACTCAAATGCCTATTAACGAATATTAAATTTATACTTTCCAATATCTACCGTTTCTTTTTTGCTTACAAAATCCCACTTTCCTTCATAATATATAATTGTCACAATTGTATTATATTCTAACTTATCAAGAATTGGTACTGCCCAACTTTGTGGAACCATCTCATATTCTTCGTTTGTTTTCCTATCAGTCATAACATACATATCGTTATGTTTATGAGTATATTGCACATTTTTCAACACAACAGGAATTCTTGAATGCGGTTCATTCCAAGCTACTGCTTCATGATTATATTCATCGTCTACCTGAGATTGTATACTCTTTAATGCTTCTTTACGCATGCTTCCGTTATTGCAGTAAAGAATCGCTGTCCTCTTCTTACCGGTAGTGAGACTCACAAGGGTTGCCGTATTACAGATAGCCTTTGCTTTTCCCCAGCCAAGTTCGGTCTCATGATTTTCTGCTTTTATAAGTACAAATGGACTTTCTAATAATTCTTCTTCATGTAGATAAATAGCTTCACCTACTTTCATCTCCGAAATGCAACGATATTTTCTATTATTATCTATATTCTTATTATCTAAATCCTGCATTTTTTCTATCTGGGCACTTGTCAAAGTTTCCAGATCTTTTTTCATTTTTTCTTCTATATCTATGTTCGTATTTCCAATCTCTGCGTCATCCCCTGTATCTTCTTCTGCAGCTTTTTTATACCATTCTTCTGCTTTCTCAATGTCTTCTTCTACTCCAAGTCCATGCTCATAAAATTGCCCCAACTTATATGCTGCATCTGGTCTTCCCTGCTGTGCCGCTAACATATACCAATGCATTGCCTTTTCAAAATCCTTTTCCTTGCCCTTTCCCTGTTCATAACATCGACCCACATTATACTGTGCCTGTGCGTATCCCTGCAAAGCTGCTTTCTCTCCCCAGTGAATCATCTCTTCATAATTCTTGTCTACACCTTTTCCATAACCATAAAAATGTGCCAAGAGTGCCTGTGCCGGCGCATATTCCTGTTCTGCAGACTGTACACAGTAATCAACTGCCCTTTTCATATTTATACTTGCACCTTTTCCATTTGCATATGCCCTTGCCAAATGATATTGTGCCTCCATATCGCCAGATTTCGCAAGTTTCTTCCACTCTTTCACTTGTTTACTCTCAAAACTAAATAATCCCATATTCCGTCTCCCCTCTTGTGTTCAATCGTAAGTTATGCATTGATTATACTTTAACAATGGTATTATATCACAAAAAAGCAGGAAAAAGCCATCGAATTTTATAAAAATTGAACAACTTTCCCTGCTAATCAACCGCTACTGCTATTTACTTCTTCTTAATGTGATTCCTGTGATATTAAATCCATAGGAGGACTTCTTATTTTTCTTTAAAGTAAGAGTTACCTTTCCAAGTGGCTGCGTCTGATCTGCATATGCATCGTACATATTCACCTTAAAAACAGCCTTCCACTTTTTCCCTTGTTTTGTTACCGATTTTAATTTGTAAACCGGATAATCTTCTCCCCACTCTCCAACAGCAAGTTTCACATAATTCGAGTTACAACGTACTACTAATTCCTTAGGTGTTTCTGGATATGTTTTAAAAGATAGAGAAGCAATTCGTGCATTCGCACCAAAAAGTTCTTTTACACGCTGACTGAATGCAAAATTGGTAATACGACTCTGGCCTTCTAATACCTGTCTTCCTGCCGCAACATTCTGCTTTTCAAGCGATGTAAGCTTTATCTTTTTTGTCTCTCCGGATTGCATGCTGTAATTTAAACGAATACTATAATAAAGTTGTGTTGCCTCCAATATACGATTCATCTGCTTTCTATACTTAACTGTTACATTCTTACTCTGTTTCTTACCGCTCTTAGCCTTTACAGTAGAGACTGTTGTTTTCGCAGCAAATCCCGTAGATGGAACTGCAATAATCAGGATTATTGCCAAAATAAAAAAGCTTACTAAAAGCTTTGGGGTTCTACGTTTCATATTTCTCATCTTCCTTTTCATTCTGTCTTTTCTTTCCTTTTCTCATTACTGTCCTTATTGTATTCTCTTTAAGAGAAATGTTCAACGCTTAGACTTTCTTGATTTTTTCCCTCTTACATACTCCGCTCCTTCTATTAAAAAAGCGAAAGAGAAAAACTCCCTTTCGCTTTTTCTTAATTTGTTAAAGTAAACTCATATTTCATCTCTAATGTTACAAAAAGCTGCTGCATTACCTTATTTGCAATTTCACGAATATTTAAGTTCTCTATATAAGATAAAATAGCTTCTTGTTCTTCTTGTGGCACTTTAAACACAGATAGACTCATTGAAAGAAAACGTGCCAGCTTACGTTCTAATGTAAAATACATATCACAAGGTCTTGCCATATAACCTCTCATAAACGCAGCGGTACCAATCTCCATTTCATAAAAATCACTTGCACTATAACCTGGTAAATACGGAGCAAAAATCTTTTGCAATTGTACTGCTGTTTTTTTATGAATAAGTTCTATATTTTCAGGTACAGTATACGCTTCTACATAAATTTCTCTTAAATTTTCATTTAATTCTGCAAGCGTAAGCTGAAGGCAAGTTTCTACTGCATATAATAATACCGGATTTGTCTCTTCTCCTACAATCTTACCTGAAATATTAAATTGATTGCCAAACATAAATTCTGTAAGTTCGGTTAAAATACTCCCTTTCGTATGATAAATATTATAAAACGTACTCGGTGTTACGCCGGCTTTTTTTAAAATTTCAACTGTGGTTGTCTTTTGATATCCCTTTTCAAGAAACAACTGCACACAAGCAGATAAAATTCTTCTTTTGGAGTCTTCTTTTTCGTATCTACTAGCCATTTTTCACCCTTCTAACTATTTCAATATGTGTTCTAATATATTACATTTTTCTTTGAATTGCAAGGTTAATGGCTGGAAACTTTTTATTTGGTGATTTTCACAGATTTTACATTTGAATAACTTCCATAAATGTTTTTACCAGCTTTTACATAGTAAGCTCTTACTTTGTAATAATAAGTTTTATTCTTACTAAGTGAAATATCTTCATAGGTAAGTTTTTTCGTTGTTGTAATTTTACTATATTTACCCTTTTTTCTGGTTGCTCTATAAATTTGATATTTTTTAGCTCCATCTGCTTTTTTCCAGGATAAACTTACCGTTGATTTCTTTTTATTTTTCACTCTTAAAGACACTTTCTTTAATGTACCTACCTGTAATACAACCTCACTGGCTTTTCCATTGATTATTGTTGACTCATTTTTATAATAAGCCGCCACTTTATAATAATAGTTTTGACCACCTGCTATTGAAGAATCCGAATAACTAAGAGCTGCTGTTGTCTTCAACAATTCGTATTTTCCTTTTTTATTTTTCGCACGATATACCTTATATCCCGATACATTTGTTACTTTCTTCCAGCTAATCGTTGTTATTCCGTTGCTGGATTTCGTTGTAATGCTTGCTTTTCCAACCGAAATCCTCGTACCACATTTCGTACATTTACCAGCTTTCCACTGATGTGCTGCCTTTTTTACGGCAACAGTGTTACAACAGCTATATCTCTGTTCATGTGTTGTTGGTGTTATGATCCATTTTACCTTTTCCACATGATTGGCAGAATCCAATTTCCCATATTCCATTTTGCAAATATCACAAATCGCTTTTGCTTTACAAGTTGCTTTCCCTCCGATATGGTGATCATTGATGGTTACTGTAATCTCTGTAACATTATCATAATCGTCAGTAGCGGTTATAACCTGTTTACCGCTTCCTGAAAGTACATATTGATTATTTTCATCTAATTCAATGCTGTTTCCATTCACTTTTACATCTCTTAAATGCTCATCGGTCACAGTGATCGTTCGAGTAAGACAATAGATCTTTCCATCTTCAACTCCACTAATTTCCGGTAGAGTCATATCCTCTTTAATATTATTATATTCTAATGTTTTTGTGGCTGACTTTCCAAACTTATCCGTTAATCGAATCGTATACGTTCCATTCTGCGTAATAACATAAGGAAAACCTACTCCCAATTTCTCTATCTTAGTATAATTCTCATCGCCTTCTCTTTTAATTTCACAACTTGCTGCTTCGTTATTTTCATTTGTTTTTTTCATTAAAACGACAATTCGGTTACGCTGCATTTGATGTATCGTATCTGCATTTGCTACGTCAATACTAAAGTCTCCACCCTCGTATTTGCACGTAATGGTTACATCTTCTGTTTTAAAGGTTTTAAATGCTCCATCTTCTTTTCGGGTCTTCGTTACTACTGCATAAACTTTCACTTGTTTTTCATCTTTTATATTTGCAAAAATATCCTTTAAATCAACCGAAACGCTGTCTCCCGTAAGATCCAAGCGAGTAGCTTTTCCATCTTTCACCATGTAATACTCATACTTGTAGCTAATGCTGTGCTGTTTTTCATAATCTCTATAACCATATAGAATAATAATAAAGGGATCCCTTAACACTCCACCGTCAAGTTCTTTTGTTGTTGTAAGAAGCTGTACTTTACTATCCGTAAGATTGGTAATCGTTCCTTCATTACTGTAGCTGTCAAAATCTCCTCGTTTCACATAAAGATTATAGGAAAAATCCTTTACTTCCGGATAGGATGCTTCGATTGTAATTTCATAGGTCGCATCTTTATTTACAGTGTCAAAATAAAAAGAATCCGGAAATGGTCCTCGTTCATTTTCTTTTTCCACACCGTCCATCCTTGTAACTTTCAACTCTGTACCATTCTCTTTTACAGATGTAACTTTATAAAACTTTCCACTATCATATACGCTAGGAAATTCTAACGAAATCCAACCACCTTCTGGCACATCAAATTCTATATCCTGACCTGTGATCTGCTTTGTAGCTCCATTATAATCTCTTTGATTATAAGTTATTATGTCTTTATCCGTCGGCTTAATATTCCATTTTAACTTAATATTGGCCTTATTATAGTAATTTGCATATACTTCTTTATTCTCATTCGGCGGGTCATAATCAAATCCCGGATTTTCGCCCACCTTATAACTTGTATAGTCCCCATCAGGTATCATATCCAGTATCTGTCTGTAAATATATCCCCATTGTTTCTGCAACTGCGATAAAGGTTTCTTTGTGTATGAATAGAAAGTTTTGTATTCCTTATATTTAGGCTGTGGAAGCTTATCTGAATGTTTATACTCGACTTCTTTATCATGTATTGTATATGTATTTTCCGCAAGGTCCTCTGCATGATAAAGATATAGCGGCTGGCTATTCGTTGTAACTTGAAGTCCATTCGCATCTACATTCAGGAAAAGGTCTCCCGTTTTATTATCAACAATTCGAAATAAATAATTACTTCTTGGCACCGGGTTTACGATCCATTCTGTTTTACTGTTTTTAGAAAACCCCAATTTATTTACATTACGATCAATGTTCAAATAATATTTGACATCCTGCTTTATAATGTAAATATAGTAATGCGTATCCGTACCCTTCTTTTTTTGAAATTTTAAACCATATTCCTTAATATTTTTTCTATTTCGCTCTGACATTTTTTCGTCCATACGCAACACTATGGAACCCATTCCTTTACTTATAATTTTAAACTCATCATAAAGCATTCCCCTGGTAGGATTTGATCCGTCACAGATCGCAATTTCATCCATATTATGACAATAGTAAGCATACTTACTCTCCTTGCCGGCAAGATAGAAGTTTTTCTTCTCAGCAATGTCCGAATACAAAGTATCTATCGGATTTACATACCAGTAATAGGAGTATGCATGTACCGTCTTAGGGGCAAAAACAAAAATAAAACAAACCATAAATAAAGTAGCTAATAATTTTTTCTTCATTGTCTTTTCTCCTTTCCATTCTCACTTTGGAATGTATTCCAATATTTATATTGTATATAGTAACATACAATCCAACGAATTACAAGCATCAAAAATGACAATGACACATTTCAATATTTTCCCATCGTAATCCACCCACTTTACCGATTCTCTTTTTGTTCTGGCCAGATACCCTAGAAATATTTCCTGTTCTTCAACAGCCAAGACTCTTCGTTCCACTTTCTCACATTTAGATATTACCACTTTCATAATAATCTCCTAGAGCGTGTTTGAAAAAGGCTCTAGATGAACTGTATAATTCTTGCAAGCTCCATAACCACGACTTTCAGCATTACTCCACTGGACATCACATAAAACCATATTTCCCGCATTCGTTGTGATTTTGCGATTGGTGTTGCTACTGCTGCAACAATAATCATTGCAGCTCCAATACAGCCAACAATAGTAGGAATACTTATCAGCGGAAATATTCCTGGTATACAACTTCCATCAACTGCCGCCTGAATGGTCTTATCCAATCCATCCCTGGCCGCTGCAAAGCAACAAATGACAAGACCATACATCAGCAAAAATAAATTTCTACATCCCCAATAACTGATCGTGTTACGATTCCATACAGAATATCCAATAAATCCAACTAGAGCAATTATCATAATAGTCGTTACTGTAGTTACCATATTTCCAAAATAAAGTTTCATAACTTACCTCCGATTATCTTTTACCGTTGTACCAACTAATCACGCCCTGCAGGTTCTGTATCTTGACACGTTCACCACCATGCAACATCATATCCAGCATATCCTCCTCTTCCGGAGTTCGATCTGTTTTCTTCTCCAGTGCTTTTCCTGCTGTTTTTACCATAATGTTCATCATCATTTTGTACATTCCATGAAGTCTTTCTACACTGAAATTTCCCTGCAATGTAAATACAGGAATCTTTCCTAAGGTAAAAAAGACACAATACGATTTTGCATCCGTACTGCGTCTAAGCATCTGACTTTTCCATATTCATTTTTCATCTACAGGACTTGCCACTGGCAGCTTCTTTTACATACTTTTGCATCCGATCAGCCTGACTGTAAAACCCTCTGCGTCAATCAGACTCTCCTTTTTACATTTTGGGCAAAACAGTGGAAAATGTAAAAGCACAGTGTCTTTTCGCAATCTCACTCTTGTTTTATTTCCGCATACCGGACAATATACCCATTTCTGATACTCCATCTCGTCCTTGTTCATTTTTTTCACCTCAAATCGACATTTTCTGGAATCTTTTGGCAAATTTCTCTACATGCTCCTCTACTTGTTTCACTACTTCCTGTTTATTCTCTGCTCCATCATAAATGCTGTATAAAAGAAAAATAGGTCCGTAGAAATCCATTGCAAGTTGCTTTGCATCTTCACCGCTTTCTACAATTCCAGAAAAAACAGCTTCCATGTACCGAAGTGGACCTTCCGCAAGATAATTCTGATAGAGTTTAGCCATTTTAGGATCTCTGTACTGTTCTAATGTCAGCATTTTTCGGAAACAACAGGAAAATTCTTCTTCCGTCCAGTGCAGAAACTGTACTTTTGTAAACTGTCTGATCTTTTCCAAAGCAATGTTTTTATATCCTGCGATCACATCCTCCATATCGCCATCCGGCATTTCATATTCCTTTGCCCTTTTGACATCCATCTGGTTCATTCTTTCTACAATGCTGTCCAATATTTCCTGTTTACTGGAATAGTGTTTATACAATGCAGCCTTGGTAACTCCTAATCTTGAAGCGATCTCATTCATAGACGTTCCCATATAGCCACTTTGTGCAAACAATTTTAATGCTTCTTCCAGTATTTTTTCCTTTGTGTTCTTTTCTTTGCTTTCCATATTTCTCTCCTAAATTGATGTTATTAGCAAGTTACCTTTTGGTTACTTTTATTATAGTTACCTATCGGTCACTTGTCAACACTTATTCTTTTAACACAAAAGAAAATATTTAACTTCATCATCGTTTCTCGATAACCTGATCTATCAATCCATACTTACTCTGCTATCAATATCGGAATGCCACCATTCTGCATTCCATGCAACAATTGGCTTCTATACTTATTCTGCCCCCTACTTTTAATGGTTTGATCTCCACAAAACCATAAGAAATAAATGCTGCAACTCCAAGCAGTCCGCAATAATTTATAAAATTCTTTTTCTTCATTTTGTTGCATTCTCCCTACAAAACCATTGCAGATATTCGTCAAGATTGTTTCTTTCCTGATTCTCTGTTTTACATTCTCCACTTCGAAGGTCCAGTTCATAATCCATAAGTCCATGAACTGTCATTGCAAAACTTACTGCACTCATATCTGCATTTTGAAAATGAAGTAATTTGTGTACTTCCATTGCATAGAATAACTGTTTCGTCGCAATGATCATTTTTCCTGTTTCCTCTGCCAGAATTTTAGCAGCCATCGGCTGGATACTTTTGATCTGCATAATTCAAGTACGGGTTAGAATAACTGACCTGGCAGTTTTTTCTTCTCTTTATAAGGAAACATCTTATCAAATTCTTCGGCTTTCTTTTCATCTACAAAATATCCCGCTGGTGTCGCATACTCTCCAGTAATACCGTTTAAATATCCAGGAATCAGCTCTTTGCACAGAAAGAAAGATGCATCCTGCCCTTCTTCCAGTCCATGATAACGAATGTTAAATTCGCTTGCCGGTCTGAATCCACTTTTTCCATAAAAATCAATGTTTCCCTCAAAGCAGACTGCACCACAGCCAAGTTTCGCTGCCTTATCCAATGAATAATCCAGTAAGGCTTTTCCATACCCTTGTCGTTTTAATTCTGGGGTAATACAAATCGGTCCCATAGTCATAATTGGAATATTTCTTCCATCATCCGATTTAATAGCCGTTCTCATAAACATATTCTGACCGATCAGCTTGTCCTCTTTGCCATTTTCATTAAGAAACATCACAAAATCCAGTTCCGGAACAAATGCCAGATCATTTCTGAGCTGATGCAATACATAATGCTCAAGGCATCCTGGACGATACACATTCCAAAAACTTTCTCTTACCAGATTTTCTACTTTCTGATGTTCTTCCTTTTTCTCTAAACGAATCATAATATTACTTTTTTCCATTTCTTTTATGTCCTTTCTTAAAAATAAAAACCGATAATCCTGGTTTTTCAATATCAGAATTAACGGCTCTGCGTCTTAATCGTCTGGCTCTTATTTTACTGTTTCATTTCTTCTACAATTTTGTCCAGCATATATTCAAACTGACATTTTGCTTTCGTCTTATCTGTTGCTCCATCATATACACTATAATAGAAAAACATATTTGCATAAAATTTAACTGCTTCCTCTTCTGGATTTTTTATTTCCATATTTTTGAACAGATCCTTCACGTATTCTGCCGGTCCGGATACCAGATATTGCTGATATAAATTCTGCATCTCTTCATTTCTAAATTGTTCAAGCGTAAGCATTTTACGAAACGATGATGCAAAATCATCCTCTGTCCAATACTCAAACATTGATTTGCTGTATCCTACAAAATCTTCTACTGATACATTCTGATATTCTTCCGGCACATTCTCAATACTTTCTTCCGGTACTTCATTCTGCCTGGCCTGTTCGCTGTCCTGCTGCTCCATACGCTGCACAATACAGTCAAAAATATCTCTTTTGCTTTTGTAATGACGGTACAATGCCCCTTTTGTCATATCAAGTTCTCCTGCTATCTGGCTGACGGAGACAGCCTCGTAACCATCTCTGGCGAACAAATGCAGTGCCACAATTAATATTTCCTCTTTCCTATTACCCATGCACATTTCCTCCAAAATAAATAAACGACCGTTTACATCTCAATAATAGTAAACGGTCGTTTATTTGTCAAGACTTTTCTTTTTGCTTATATTATCTCTTTTTATAAATCAATAACTCTGGATTTTCACCATTCTTCTCATATGTACATACCAGAATAAAATCCATATTTGCCAGAATGCCAAAGCATCTTTCTGCTCTGAATTCAGACTCCAGTTGATTCCCCAGATAGGTTTTCTGATCATCAAGGAATTTCACTTTTTGTCCGTTCGGCAGTTGATATTCAAGATTCACATATTTTCCCACAAGTGCATTTAATTTGTCTACCCTTGGAAGTCCATCTATATGCAGATCATTTATTTCGTTTATCAATTGCTTTTTAAACTCTTCAAACTGCCCATTGTCACTAAGTTCATCATATCTTTTCCAGTAATCTAACTTTGGAAGCATTTCTTTCAAATAAGATCCTGCCTGTTTTTTGGTAAAGTTTTCATTTACCATATTCTTTACACACACATCAATCAATTCGTCCATATCGTTATATGTATATGTTCCATCTGCATAGCACCATTTTCCCAACGTGATACTGCCTGCCTTGTTACCATGATTTTATCTGCCAGCTCGTCTTGTGACATTCCTCTTTCCGTGCGAAGTTTCAAAATAATATTTTTTGTTTTCATAGTGGTCACCTCCATAACCATATCATATAACCAAATCCATATTCCGAAAAGCAACTTGCTGTTGCCATACTCTATCTAATAGAGATGTACGTACTTCCATACTTCTGAATTTGTGCTGTAATAGCTTTTTCCGTACTGAATTTTGAGTGCAAATTTCCATAAAAATACTGGTGGCAACGTGGAGTTTCTTGTATTTTATTTCAACGGAAAGCAGATATCTATTTCCATATATCCATTTTCTCCCACCAGACGATAAATATCAAAAATCGGCCGTCTTTCATCTAATTGATTTCCAGTTTTTGAAAGCCATCTGCAAAATATCTCCTGATATACCATGAAAAGAAACTGAGGAAAACCCTTAAAATGATATGCCGCATATTTTCCTCCTTGGAAATGTTTAGCAAAATTACTTGATACAATCACTCCAGTTGAAAAATATTCTCCTTCAAACGTCGAAACGGATAATTGTTCTATTTTTTCAATTAAATGTGCAAATTTTATTCCATTATGTAAATTAGATGAAACACAGTTTGCTATAAGCATTTGTGCAAATTTATCGCCAAATAGCCAATCTCCACCTTTAAATTTTTGAAAATAACATGCTGTTAACTGTTCAGAAATTGCTTCTGCTATTCTAGGGAAGAAATTTTTTGCTAAGTTCATCTTTTTAATATATTTTCTCACCAGAACATATGGATAATAAGCAATTAACTCATCATCCACATAAATTTGTGAAACTACGCAGATTTCATTCTCTCTTTCCTTTATTTCATTCACTGAATTCAAACTGTGAATACTCATTTTACTCAATCTATGACTTGAGTAATACTCAATTTGAAGTGATTTTAGACGGTTTTTAACGGTTCCTGGCGATACTTTCGCCATTTCCTTTTTTCCATAGAAAAAGGCTCCGAAAACCTCATAATCACTAGAAAATAAAGTGTTTATGAAGGTTTCGGAGCCTTTTATAAATTCTATTTTAATTTACAGCATTAATAATTCAAGGAATTATTTGCCAGCCATCTGAGCTGCCACCTCAGCTGCGAAGTCCTCTTCTTTCTTCTCGATTCCTTCTCCAGTTTCCATACGAACGAAACCTTTGATAGCAATTTTAGCATTGTTAGCCTTAGCTACTTCCTCAACATATTTGGATACGGACTGTTTTCCGTCTTCAGCTTTTACGTATACCTGATCCATTAAGCAGATTTCTTTTAATTCTTTGTTAAGACGTCCTTTAACCATACCTGTGATAATCTTATCATTAGCATCTGGTTTTTCATTCTTAGCTGCTGCTGTAAGGATTTCTTCTTCTTTTGCAAGATAATCCTGATCAACTTCAGAACGGTCTGTATACTTAGGATTTAAAGCTGCAACCTGCATACATACATTTTTAGCCATCTCTTCGATGTCAGCGTTAACAACGTCTGTTGCAACGTCTACTAAAACACCAATCTTTCCACCCATATGTGTATAAGAAGCTACGAAACCTGCATCTTCTTTTACCTGCTGGAATCTACGGATGTTCATGTTTTCACCGATGATAGCAATCTGTCCTGCTAATGCTTCGTTTACAGTCTTAGTCTCATCGAATTTCCATGTTTCAGCTAAGAAAGCATCGATATCTGCTGCTTCTGTTTCCATAGCCTGCTCTGCAACCTGTGCAACGTAAGCCTGGAATTTTTCGTTCTTTGCAACGAAGTCTGTCTCAGCGTTAACTTCTACTGCAACAGCTTTCTTCTTATCATCAGATACGATAACTTTTACAAGACCTTCTGCAGCAACACGTCCAGCTTTCTTTTCAGCAGTTGCAAGACCTTTTTCTCTTAAGAATTCAATTGCTTTATCAAAATCGCCTTCTGTAGCTGTAAGAGCTTTCTTACAATCCATCATTCCGGCACCTGTCATCTCACGTAACTCTTTTACCTGTTTTGCTGTAATAGCCATTTCGATTCCTCCAAATTCATCTCTTTTATGTGTTTCATATAGATTTTACACAAAAATGCCCCGGCCTGTACCAAGTGCAGGCTGAGGCGATTATTGCAAACAGAATTAAGCTTCTGCTTCTTCAGCAGCTTCTTCCTCTGCTACTTCTGCATCCTGTCCCTGATTTCCTTCGATTACAGCATCAGCCATCTTGGAAACGATTAATTTAACTGCACGAATAGCATCATCGTTACCTGGGATAACGTAATCTAATTCTTCTGGGTCACAGTTTGTATCACAGATACCAACTAAAGGAATACCAAGAGTTTCTGCTTCCTGAATACAGATTCTTTCTTTTCTAGGGTCTACAACAAAGATCATGTCAGGGATATCCTGCATCTCTTTAATACCGCCTAAGTTCTTCTCTAATTTTTCCTGCTGTTTCTTGAGGTTAATTACTTCTTTCTTAGGAAGTACATCAAATGTTCCGTCTGCTTCCATAGCTTCAATCTTCTTTAACTGGGCAATACGACTCTGAATAGTCTTGAAGTTTGTGAGCATACCACCTAACCATCTCTGGTTTACATAGTACATTCCACATCTCTCAGCTTCGTTCTTGATAGAATCCTGAGCCTGTTTCTTAGTACCAACGAAAAGAATCTTTCCTCCGTTAGCAACACAGTCTCTGATTGCGTTATAAGCTTCGTCAACCTTACCTACAGATTTCTGTAAGTCGATAATGTAGATACCATTACGCTCTGTGTAGATGTAAGGAGCCATTTTAGGGTTCCATCTTCTTGTCTGATGTCCAAAATGAACACCTGCTTCGAGTAACTGTTTCATTGAAATTACACTCATGTCAAATCTCCTTTTTGTTTGTTCTTCCGCTGCTTTCTCATTCCTCAGCCACCTTTGTTCAGGCACTTCGACCGACAGAATCCGGCAACGTGTTTTTTATAACTTAATTTACCGAACGAATTATATCATGCTTTATGTTATATTGCAAGAAAAATTTCAAATAATCGCTTAAATAATTTGTTTTCTCTTAAATTACTATTTATTTCAATTATGACATCCTCCCCCACCTCGCAAGTTCGGTTCTCGTCCGATAACACTACTGTGCTAAGCATAAGCGAGCTATCCCCGTGGGTCCCACGGTTGTGTTATATTGTATAAATAGTATGATCTGCTTCCTTCCGTAAATTATTAATAGTATTTTATTCTACAAATCATTTGTGAAGTTTTATATTATTAAAGTGTTTTGTAAAACTCCTTAATCTCCAATGCCATCTGTTTCCGACGGTCTGCTAAAATTTTGGTAACATCTTTTTCTCCGGCAGTAAATATCTCTTCCGTAAGACCATTTTCCTGTAAGGAAGCTGTAATTGACTCTCTTCCGATTATCTCTTCTAATTTTTCTCTATAATCAGCTGGTGCTTTTCTTTTTACGATATCCTTTGTCTCTTTTGAAATGTAAGTAAGGTTTGCAACCTGTCCGTAGATTTCTCTTGTTTTATATCCACATTTGGCAAGATAAGTTTTCGGGAGAATCTGATAGGACTCTGTTTTATTTTTATAAAGTTCTTCTATTGTTACATCACTGTAAAGAGAATGGACTCCTCTTGCGCACTGTGTTGCAACATAAACAAGGAATGGTGCAGTACGTGCTGTTGTGGAAGCAAACTTATCTGGAAGAATACTGTCATAGAATTCTTCTGTAAGCTTTAACTCTTCTATCTGTGCTAAATAAGAAGCAAAACCTTCTTCTGTAGCATTAGCATAGTCTTTAAGTACAGTTCCCTCTCCACCACTTTGGTAGTGTCCGGTAAGCATCACCATAGTCATCCATCTTGCTAAAAGAGATTCCTTTTCTTCTTCACCGATTCCCTGTCGATCCATAAGAAGGTACATTGCATAGCAGTAATTTAAAACAGACTGTGAATACAGCAGACGGCTACAACAATATCCCGCTTTCTTTAATGCCTTTTGGAATCCTTTAAAATTCTTCTCACAGACAAAAGCCTTTACACCGGCACCAAGTTTTTCAAAAGCTTCTTCTGAAAGCTTCTTGGATATTTCTTTTTTGGTAAGTCCCTTTTTCTCTCCGGTTCTTCCGGATAAAAGATGAACTAAATCTCCAATTCGTACCTTTCCAAAATAGGAAATGAGTACAACTTTTAACACATCTGCATAAGACGGAATATAAAGATTCTTTTCCCCATTCTGGCACCATGCAACAGCCTGTCCATACTCAGAATTAAAAAAGTCTGTTTCATTTTGCTGTAATACGTGATAAAAGGATGGCTCTCTAAGTAAATGACAGAAATAATCAATACAATTTCTTATGTAGTCCCCGCCATACTCTTCATTGACAGAAATCTTAGACATAACAAAGTCTTCCTGATTCAGTGGTTTTCCCTGTAAATTAATACGAATAAAAATCTCTGAAACAACATCAATATCTAAAAGAAAAGAAAGTTCGATGACACCTACCTGATGTTTTACAATTTCTTTTAATGTATCCACGGATTCTTCCAAAGGTGTGAAATCTTCTCCTGGATTCGCCTCTTTATATTCTTTTTCAAACTGTCTAAAAGAAAAATCTCTTCTAAAAAAGATAGAAATGTCTGGAATCCATTTGCTATCCTGTTCATGCTTTTCATCACAGACTGCAAAACGCTCATCACCTGTCTGCGCTAACGGGTTAAATGCAATACGGATTCGGCAAGACTGATACTGTTCATCTAACACTTCTTTTCCAAGAAGCGCTGCCATTAAAGCAGTGACTCTCTGTTGTCCGTCAATCAGAATCTTTTTTGTACCGCCCTTTCCAAATCCACGGACACGTACCTGAGAATTCTGCCATACAATTAAATATCCAATCGGGTATCCTTCATATAAAGAGTCGATCAATGCTCTGACTTCCTCTCCCTTCCATACAAATGGTCTTTGTATTTCAGGAATGGCAATCTGGGAATTCTCGACATAGTTAAGGATACTACTGACTGAATATTGTGTTATTTTATAGTTATCCGACTTCATAAATAAATCCTTTCGTATATCGCGGGCAAATGCCAACTACCTTCAGGCAGCAGAGATAGCCCTGTCAATCTTTTGAAGTATTGTTCTGCTTTATTACAAATTCATATTCTCTGTTATCTTATGAGAATATTTGTTGGAACACGTTTTAGTGTGCTGTCTTATTAATGAAATGTCAGCAGGACAGTACATTAGTGTTTCATTTTCTTTAATTCATCAAAAACTACATCATTCAGCACTTTAATATAAGTTCCCTTCATACCGGAAGAACGAGATTCAATAACTCCGGCACTCTCAAACTTCCGAAGTGCGTTCACAATAACAGAACGGGTAATCCCCACTCTGTCTGCTATCTTGCTGGCTACAAGAATTCCCTCCGAGCCATCTAATTCATCAAAAATATGCTGAATTGCTTCTAATTCTGAGAAAGATAAGGTGGAAATCGCAGACTTTACAATGGAAACTTTTCTTGTCTCTTCTGCATTCTCCTCATTAACAGAACGCATCATTTCAAGACCAACAACGGTTGTTCCATACTCTACAAGAATAATATCATCAATTTCGTAATGGTGTTCCTTTCTGTACATAAATACCGTACCAAGTCTTTCTCCTGCAATATCAATCGGAGTAATAATTGCCTGATAACGGTCAATCTCTGTATGTTCAAAGCCCAGTGTCTCGAGATTTACATTCTCTTTTGTGGAAAGAACACCTAATAAACGCTCATTAAGAAGTGTGTCAATGTAACCGCCCACCTCATTATTGATTAATTCATCAATCACTTCGATATCCTGGCGGTTCTTAATACCAAGCACCTTACCTTTACGACTGATTACCAGAACATTCGATAAAAGAATATTACTTAACACCTCGCAGATATCATTAAATACTACCTTGTGTGAATTATTATTGTGCAACAATTTATTTATTTTTCTTGTTTTATCAAGCAATTGAACACTCATAAATACCTCCATCTCAATTGTTAAAATTAACAGACAATTCTTCACCTTTTATCATTTTAACATATCTTCCTGGCAACCACAACGGTATTATCTAATATTTTTACCACTTTTTTAAATTAATTTATAATTTCGTACAATTCCAATAATTTAGGAAAACAAAATAGGAATTTGCCGCAGGCAAAAAGACGCCCCGAAGAGAGTCTTGGTGTGCATCCCGTCAAGTAGACAATTAAAAAAATATAAAATTTTTGTGTTGC
>ENA-ORTV01002505-ORTV01002505.1-human-gut-metagenome-genome-assembly--contig:-NODE-2505-length-17133-cov-2.949409_pt1 | contig 17133 bp, 8 predicted proteins | sample MGYA00241915_ERZ509194 | MGnify/ENA primary metagenome ERZ509194 (study PRJEB26280, sample SAMEA2338810) | human gut metagenome | biome: human gut; feature: human-associated habitat; material: faeces... | reverse complement strand
ATTTGCTTACAGGATTTAGTGCCGTTAATCAAAGTCGTTCATGGTTCGACCAGAATATATTGCCAATTTGCCCCGAAGTAATTTTACCTGAAGGAATGGGGATCAAGCGTTGGCGCCAGAAACTGCAGTTTAATGTGAACGATCCAGATGTCGACGAAAAATTTGATTATCACAAATATACTTATATGTGTCGCGGTGGAGAAGTTTACTATTTACATCTTCTTAATGCTATTGCGGAGTATCCAGAATATAAAACCGTAATTGAATCGCGCTTAAATGACATGATCACAAGCTTCCCTCAATTCTCTTATCTTTGTAATTTTGTGCAAAAGAATTGGGAAGAATATTATGTAGCAAGCAAAGATATCGGGCCCGAGGTAAAAAAGTTGGGTATAATACCGGAATCTTTTTCCAAGAGAAATGAACAAACTCTTAGCGAATTGCAAAATTTCTTGAACAGCAAGTCTCATCCATTTGAAAAAATGGAAACCCTTGCGAATGGAATTATCTTGCAAATAATGAGAATGATGTACCTTGCTGCTGCCACTGATAGCGAAAGTAACTGTTGGATAATCGATGTCAACTGTGCTGGTCACGAGAATATTGAGGCCAAAAAACGTGCTATTGCTGCATTTAAGCATAATGAAGAAGTGATCAGCACCTATCTCTATCACGGGCTTGATGAATATCGTCATCTTTTAGATGATAAAAAGGACGATCAGGCTCTTATTCGGGATGCCGCAAATGATTCCTACCGTTTATTCAGAAAACTTGGCAAAATGATTGGGGTTATTATCCCGAACACTGGCAAAGGAATGCGATTCTCTCTATCGGAAGATATCATAAAATTCTTGGTCTTATCTATTATCCCTCCAAAGCAGATGATTACATTAGATGAATTTGTTCATCAGCTATATGTTCATTTCGGTATGGTTATTGGGCCAGAACAATATAAAGCGGAAATGACAGTAGGTTCTGTTGCGGATGTGGGTGATTATTCATTCCTCGAATCCAACCTAGAGGCTTTTGCGCAAAAGCTAAAAGACTGTGGCTTTTTGCGCGATCTATCTGATGCCACGGCTATCGTAGAAAATCCTTATGAAACGGAGGATTCCGCTAAATGAGACAGTTGATTACAGTAATAACAAACCAGATCCTCCACCAGATCAAATCAGGCGAAATAAATATGGTTCGCTTGGAAAGCTTTGATAACCCGATTATATATAAATCGGTATGTGAGGCGCTTCGAGAAAGTGCTAAAGTCTCTAACTTTGTTGCAAAGCTAACGCTCGAAAAATACACTCAGTTTGTAGACGCTGAAAATGCAAATTGGGCGCAGGCTCTTATGTATCTTCATAAGGGCACTAATACCATTTATGATGAAAACCATCCAGCTGGCTACGCGCAAAATAGTTTCGTGGATTTTGAGCAAGCAATTACAAAATGGAGAAACGAATCTCCCAATATGCCCGCAAATCAGACCTCCCTTATTCTATTAATGGGAACTGAGGCAGCACCCGATGACGCAGGTAGTTTGAAGGATACAACCTTTGTTATTTCACCTCGAGAAATTATTGCACTTCTAAACGCAAATTATAGCAATTGGTTTACAGATGTTTTTGCCGAGAACTCGTTCGATAATGATGAATCTCATAAGGCGATTCATACGCTCTACCGTGCTCTTTTTAGCAGTATAAATATCAACATTTTCAAACTCAGTGAATTTGTTGATGGCTTGCATGATATGCAATTTGCATCGTGCCAGGAACTGATCAGCTATATTTGCGAAACACTTAATGTAGTTTGGGACGTACCCAGTATAGTCTCTACAAAATATGTTCCAAAGGTGAATAATCTCAGCAGCGGAAGGCTTTCTTCCGCGAAAATAATCACAAGTGCTATTGGGTTTATTAATCGAGCGGATGATATACCGTCTGCGTATGCTTTGAAAAAACTTAAAGAGAAATTTGCAAAGTTTGCCACCGATAAGGATATCAATTGTACTGCACCTTTCCCATCGGATACGCCACTTTTCCCAAATTATAATGACTTTGAGGAATGCGTCATCAATTTTGTGTGTGGAATGGATTTAAAAGCAAACCGTGCAAAACTACTTGCTGTTGATTATGCGATCATTGACCAAATTATTGGAACAAAATTGCCGGCAAAAACTTCTGAAAAAGCTCCAGTAGTAACTGGAGCGCCAATGGATGCGTATTCTCAGATTTTCTTGGATATCGCAAATCGCTTTCATATTGCCTATGGCTCATATCCTACGCATTTTCGCGTTCGGGTGGATAGGATTTCTCTGTCTGACTGCATTGATGAGCAAAAAGAAGAAGCATTCAGGAATATATGCAACTTTCTTGGTGGTATTTTAACCTTTTTTGATAGTTGTAATCTTGTGTATGAAGACAGGCAAGTAAATTTCTCTTACGAAGACGAAATTGATCCCTTTGATTTTACTAATCATAAATATGTGATTGATCGAGTTCATAGCACTGGAAAATGGGGCGATCCTTGCAAAATTCATTTTACTGTAAAGGCATCAAATGATGACAAGGCACACAGTTTCGAATTCAAGTGGGCATTTTCGCCATATGCCCCTTGGTTAAACGCTTTTTCCTATCTTGGTGATGTTCTATTCCGGCAGGGCGATATTTATACTCTGCCAACATTGGTTTGGTGCAAGAACATCCAGGATTATTTGCGGTGCGAAAGTGAAGACGAGTTCTACGCGCAACTGAATCAAATGGACGATGAAGTGCTGCAACAAGAACATGTCAGAGAGGTTTATAAGTACTTTTCTGGTGATAAAGCCAGAGTGATCTTCGATACGCTGTGTAGCGATTTTAAGAACTTTGCTATCACGCTTACAGACCACGGAATGTACTCAGCACTGGATTCTTTGCGCATAGTTGTAAAAACATATACTGATTTAATGCAATATATTCATTCCAACTATGTCAATTTCACAGATGCCCAAAAGGAAAAAATTATTTTATTGCTTAATTGTTTTACAATTGCATCAAATGAAGATGTGGTTGAAAAATGTGATATGGGCGAAGTTTTGTTCCCTGCATATCATCCTGTTATGCTTGAAAAGATTGACGCACAGCAGCTTTTCCTTCGCGATGGTTTTGCTGAACTTGCAACGTCAAAAATGGAAAGCAATATTCGGCAGGAGAGAATCATTGCTAAACTCAAAAGCCTAGTTCAACTGTCCTCCATCACCCAGGGTGCAGATTTTGTAATTAAACGTTCCTCTACGAACCTCACATGTAAGAATATGTGGGAGTATTATGGGGTTTATTTTGGTTCGGACCCTTCCAGTGATCTGATTTCTGGAAATGCCTTCGGCAGTGCCATTGTAACAGACGATGAGGATGCAGCTGCAATGCTCCATGCAACACCAGTCTCTGGAATCGTTGTGCGTAATGTAATGGATTATATCCGAACCTTCCCTGCAAGAGTGGACGGGCTCAATGTCGCATTCATTGCCCCCTCTAACATGCAACATATTGTTGCAGCTATTCATTCTATTGCAAAGCAGTTAGAGAATGATGATACACCCGCTACGATAAACCTAAGAATTGTTTGCTTGAACAGCAAAAAAAATTCTGCAACTTATTTAAAAAAGTGGCTAGATAGTTATTTTGATGAAGAGCGTAGGGTAACTGTAAATACATTCCTCCGCAATATTACAATTACGGACAAATCCGATACAGAAACACTCGAACAGGTATTGGAAAACTGTGACCTGTGTTTCAATTATGATATTCTCAAAGCTGCGGATGTATGGTTTGACCAAACTGGTGATGAAATCATTGATAAGGATCAAGCTAAATTCCCTATGACCTTTACGCCAGACACAATATCTGCAACACATGGAATGTCTCGCAAAGTAAGTATCTCTCAGTTTCAATTCCTTGCTGCTAAGGAACAGACTCAAGCAAACTTTATTGTCGCAAATCCGCATAGTCAGGAGGGTATATATCGTACCTTCAGAACACTTGAACTTACTGATATTCAAAATCACATTATTGAGATTTCTCACAATGCGTGTAAATGGGTTGTATGTGTTGATCCAGCGATTGACAGGAAAATGCTTGAAAACACAAAAAGTAGGATTATCGGCTTCACTACTGGTGAGGGGAATTACGGCGAACTGAATGTGACTGTTTCCGCAAGAAAGGATATTCTTGCTGATATTAAGCACATGCTTCAGAAACGCATAAAAGAAAAGTTCTCGAATTGGGATGAAGATCGACTGAAAAAGGCATCTGAATATTGTGTGGATGAGCTGTCGCAGTACATGGACGGCAGCCGTATTCTTAAAGCACTAAATCCCTATGACTACGAGATCCATAGTTTTCTTGCGTATATTCTCACCATGCAAATGCTTGGACTTACAAAAATCAATGATAATTTTGCTGTCAGGGCACTTGTAAGTCTCGATTCCTATAGGCATTGGTTTGCCGAAGACGACGAACTTAGCAAGGATAATACACGCCCCGACTTTATGCTTATTGAAATTCCTAAAACTGCTCACAATCTAGATCCCGCACAGAATCTGGATATTCACATTAAAATCATTGAGTGTAAGATGGGATTCCAAAATGATAATCACATTGTAAAGGCACAAGCTCAGTTAGAAAAAGGCCTTCGTACAATGAGTACAAATTGGAACCCCAATAATGAGAGCATCATGCATCGGTATTGGTTAAATCAATTATACCGCGCAATTATTTTTTCTCCACTTAATCTAGACAATACTTCTGATGAGTATATGACCATCCGTAATAAAATTTACGGTATTTTAAGTGGTAAATATCAAATCGAATGGAGTGGAGATATTTTCGCATTTTGGTTGGACTCCAATTCTCAGATACCTGATGAATGGGAAATTGAATCAACCCTTTCTGCTGAACTATCTGAGGCCGGTATTACTCTGGATGAAATGATTTGTCACAGTTGCGGACAGATGTATATTCAGAAAATGCTTCTTCCACCCGAAGAACGTACCTCCGTTTTTACCCTCAATGAAATTATCTACCCCGAAGTAGAGGATGAGCCAGATGAAGATGATATCGAAGAGGATATTCAAGCGGAGGTTGTGTCCCCAACTATAACAGTTGCTACGGGTGAAAGCATTCCCAGTGCAGATAAAGCATATCTTCCCTTCTTGAACTATCTAAACGACAGGAAAGTTCATACGCGGAAAGAATCTTTACAATGGTTTAGTTCTACTTTTGATATTTCACTGGACGACCAGAAGCTCACCTATGAGAATGGGAATCGTAGGTGGGAAACTGTTCTCGATGCAATCATTACGCTCTTTAGAAGGCATGGATTATTAATGAACAGCGAAAAAGGATCTTTTCATCTAACCGAGATAGGATATAACTTTGCGGAAGTTGCTGAATCTCTCCTCAATAATCGATCCTTTGAAGCCGCAATCGCAGCATACAAGGAAATTCTAAAAAGTGCTGATTCAGATACCTTCCCCAACAACAAGGTTGGTGATGACAATGACAGCTCTGCGACTGAAGCCGATCCCGTTATCTTCAAGGCCGATACATCAGCGCAGTCACCAAAACCTCTGTTATCTGATGTAAGGTTTCTCATCGGTGAGGATTTGAGGACCAAGGAAAAGTACTATTGGGAGTTCGGCAACAAAAGCCTCAACAATCGTCATCTGCTTATTAACGGTAACTCTGGCTGTGGTAAAACTTATTGTATCCAAACACTTTTGTTGGAAATGGTCCGTTCTGGCGTGTCAGGAGTAGTATTTGACTATACCAGTGGTTTCACTCCGGATAAACTTGATCCCTTGTTTATCCAAGAACTTGGTGACAAAGTACAGCAACGGGTTGTTTATCTAGATAAGATTCCTGTCAATCCGTTCGCTCGTCAAATCGTAAAGGTTGGCGGATCTGAAGGCCTTGAAAAGGATGTTTCTGTTGCAACAAGAATTTCAAACGTATTTGCTACAGTATATGGATTCGGAGGACAACAGAAGAGTGCCCTCTACAAGGCAATCAAGAACGGCCTCCAGCATCACAAGGATGCAATGTCGTTTGCTTATCTTGAGGATGAGTTGAATGATGTAAGCGCAAAGCAGGCTGAGACTGTTTTGAGTAAAATCCAGCCATTCCTTGATTTGGAACCTTTTGCTGAGGATGAAGATTTTAACTGGGGATCAATTAGAGACAGTAATGGAATGGTCTATGTCATGCAGCTTGATGGTTTTGACCGCCCCACGCAGTTGCTTTTAACAGAGTTGTTGCTGTGGGATATCTGGAATTATTGCGTGCAAAATGGAAATGAGGAACATCCTTTCGTAATTGTGCTTGATGAGGCGCAGAACCTTAGTCATGATGCTGAATCTCCGAGTGCTAAGTTCCTAACAGAAGGACGAAAGTTTGGCATTTCTGCATGGTATGCAACACAGTTTATGAAACCGCAACTTTCAGATGACGAAATTCAGCGGCTCCAGCAAGCAGGTCAAAAACTCTATTTCTGCCCTCCCGATGATGGTGTAATGACTGTTGCCAAAAACATTGACATCGACGCTCAGAATGCAAAAGAATGGGCGCCTAAACTTAAAGCTTTAAAGAAAGGCGAATGTGTCACTTGCGGAAACATGGTTAGAAATGGGAAATGGGCTAAGTATGAGCCAAAGATTGTGAAGGTTACAAGTTTTCAGGAGAGGTTGAACCATGACTAACAAATTTTCCCTGGAGTTTCATGAAACTTTTAAGCCAGAGGCCCCTTATATCTCAAAAATACTCAAATTAGCATCAGAGAACTATTCTGGCACAAAATATGAAATCAGCGGTATTAGTGGAATTCCTACTGGCGAGCAAAAAGGGAAAGTAGAGCCTCACATTAAATATGCTTGTTTCATGGGCCTAATTGACTTCACATGCGACAAGGGTGTTTACACTTTGTCGTTAACGCCTTTAGGTGAGGAAGTCTTCGTGCAGGATCCGTACCTGCACGAAGACCTCACACTGTGGATCTGTCATTATTGTATGACCAGAAAAACCATCGGTGTCCCGCAGTGGTCGTATTTAATACACGAGGCACATCCAGGCGTTGGAGAGTCTCTTAGCCAAGACCGGTTATTCACTTTAGCCAACACTTGGTGCGGAATTTCTGTATCAAATTTGAACAAAAAAGTATTCTCTGTCGTTAGAGGTAGTTACACGGACGGAATCTTTTCTCATTTAGGAATTATTGAATGGGATAATTCAATTTCCTTCGTCGAACAGAGTGAAAAGATGGATTTAACATATGTATATGCTTTTGCGCTGTTTGATAGTTGGGATTGCTTATACCAAGATAAGCGAGAAATTACTGACTTTGAGTTAAAAAACGGCATCGGCTTCGGAAAGCTGTTTGGCTTTAATGAGGATGAATGCAACTATGTGATTGATTCGTTAAGCGACGAAGGTTTGCTCATGGTAAACCGACAATTATATCCAGCAACGATTATTCGAACTGCCAATGTGGAAAGCGTAATTCCTCTGTTGTATAGCCGTTTGCTGTAAGATTTAGGAGGCAGTATGAAGGTTAAAGATTTAGTTAGTTTTAGTAAGGAAACGTTCTTCAACGGAGCCGTTCAAACTGAATGGTTTTACGATGCGACAAAAGTAAAACTTGTTGCAGAAAGCTATGTTTTCCATGGGCCTAAATACTACGGTGTATCTGCTTCAGATGTTAAAGCTGGAGAACATCGTCTAATGGATACTGCCTCCTTTGCTCAAACAATTGCACACAAGCTCTACTCTTCCAACCCTGGTAATAATTTTGTAATGACCATTGCTGGATACGGTACTGGCAAATCGCATCTTGCAGTATGTCTTGGGGCGTTGTTTTCTGGTACAGGTGAGCTCGCAGAATCTATAGCGTCCAATATATCATCTGCTGATGAAGAGATTGGTACTTATATCAGACAGAACAATGTGAAAAAGAACCTTGTCATTGTTCTTAACGGTATGAACAATTTTAATTTGGACTCCGAGATTTTGCGCTGTGCAAGGCTATCACTTGCGCAAAATGGTATTAGCGATGAACTGCTAAAAAACTCACAAAATCTTATGATGTTGCTCGTCATTTTGTTGATCGGACTTTTGCTATATATCAAAGCCAGTTTGAAAAATATGCTCTTGAAGTCGGCCTAAACATCAGTGGGCAAGCTTTGAAGGATTACTTAGTATCTCGAGTCGAAAATGATAGCCGAGCACTTACCGCTATCAACGATGTTTACAGGGAAGTGAACGGGGACAATATTACATGGGATCGAGGGTTATCTGCAGGGGATATTTTGCTAACCCTTCAAGAGGAGTTGTGCGGAAATGGGAAGCCATTCAATAAGGTGCTCCTGCTATTCGACGAGTTCGGTCGATACATTGAATATACAGCTGCAAATCCAGCAATTGCAGGCGAAGCATCTCTTCAGCAAATATTCGAAGCAGCTCAGTTAGCAAACGGAAATATTATATTTGTTGGATTCATTCAAAGCGAGTTGGAAGCGTATCTTGCTAGAATTGAAAAAACGTCGAACATCACTCGATATATTGCTCGATATCAGACGGCAAGTAAAAATCTATTCCTATCGTCAAACTTTGAAACAATCCTTGCTAATATTCTGAAAAAATCAAATCCAGCGTTTAATAGAGTGGTTGGCGAGTCGATAGTTAGGTATGAAAACTATCACCTGAAGAGCAAAAATGCCCTTTCAAGGTGGGATCGCACATCAACTAAAAAGAGCGTCTGGATAACTGACGAACTCTATAAAAACGTGATCTTAAATGGATGTTATCCACTACATCCCATTACGGTTTGGCTTTTATCCAGTTCGCATCAATGGATGCAGCAACGGTCAACACTGGCATATGTGTCAGAAATGTTTGATACAGTATCTGAAGCAGAAATAGATGGCACATTTTTGCCATATGTTTATCCATATCAAATCGTTGATTCAGGTATTTTTGGGGAAATGCTCAACTCGGAAGAAAAGGGTTTGGTGTCAAGTCAGTACTGTATGCTTTATCGAGACATCCTCGTAAAGGTTGGCGATAAGCTTTCAGAGCTCGAAAAGATAGTTCTAAAATCCGTTCTGGTTGTCAATATAGGCAGGATGGCATTTCACGATAAGACTGACGCATTAAAAGCAATTCAACTGTGCTCTAATTGTAAAGAGGATGAAGTACAAAGTGCACTGAAGTCGCTCGAAGAAATGCATGGCGTTGTTGCATTTGATGACCATGCAAAAACTTATGACTTGATTGCAGAAGCGAATGGATTCAATGAATTTAAACGGATCTTCACAAGATACCGTATAGGAGTAAAAGCGTCCATTGATGATATCGACGAGTCTGCACTAAAGCTCATGGCATTAGATACTCCTGTAGAAACAGCATTTGCGCAGGATCACCATATTTCATCAACAGAGTGGATGTTTAACAAGCGTCTCATTGACTGCAGCGAAATTAGTGAAAGCTATCTACGAAATGAAATTCGGAATATCACGGAAAATTGTGATGGTGAAAAAGCAAGGGGCTTGCTGATTTATGCCTATTGCTCAGAGGACATTACTTCAGAGGTTAACCGTTTAAGTCGGCTTTATTGTGATCTTAATCTAAGAAATTATCCGATTATTATTTTATTTTTGGATGATCACGATAAGGAAATGCTTACAGCATTGATTGTAAAAAAATCATTGCAGAGATTTTCCACTGCAGATAAAGAGAGATTCCAAAAACATATTTCTAATCAGTTGCGTGCACAGAATACTAAACTTTGCCGAAAGTTCACAAGTTGTGTTTCGCAGCGGCACATGATTGGAGTAAATGGGCTAGAAAATTATGCCGTACGTATTAATGCATTATGCTCGAAAAAGTTTGACCTACTCTATACGAGAGCAGTTCCATTTGTTTTTGATGGATTCGAAAACAAATCAAAAACTCAGGCAAAAACAACACTTACACAGGTTTGTTGTTACTTGTACAACCGACTTTTGATGAATCAACAAGGATATAATGCGCTTTCTTCAAAAGATAAGAACCGTGTAAATTCAGTATTGTCTATATCGGCTCCTTTTTCATGGAAAGTATATGACAATCGATGCCAACTTATTGAGCCTGGAAATCCAATCATTGCAGAAATTATTTCTAATGTCGTTAGTGCTCTTGATGATGGAGAACGCCACTCTGTGTATCAGCTATTTTACAAATTTGTACAGGCTCCATATGGAATGAATGAAAACTCCATTTCATTGTTGGTATCATATTTCATTGCATTCCAAGAGAATCGGTATTTCTATTTTTACGGCACGGAAAGACTAATGCCAAAGCACTGGAGTACAGATAAGGGGAAATTAAAGGTTCCAGAATTCAAGAAGATCAACATTCAAAAGAATGCAAATGCAGGCATAGATCTTGTGGCTGAATTGTGTGAGAAAATAATGTCCAATACGGATATCTCTAATTGTGCAAACTTGAAAAATAGTCTTACTATGCTTGTAGCACAAGAAGGAGAAACAGAATCAAATCAATATAAAATTGGGCAAGCTATTACATATTTAGATGCAGGAATACGGTTGGAAAGAAATTTTACTGACCAACTTCGTAAAGCTCAAAATCATATTGAAGATCTTAAGAAACAATTTAGAATTCTTTCTTTCGTTAAAATATTCGATTTAATCCCTAGGATTTCTGATCCTATCGAGGATGGACTGGAATATGTTTATACTGAAAAGCAAAAAAACGATGTACTTAAATTGAAAGCCATTGTAGAGCAAATGCTTCCCAAATTATATCTTCCTATGTTGAGCGCGCTAGATTTTAAATTTGAGGAACTTTCTGAAAACCAGAAAAGATATAGGCATGCAGCGGAGATTTTAAGAGCAAACAAATATGAGGATTATGCAGATGCAACTGAGAATCGTTTAACCGAAATTGAAAAGTCTCTCCGAGCAAAGCAAAAATATGAAAGCTCCCTTGTTGAATGCGAAAGAGATCTTACCCAGAGCAAAAATCTCTTCAAACTTGCAGATTGCGAAGAAATGGAAGCTAAGCTAAATGGATGGGTCGAGTTCTTCAGTAAAACTAATGAATTGCCAACTGATATTATTGCCCCGCTAAATAAACGTATAAAGAATGCCAAAAACGAATTGTGTCAAAAGAAAGCGGAACTGTTGAACGAATATACGGCTGCAATTGATAACGCTTCCACAGCTGAAACTGTTATACAGCTTCGCCAGAGTATTTCAAAAATTTCAATGCTGATGCAGATGCAACTTGGCCCGGATTCTGAACAAACTCTCCTCAAAGTGCAATCTGACATAGACGATGCGATTCATCAAATTGAGACGCTACCACAAAATCTCGATAATTTGAATCAATTCATCTATTCGTTAAATCACATGCAGCACAGGTGCTTAAAGGCAATTAAACATGGAGCAACTGCATTACAGGCGGATTTGATTCAAAAACAAGCTATTTGGGTAAAACGATACATTGAGGAAGCAGAACGTAGTTATAAGAGCATGTCAGCCATAGAGTGTCAAAATTGGCTTGATAAAACCGCATCTCATCCAATATACCTCCAAGCACCCATTATCGAAAGATTGAATAGGACAAGAGAACTTGTTGAATCGCAATTGCATAGCTGTCGAGTAGATGGACTGCTGGCGATGTATGACAAGCTATCAGAAAGTGAAAAACAAACATTTAAAAAACTACTTTTAGCTCGTTAATCAAAAACCACCGGCCACAGCATATGCTGTGGCCGGTAAGGAGGATGCTATGGAGAATAGCGCAAAAATTCGGATACTATATCTAATGGATATCCTTACTAGGTTTTCTGATGAGGATCATCCCTTGGCTACCAGTCAAATTATTCAAAAACTTGAAGAACTGTATGGAATATCTGTTCATCGTACTACTGTGCCGAAAGATATCTCTGTTCTTCAAGTATACGGCTTGGATATTGTTACAATCACATCCTCGCAAACGAAGTATTATATTGGAAAGCGAAAGTTTGAGGAACCAGAGCTCAAGTTGCTAATTGACGCTGTTGAGGCATCAAAGTTCATAACAGCAGAGAAAAGTGAAATACTTATTTCCAAAATCAAGGAGCTTACCAGCGAATATAAAGCAGAATCACTTAAGCGTAATATGTATACGGCAAATCGGATCAAACCGGGAAACGAGCAAATCTATTACATTGTTGATGCAATCAATGAAGCAATTAATCTCTCACAAAAGATTTCTTTTCAATATTACGAGTACACGGGCCTGAAGAAAAAAGTGCTAAAAAACAACGGAGAAATATATAGTATCAGTCCTTATCATCTCGTTTGGAATGGAGATTTTTATTATGTTGTAGGCTTTTCTAATAAGCATAACAAAGTGGTTTCCTTTCGCGTTGATAGAATTGCGACTACACCTAAAATACTAAATATTGCTTCCGATCCTGTTCCAAACAGTTTTGATTTGGCGAAATACACAAAGGAAGTTTTTTCGATGTACGATGGGAAGACAGTCGTTGTTAATTTAAAATGCGATAATTCCCTTATGAAAGTAATCATAGATCGCTTTGGTGAAGATGTGACCGTCCTTGCATACGACATGACCTCATTTCGTTTAAAGATAGAAGTATCAGCCAGTCCCACTTTTTATGGTTGGGTTTTTGGATTTGGTGGAAAAATCCAGATTCTAGGGCCAAAGCAAGTCAAAGACGAATATGCAATGATGGTTTCTTCTGCTCAGTCAAATTTGGCTAAGTAATACAAAACATTTCTATCATACTGATATAGTGAAACCCTCGGTAAGACTGCCTTTGCATTTTTACATCTGAAAAGGCCCCTCAGAAGCTGGAGCACAATGATATCCGCTGGATCACGGTGGACGAGATTGACCAATTTGCGTTCTGTCCGGCGGATGAAGAGATTTTAAGGAGGCTAAAAGATGCCTACGAAAATCTATCATAAACTCGTCCGCGACCGCATTCCGGAGATCATCGAAGCCGATGGGAAAACCTGCGTCTGCGAAACGCTTTCTGATGAGGACTATCTGTATCTTCTGGATCAGAAGCTGAACGAGGAACTTGCTGAATACCAGGAGAGCAAATCTCTGGAGGAACTGGCCGACCTTCTGGAAGTCATGCAGGCGGTCGTGAAAGCCCGCGGCTGGACGATGGAAGATCTAGAACGAATGCGGACAGAGAAAGCCACCAAACTGGGCGGATTTGAGAAAAAGGTTCTTTTGAAAGAGGTTCACTCATCTTCTGACTATCACGATCTCGCTCTTAAAATTCTAAATAACCAGAAGGACATTATCAAGAAGATCCCCCCTCAAATGTTAAATACATACTATTGGCTACAGGACAATTTGCATCTAAGAAATATTGCTCGTGACTTCGAATACAGGAGAAAGTTTGCTGGGTATTACCGGATGCGCTTCGTGTCACAACAGTATCGTGATAGTTTTTTCGCGCTATTTGAGGCCATCAAAAATGACGCAGAGTTGTCTTTCGTAGATGTTGCGAGGAATCTTTCCCAAGTAGACGGGCGGCATGAGTTTTCCTTTATTTCAAAGATGTTGCATACGATTGACCCCAGCCGCCCGATCTATGATAGCCAAGTAGATCAGGCGCTGCAAATCCATCGCACTTATGAGCCAGATATTGAACTGAAAATCCAGCAAGACGAAGAAATCTTAAAACAGATTTCTTTCGTTTATCAGTGTTTGGAAGCATCCGCTGAAATGGCAGAGCCGCTTGCCGCATTTGATCAGATTATTCCAAGTCGATCCATGTCCATAGCGAAAAAACTGGATTTTCTCTTGTGGGCGCTTGGCGGAATTGAAAAAAAGTGAGGTGACCTCCATGCCTACCTATCGCTCCGCCTCCGGCAGCAGTGCCGAGGATCTGTTCATTGAACTGTTCTCCGACACCTTTGGTGCCGAGAAAGCCGGCTATCTCTACTCCCAGTACCCCTTCTCCGACATCTACCAGAACAGCCGGTTTGCCGACTTCCTGATCGAAAACGGCGGGCGGAAGGTGGCCATTGAGATCGACGACGAGGCCTCCCACAACCCGAAGCTGGTCTCCCAGAACAAATTTTACGACGACCTGCTCAAGCAGAACAGCATGATCTACCTGGGCTGGGACGTGTACCGCTGGGCGGTGCGGCAGATGCAGCAGCAGCCGGAGACCGTGAAGGACGAGTTGCGGGTATTCCTGGGCCAGCACCCCAGCTTCAGGGAGATTGAGGACTACCTCCCCACCCAGCGGGGCAAGTCCCTGGACGGTTCCAAACTGGAACTGAAGGAACACCAGAAACAGGCTCTGGCAGCGCTGGAGGAGATGCGCTGCAACTTCGAGACCATTGCCCTGCTCTACCACGCCACCGGCACCGGCAAGACAGTGACCGCCGTCATGGATGCCAAGCGGTTCGGCAAGCGCACGCTGTTCCTGGCCCACACGGTGGAATTGGTGGATCAAGCCACCAAGACCTTCCGGGAACTGTGGCCCAGGGCCACGGTGGGCCGCTATGTGGAGAGCATGAAGCAGGGCAACGCCTTCGTGGTCTGCGGCAGCATCCAGAGTGTGGCGCTGAACCTGGAACGGTTCAAGCCGGATGACTTCGGCTACATCATCGTGGACGAGGCCCACCACGCCTCCGCCGATACATACCAGAAGGTCCTGTCCTACTTTACGCCGGAATTTACCCTGGGCCTGACCGCCACGCCGGAGCGGGCCGACGACAAGAACATCCTGGACATCTTTAAGAACACCGCCCACAAGCTGGACATCCAGACCGCCGTGGAGATCGGCGAACTGGTGCCGGTGCGGTGCATCCGCATCCACACCAACATCGACCTGACCAAGGTGCGGTTCAACAGCGTCCAGTACAACATCCGAGATCTGGAGAGCAAAATCTATGTGCCGGAGCGGAACCAGCTGATCGTGGACACCTGGCTCCAGTATGTGAAGGACAAGCGGACCGTCATCTTCTGCGCCTCCGTCAAGCACGCCCAGGAGATCGCCGGGCGGCTCCACGACGCCGGCGTGTCCGCTGAGGCCGTGTCCGGTGAGATCAAGGCCAGCGACCGCCGGGAGGTGCTGGCCCGGTTTGAAAAGGGCGAGACCAAGGTGCTGTGCGCCTGTGACCTGCTCAACGAGGGCTGGGACTGTCCGGCCACGGAAGTGCTGTTCATGGCCCGGCCCACCATGTCCAAGGTGCTCTATACCCAGCAGCTGGGCCGCGGCATGCGGCTGTCTCCCGGCAAGGAGAGCCTGATGGTGTTTGACTTCGTGGACAATGCCAGCCAGTACAACATGCCCTACTCCATGCACCGGCTGTTCCGGCTGAAGGAATACAAGCCCGGTGCGCTGGTGCTGGGCACCAAGGGGCAAAAGGCCGCCGAACAGGGGCTTTATGACAAGGGTGAGCGCCCGGATGCCCTCATCGACTGGCCGGTGGACGCCCTGGATTACGAACTGGTGGACATCTTCAACTGGCAGGAGGAAGCAAAGGATATGTATAGTCAGCAAGAGCTGATTAGGCATCTTAGCGTCCAGAAAACGCAAACTGTTGAAGAGTATATTAAGCGAGGGAAAATCATTCCTGACTTGATTGTTAACCTTTCGGGGAATAAGCAGTTTAAGTATTATAGGAAAGAACGTGTAGAAGAATTTGCAGAACGCTTTGGTTGGACAGTTATCACAGAGGGGAACCGATATGAACTATTTATGGATATGATGCAGAAAATGATAATGGATCATTCTTATAAACCTGTTCTTATTAAAGCTATTCTAAAATCTGCCGATGCTAAAGGTCGTGTCAATTTAGATGACATTGTATCTTATTTTCGTTCGTTTTACGAGGAACGCCGTTTAGCCGGTCTCACAGTTGAAAAAAGAAATAGTATTTTCGCGAAAGATCATTATACGGATAAGGAAGCTTTGTATAATATTCTCTCTAATCCTTTTAAACGATTTGAAAATATGCAGATGCTACATCATACCAAAACCTTAGGTATAATCCAGGTGGATGAATCCGTCTGGAAAAAACTAACCTGGGAAAGGAAGCAAAAAATCGAGCAAATTTGTGACGAAAAACTTGAACAGTACTACCAAAGAATAAAAGAGAATGGATAAAGTTTATAAAACCCTATGTGTATAAAATACAGAACAGGTGAAAGCAGATGACCGAAGTCGTTGCAGCACTGATCTGGGATCAGGACAAGTTTATGATCTGCCAGCGTCCAGCTCATAAGGCCAGGGGGCTGCTGTGGGAATTTGTGGGCGGCAAGGTAGAGCCACGCGAAACCAAGGAGCAGGCGCTGATCAGGGAGTGTCGGGAGGAACTTGCCGTCACGCTGGATGTAGGCGAGGTATTCATGGATGTGGTCCACCAATACCCCGATCTGACGGTACATCTGACGCTGTTCCATGCCACTATCCGGGAAGGTACCCCTCAGAAGCTGGAGCACAATGACATCCGCTGGATCACGGTGGACGAGATTGACCAATTTGCATTCTGCCCAGCTGACGAAGTAATTCTAACAAAATTGAGATCTCTCAAGTAACAACGGTGGCTCCCCTTGATGATGTGGGAAAACTCCAACATGCAAAGAAAGGAAAAAGGGCGATGAACGTCATCTGCTTCGGCGACTCCAACACCTACGGCTACGACCCGCGGGGTTATTTCGGCGGGCGGTATGACGCGGACTGCCGGTGGGTGGACATCCTGGCTGCGGAAACCGGCTGGACGGTCTCCAACCTGGGGCAGAACGGCCGGGAGATTCCCTCCTCCGCCCCCGCCTTCCCCGCCGGCACGGATCTGCTGATCGTCATGCTGGGGACCAACGATCTGCTCCAGGGCCGGGGCCCGGAGCAGGCCGCCGGGAGGCTGGAGCGGTTCCTCTCCGGCATCTCCCGGGATCGAAGCAGGATCCTGCTGATCGCACCGCCGCCGGTGACCCTGGGCGAATGGGTCCCCAGTCCGCAGCTCATCGACGCCTCCCGCGCCTTTGCCCGGCTTTGCCAGGCTCTGGCGGAGCGGCTGGACATCCGCTTTGCCGACGCCGGAAAATGGGACATCCCTCTTGCCTA
>ENA-ORTV01002502-ORTV01002502.1-human-gut-metagenome-genome-assembly--contig:-NODE-2502-length-17140-cov-3.482529_pt1 | contig 17140 bp, 18 predicted proteins | sample MGYA00241915_ERZ509194 | MGnify/ENA primary metagenome ERZ509194 (study PRJEB26280, sample SAMEA2338810) | human gut metagenome | biome: human gut; feature: human-associated habitat; material: faeces... | reverse complement strand
TCAAATGCCGGATTTTTTTTCAGAAATTCCTCTGCATCATACGATACCTCCGGGCCTCCCGCCCAGAAAGGAACATCCGGCAGGATCTTTCTCAGATCCTGCATCAGTTCCCGCACAAAAGTAATGTTCCAGATATAGCAGGATATGCAGATCACATCCGGGTGACATCTGTAAATATCCTTCAGAATGTCATCCTTCTGCTGATTGATGGTGTATTCCCGAAGTACAACATTGCTGTCATATTCTTTTGCGCAGGCTTTCAGGTTAAAGACAGCCAGATTGGAATGTATATATTTTGCATTACATGCTGCAAGTAATATCTTCATCGTTCTTACTCGTCCAGAAGTTTCTTTAACTCTTCTTTATCCGTAAGACCAACCAGACGGTGTGCTTCTGCTCCGTTCTTGAAAATGATCAGGGTAGGAATGCTCATAACCCGGAACTGCTGTGCAAGCTCCATGTTCTGGTCCACATCAAGCTTTCCTACTGCATAACCTTCCTCTCCCAGTTCCTCCACGATTGGCCCCTGACGCATGCATGGTCCGCACCAGGTTGCCCAGAAATCAAGAAGAAACGGTTTCTCGGATTTTAATACTTCCTCTTCAAAATTCTGTGTTGTGATTACTTTTGCCATAATTGATCCATCCTTTCTATCGGTCTATTCTTCTCTCTGATTTCATGTCGAAATTCTACTTTTTTTGTCTGTTTCTCACATACTGGTTTGCACTGAGTCCTGCCTGGGCACCATCGTAAACTGCCTTTGCCACCTGCAAAAGACCGCCGGTACAGTCACCTGCTGCAAAAAGCCCCGGAATGGTGCTCTCCATCTTTTCATTTACCTTGATGTTGCCTTTCTCAGTAAGTGCCGCGCCCATCTGTCTTGCCATTTCTGCGCAGGCATTGAACCAGAAATGTGCCAGCCGCATCAAGACTGCCAGCACCAACGAAAAATATACATTCCGTACCTGGCTGTTAAGGCTGGGAATGATCGGGGATGAATTTAAGACGGCGCGGAAGTTTCTTCTGGAAAATCTGGAGGGCGGCATTGCATGGAAGGACCCGGAACAGGCTGTGAGACAGAAGGAAAGACTGCGTGCGATGAAAGAAAAGAAAGAACTGGAAACCGGACATGCACAGCAGCCAGACAGCATGGAAGAAGAGGTGCCGGAGGATGCACAGGGAATGAACATGACCATGTAAAAACAAAACGCAGAGAAAGGAAAAAAGAATATGAACATGACAGGAAGAAGATATATTGCATACGGCTCGAACTTAAACCGGGCGCAGATGGCACTGCGCTGCCCCGATGCAAAGGTGGTAGGAACCGGGGAAATCAAGGACTATGAGCTGTTGTTCCGTGGAAACAGGAACGGGGCGGTAGCTACGGTGGAGCCGAAAAAAGGGGAGAGTGTACCGGTGTTAATCTGGGAGATTAGTCCGAGAGATGAGTTTAACCTGGACCGTTATGAGGGATATCCGAGACTGTATGGAAAAGAAATGCTGGAAGTAGAGATGGATGGAAAACGGGAGAAAATGATGGCATATACCATGACGGAGGGGTATGCCATGGGAGTCCCTTCGGAACATTACCTTGCTACCATCCGCACCGGATATCAGGAGGCAGGATTTGATGAGGATGTTCTGATGGCAGGTGTTGAAAAGAGCAGGGAACGAATGAAACAGGAGATGGAAGCAGAGAGAATGGAGGAAGCACCATGGAGCCAGCAACTGCCGCTCTGATCGCAAGGGCAGCCATAGCAGCCGGAACCAATAAAAAAGTGTGGACAGGGATTGCCTCCGTACTGGCAGCCTTGTGTCTTCCGGTCATCCTTGCCGTCATGTGCTACATCAGCATTGCCTCCGGCGGAACAGAACATAACCGGGCGGCAGTGCATCTGGCATTTGATGGAGGGGAAATGCTGGATGGAATGCCTGCAGATTATCAGGCTTATGTCCGCCAGATGCAGGAAAGTTTTGCGGAGCTGGATGCCATATTAGATGACATTGATGGCATGACAGAAGGGGAAGTGTGCGACAGGTATCTGGTCAAATCCGTTTTTTATTCTCTGTATTTCGGCGCAGACCGGGTACGGCTTGAGACGGATGATTATAAAAAATTCGCAGACTGTTTTGTGGATTATGAGGAACGGACACAAAACATAGAGCAGGAGGACGGGACCGTCACGCTGGAAAAATATACCGTGGCAGTTGCCATTGGGGATAAGACAAAAATCTTCCAAAAACTTGCATCCGACTATGGAGTTACCGCAACTTATGAACAACAGTCCAATGCAGTCAATGTGTGGTATGTGGCAAAGTATGACACGGCAGCCCCGACAGAGGGGGATGAATTTTCCGACTGGGGCGGCTGGAACGGGGCAGGGGATATCCCTGTGTATGATCTGCCGGCCAACGGGAATGGGAGTGATATCGTACAGCTTGCATTATCAAGACTGGGGCATCCGTACTCGCAGGCACTCCGCGGAACCGGGAATTATGTCGACTGCAGTTACCTGACGCTGTGGTGTTACAGACAGATAGGAATCTCCCTGCCGGGAACGGCGGCAGAGCAGGGAAGATATATGGTGGAGCATAACCTGACGGTTGCAAAGGAATCACTGCAGCCGGGGGACCTTGTGTTCTGGAGCCACAAACCAAACGGAAGATACATGAACATCACGCATGTGGGCATCTATGCCGGAGACGGCATGGTCGTGGATGCGTCCTATTCCAAAGGGAAGGTGGTGTACCGTCCCCTGTTTGATAACGATAAGCAGGTACTGTATGGCAGGCCGCAGTAAATTTTTTGATGCCGCAGGCATCTGTTTTCCGCCAGAAAATGGAAATAAAGGAGGAGCGATATGGCAGAAAAAGAAATAAAAATCACATTTGCCGGGGAGAAACTGGAGGCATTAAGTTTCTTTCTGGCAGAGCAGGGAGGAAAAACCGTGGAGGAGCTGTTGAAGAGCCATCTCGATAAATCTTATGAGAAAAATGTTCCTGCACAGGTCAGAAAATTTGTGGAGAGTAAGATGACTGCTTCGGCAGAAGATGCCGGTCAGAGTGAGGATTCCAGCCAGAGACAGACAAGAGGACAGGGAAGACGCGGTACCAGACAGAATACTGCAAGGGAGAGTGTTCAGGAACAGGAAGATTCTGGTGTGCAGCCAGAACAAGAGGCTGTGGAACAGGAATCCGGGCAGGAGCAGGATAGTGGTATGGTCATGAGTATGTAGGAGGTAGCGGATAATGGATTTATATGCAGATGATATCAAAGAGAGGTTATTTGTTGAGGTATATAATGCCAAGAAGCTGGAAGGAAAATTAAAAAATGTGGTTCATGAATGCCGGGAGGATCTGGTGTTAGTATACCGCCTCAGTGGTTACGATGAGCGTTTGAAAAGAGACTGCGACTCGGTAACGGAGGAACAGATGACACGCTGGGGTGTGGATGTAGAAACATTAAAGCGTGATGCATGGGCAAATACAATGGCAAAGCGTCCGCCGATTATGATTGATATGATGGATGCCTGTCATCTTGACTTTAGCAGAAAACATCTGGAAAATGATAACCCTGCCCCGGGAGGAATCAGTCCTTTATTGGATATGTTTATCATTACCAACAGGATGAACAGTAATGGTGCTATCTATATGTTTGATGATGAAACCATGCAGAGAGTAGCTGGAAAGCTGGGCGATAACCTGATTATTTTACCTTCATCTGTGCATGAAACGATTGTCTATTCTGAAGAATGTGGACCGGATATCCGCAGGGCAAAGGATATGGTGCAGGCTGTCAATCAGACAGAATTAAGGGAAGAGGATTTTTTGTCCGGAGAAATCTATCGTTACGATAAGGACAGCCATACACTGTCGAAGGTGCAGGTGCCGGAGCATGAAGAAATCTTCATGCCGGATAAAGTAAGCATGGAGGAGATGCATGCTTACGGATATGTATGGGATGGCATGCTGCCGCTGACTAAGGAGAGAGCGTTGGAACTGATGGATACAGACCTCCTGCTCTTTAAACTGTATGAGGACGGAGCAGAGGGAATGATTGAAACCAAAGAAGAAATCCTCTCCCATGACGGTCTGTTCGGAGTGGAAAGAGACTCGTGGATGAATTATTTAAATGCACAGAGCCAGAATGAAACCAATGGGATGACGTTGGAAATGTGATACAGCAGGATGTTTATAAGCGGTGTTTCCTAGAAGAAAATAAAAAAAATTATTTGAAAGATGGAGGTAGTAGAACATGAAACAGGCAATGGTAACGATTAAATATGAAGAGGAAAAACTGAATGCTATCAAGCAGTATATGGGGAAGAAGGATGCTGATTTTGAAGCAGAGATGAATGAGGTGTTGGGAAAGATGTATGAGAAATATGTTCCCCAGGCCGTGAGAGAATACATCGAAAGCAGGGGAGATGTGCCTCCGGCTATCAAGAAAAGCAATAAGAGTTCAGTGAGGAATATTGCTCCATCTGCCGGTTTGGGAAAACAGAATGAGTAAGTGCAGAGGAGAAAAAGCCAATGGAAAATACAATCCGAGTGCTGAAAATTGAGCCGGGGAAAGCACCTTATGTGAAAGAGATAGAAAAGGATTACAGAGCCAGCCAAAGAGAAGTCGGTGGACTGATTGACTGCTTTGGATTTGGAGATGGGTGCATAGCCGTGCTGAATGATGAAAGTAAAATAAATGGAATGGAGCCGAACCGTAGGTGTCGCAATGACATTATCTGCGGTCCTTTTTTTATCTGTGGAGATGGAAGGGATGGAGATTTTATATCCCTTACGGATGAGCAGATAGAGTATTATTCCAAGCAGTTTGCGGAAATTGAGCAGTTTTCCGGGCAGGAACCAGAACTGGAACCCCGAATGACTTTTATTGCATTTTAGGTGGCTTATGGGAAAAGGGGAGAAATTACCCCGTGTGAGCGTTCGTGAGCCGATTTGTGACCTTGTTCGGGCAAAGTGGATAATGTGACCGAGAAGCACTTATTCTGCCCTGTTTGAGCCAATTTGAGGAAATATAATCGGAGTAGCCGGAAATGATAGTGTAAAGAGAAGAAATCCGGGGGTAAATGAGGGCTGTAAAACTAGGGTCGAAAATAGTGCAGGTTAAAGGGGTTATGCCGCAAAAGAGCGGCTTAACCCGTCAGACACCCACCGGCAGAGCCGTTGGGCAGTTCTAAGCATGGCATAACTTTTTTGGAAGATTCGGAAAGGTTATGCCATTTTTATTTTTGTTACAGCGCAATCAGGCAGTAGAGGCCGGCAGAAGTTATGCCTTTTGCGGAAACAGGGAAAAAGTCTATAGACAGAGGAAAAAGAAGGAGGAAATGAGTAGTCCCATGGGGTGAGGTGCGCACCACTACCAGAATGGGACGATGAAAGTATTGGAATTATTTGCAGGAACAAGGAGCATCGGGAAAGCCTTTGAACAACGGGGACATGAAGTATTCAGTGTGGAATGGTCAAAAGATTTTGAAAACATTGATCTGTATGAGGACATCAGCAAGGTGACGGCAGAGGATATCTTAAAACTTTTTGGGAAACCGGATGTCATCTGGGCGAGTCCCGACTGCACTACTTTTAGTATTGCAGCGATCAGTCATCACAGAAAAAAGAATCCAGAGACAGGAAGTCTTGAACCGGTCAGTGCATATGCAAAATTCTGTGACAGGGTAGATAAGCATGTGCTGGAACTCATTGGGCAGCTACAGCCAAAGTATTATTTTATAGAGAATCCGAGAGGCGGCATGCGCAAGATGGAATGGATGAAGAACCTGCCAAGATATACAGTGACCTATTGCCAGTATGGAGATAACAGAATGAAGCCGACTGATATCTGGACGAATCATCCGAACCCGAAATTCCTGCCGATGTGTCATAACGGTGATCCATGCCATGTGCCGGCACCGAGGGGAAGCAAGACAGGAACGCAGGGACTGAAAGGTTCGAGGGAGCGCAGTGTGATACCGCAGAAACTGTGTGAGCATATCGTAGATATTTGTGAGGAGGGATGAAATGAATACAAAAGCAATTTATACCGTTCACGAAAACGGAAAGGAACACTATTTCTTTTCGGAACATGCGGGAGGTTTCAGTTACCCTTTTGCAGTAGCTGATTTTCTGCATAGTTTAAAGGGTGTGCTGAATGATCCGATGTCACCACAAAAAGGACTATGTGCAGCACCAATGCTGGAACAGATGAAAGGCAATTATTTGTTCCCGGAAGAAATAGAGGGAAAAGAATTGTTTACTGCGGTTAAAAAAGAGCAGATGTTTCAACTTGCAGTGAAAGAACAGGCATCATTTGGAATTGAAATCGATATGGAACAGGATACGGTATCATTCCATTTCCGGGAGGGAGAGGAAGAACTGCAGGAATTTTGTGACATAGGATTTCCAAGGCATGGAGAAAGGGGAGAGTATAGTGGTGAAACCTTTTATTATGCTGCGGATAATCTGAGAGTCAAAAATATGATGGACGGAATTGAAATGTCGATCAGTGCGGAAAACGAAGAAGCATACAGGAGCATGATATTAAAGGCTGTGCAGAAACAAACTGAGGAGCAGAGTACGGGAATGAGCCAGCAGATGTAAGTTAATTATGATTGAGAAAACAGCCATTTTTTGATATACTTTGCAGATAGGAAATGGCTGTAAAATCATAAAGGACGGTGTGCAGTTATGATGGATTTAGATGAAGTATACAATAGTACGATAAAAAAGACACAGTCTCTATTGGAAAGTAAAGGAATTGCGCTTTCACTACGAGAAATAAAAAAATTAGATACAATTAATTTATCTGGTTTTAGAAATGATGGGGAAAGATTGCTAAGGCTGGAACTAGCAGAAAAATATGGGGAGAACAAATTAGAACAGTCTTTGGGATATCAGATTTTATATCCATTTATAGATGAGGGGGTTATAAAAACAACAACGAAAAGAGATGAGGTATTTTATACTCATTTTTATGTAGCAAATAAAAGAGAGAATGATTTTGATCTTGTTATTTGAATACGATTTGTATAATGGCAAATTTTATTTAAGATATGGAATAGAGGCAGATGAAATACCAATCCGTAGGGAAGGGGATGGTATAAAGTGTGGAATAATTAGATATGGCTGTATGAAAAACTTTATTTTTGATGTTTTTTCTGAAGAAGAGTTGCACCAATATTATGATTCTATGGAATATTTGATTGTAAAAGAGTTTGCTGAGAAAGAGGAGAAACATAGTAGTAGTCAAACAGATATTATTTTGAATCAGGTAATCAGTACCTTTTCATCTATTAATTTCTTGTTGGAAAAAGATAAAAAATCTGTTGAATCAATAAGAAATGCACATCATGTAAAAATAGAAAACGATTTTACAGATGAGACAAGTCCAAAGCGAAAAATAATACATTTAGAGGGAGAAGTTCAAATTGAAGTGCTTCCGTCTTTTGAGGACAAAGAGGCAGTAGAAGAAAAAACAATTAAACGACGTACAAATGTTTGGATGGTATCTGGACATTTACGGCATTATAAAAGTGGAAAAGTAATAGTTATTAGTTCATATCCCAAAGGTCCCGAAAGAGACAAAAAGAAACCTAAGAAAAAAGATTATGATTTACCACAGGAAGATGATGAGTAGGACATCTGTCATAAATGGCAGGTGTTTTTCTTTGGCATTATGGAGCAAAATATAGAATACAGGAATGAGCCAGTAGAGGTAAGGAGATGGAGGAGAATGGAAAAAGTCAGAAAAGCATTTTACATTGAAGAAGAACTGCTGGGGCAGGTAGATGCCCTGTTACCACAGGCAGATGTGCGTTCACGAAACGAATTTGTCAATCAGGCACTGCGGTTTTATATCGGATATCTCACTTCGGAGAAAATAGAAAATTATATGCTGACAACCATCTCCTCTGTCATGCATGCAACGGTAAAGGACAGCGAGAACCGCATGGCTCGTGCAATGTATAAACTTGCAGTGGAAACTTCCAAGCTGTCCCATGTGATCGCATACAGCCATGGTGTGGATGAGCAGGCACTCGGAAAGCTGCAGGCGAAGTGTGCAGAAGAGGTGAAACGGATCAATGGAGCAGTGAGGTTTGAGGAGGCATATCAATATCAGCAGGGGGATCGTTTTTAAGAAATAATTTATTGAAATGCGGTAAGACTTACAGTATGATAAAAGAAAAGGAAGGAGTGGTACATGATGACACAGATGAAGGAACGGGCAGTTGAATTGATAGAACGTATTCCAGATGAAAAAATGTTTTATGTGATCAATATTCTTCAGAATCTTGAGGAAATGTCATCCAACAGACCTGCAGATAAGAAACAGGCAATGGAAGCACTCCAGAATGTGCTGAAGTTCAGCGGAAGATTACCAGAAGATTTTGACGCAGACAAGGAATTACAGGAGGCAAGGGAGGAAAAGTATGGTAATATTGGTTGACACAAATATTATTATAGATGCACTTGCCAATCGGGAACCATATGCTGATGATGCAAAAAGAATTATGGAAAAATGTGCGGCAAGGGAAATAACAGGAATACTTGCGGCACATAGCATACCAAACTTGTTTTATATTCTTAGAAAAAATTTCAGTCAGGAAGAAAGAAGATTTCTTCTGAAAAATTTATGTGAGATATTTCAGATTTCTGACTTGAATGAAAAGAAGATAGTAGCTGCATTGGAAAACAATGCATTTTCAGATTTTGAAGATGGTCTGCAGGAAGAATGTGCAGTTGAGGCCATGGCAGATTATATTGTTACACGAAATCCGGCTGATTTTAAGCATTCAAGAGTAAAAGTAATTCTCCCAGACGAGTTGTTGAGAGAGTTAGAAAAAAATTAATTATCAGAAGGGAATACAGGACCATTACTTCGGTAGTGGTCTTTTCTGTACTCTTAAAAGCTGTGAATTTATGAGGAGGAAACATAGTTGAAAGATTTTGAAGGGTTCATTAAGAACTATGCTACCAGAGATTTTATCTATTTTTTTGCAGAAAAATCTATTGAAATATATAAAAATCAAGTAGAAAAATTAGATGAACATTTGGTATGTAATATTACATTTCCTTTAAACATTATTCAGCATGGTTTTATACATAAGCAGGCAAAAGTCATGTTATCGGCATGGGATATTCCAAACATGGCATATCTTTCTATCACGAATTCCAATGATTACAGAAATGATATTATGACAGAACAATTAGCAGGAAGAGTGGTCAACCTGTATCGTGGGTATGAAAATAAGCATTCAGGAAGTGAATATATTGGAAATAATGGACTGCCTAGTATATTCAAATATTTGATGGGAATGTCATATGAACAATTTAAATACGCAAATCCGGCATGGATATATCAGAACTATAACCGCAATTACCATATGCTGATTGGTTCGCCTAATATTAACAGGGAAAAAATAGTTGATATCAATGTGATTACAAACGAATTATTCGGACTTACAGCAGAGGAATTGTTAGAAGTAGAATATATTATCTGGTGGCTGTGTTCTATTCATCCAGATCCATTAAGCGCACCGGAAGAGTTATATAGAGTAAAAGAAAATAGCATCCTGACAAAGAAAAATCTGGAGCGTGTTATAAGTTATTATTCTGTGACCTATGAACAGGTGAGAAATTCATCATTAGGAAAACAGATTTTTTACAACAAACCATTTGTGATTACGCAAAAGACGAAAGAAACGATTGCAGTCAGTTTCTATTTGGTACAGATGATGATAGCAGATGGATTGTACTGGCTGATTCGGGATTACTATCACAATAATCATTGGGGACAAAAATTTATAAATGCTTTTGGAGAGATGTTTGAGGATTACTTTGAAGAACTGGCAGGTTTATATCTGCCCAAGAATTCATGGCATAAGATTCCAGAGGAAAGAAAAAAGAGTGCTGATTATTATGTTGAAGTGGATGAAGCGGTATTTTTGTTTGAATTAAAATCAGGATTACTTGGACTGGGAGCAAAACAGCAGGTGCCGGATGTTGGGCAGATTGATACATTTTATAACAGGAACATAAAAGAGGCATATGAGCAGTTGAAAGTATCAGAGCAGGAATATAGAGGGGAGAAACCAGTAATAAAGGTTTTTCTTTTGTATGAGAGTATGACCAATACACAGATGATAGTCGGCTCATTGCCGGAAATATTTGAGCAAGATCCAAGATGTTATATCATGACAATAGATGATCTGGAGATGCTTCTGGCTGCCTATAAAAAGGATAAGAGCAGATTTGATGCTGTTGTGAAAGCACTTGTTGAAAACAAAAGAGGAGGCAACGACTATAAGAGTGTTCTGGAAATATTGAATATATATCAGGCAGTTGGCGATATGCATTTTATTGGAGAAAGAGATTATTTCAATAAAATAGCAGAAAAGCTGAAAAAGGAATTAGGGACAGACCAATAAGGAGGACACCATGCCCAAACTTATCCTACGCTGCAACTACCTCAAAAACTCCCCGCCCGCGCACCTTGCCAATTACATCAATTACATCGGCACCCGTGAGGGCGTGGAGAAGGTAAGCAGCACGACATCTTCACTGCCAGCCACCGACCAGCAGAAAAGTCTGATTAAAGATATTCTGGCGAAGATTCCCGATGCGAACCGGATGCATGAGTATCACGATTATATCCAAAGACCAACCAGAGAAAATGCATCGGAGTTTATTACGCAGGCGTTGGAAAATAACCTTGACATCATAGCGAAAAAGAAAAATTACATGGATTATCTGGCAAACAGACCGGGAGTAGAAATCATAGGTACTCACGGTCTGTTTTCAAATGAGGGAGAACCAGTGGTGCTGTCCCGTGTGGCAGAAGAGGTGGCAAATCATCCCGGTGTGATCTGGACGAATGTCATCAGCCTGCGGAGGGAGGATGCCGAGCGGTTAGGCTATGACAGTGCCGCCCAGTGGCAGGCACTGTTGAGGAGCAGGGTGCAGTTGCTGTGTGAGAATTGTAAGATAGACAGCCGGAACCTGAAATGGTATGCGGCATTCCACAATGAATCCCATCATCCCCATGTGCATCTGGTGGTCTATTCTTCTGATCCGTCCGAGGGATACTTGACGGCAAAGGGAATTGATGCCATGCGTTCTGCATACGCACATGATATTTTCCGGCAGGAGTTTCTAAGCATCTATGAGAAGGCAACCGAACAGAGAAACCAGTTAAAAGAGCAGGCAGAAAAAAGTCTGCTTTTTTTGTTGCAGCAAATGCAGGAGGGAGTCTGCCATAATCCCCAAATTGCAGAACAGATGCAGCTTTTATCCAGACGGCTAAAAAATACCGGAGGGAAAAAGGTGTATGGATACTTAAAGGCAGATGTGAAGGCCATCGTAAATGACATTGTAGATGAACTGGCAAAGGAAGAGCGTGTGGCAGAATGCTATCAGGCATGGCTGAAAAGCAGGGAGGAGATACAGCATTACTATAAAGATTCGGAAATAGAGAGGATACCGCTGTCACAGCAGAAGGAGCTAAAGAGCATCAAAAACATGGTCATCCGTGAGGCAGTCCGTTTTGTAGAAGGGTATCTGTATCTGGAAGAAGCGGAAACAGGAATGGAACGGCTGGAAGAGATATCCGAACAGCAGACGGAAAACCTTGCCGCATTGCAGGGGGAGGACATGCCGGATATCCTGCCTGGACAGACGGAAATGGAAGAGCAGGAATCAGACAGGCAGGAAGAAGGGCAGGGGGAATCCATTTCTTATTTTGCCAGATGGACGGACCGGTATAAAGAAGCGAGGGAATATCTCTACGGCACAATGGAAACAGAACCGGATGAGGAGGCAGCCCATGAGATCATGCTGGAAGAGGCAGAGCAGGGAAATGCGTATGCCATGCACGACATGGGAAAGATTTATGCGCAGGGCATTGGCTGTGAGGCAGATAAAGAAATGGCAGATGTGTGGTACAAAAAAGCATTAGCGGCAATGCATTATGTAGAGCAGAAGAAAAGAAATACCTATCTGGAATACCGCATCGGAAAAATGTATCAGTACGGACTTGGCACAGACGAGAATCTGGAACAGGCAGCGGAGTGGTTTTTCAAGGCGGCAGTAAAGGAACATAAGTATGCGCTCTATTCCCTTGGCATGCTTTATCTGCAGGGGAAGGGAGTGGAGCAGGATGAGGAAACCGCATATAGTCTGCTGTTCCGTTCTTACAGCAAGGGAAATCCCTATGCGGCGTATGAACTTGGAAAACTGTATGAGACAGGATGCGGAACAGAGAAAAATCAGGAAAAGTCGGAAAATTGTTATCGTGCAGCCTTTCTAGGTTTTCTGAATCTTGAGAAAAAATCAAAGGATGATACGCTCTGGTATCGTATCGGCTGCATGTATCTGCATGGGATCGGGACAGAGGCAGACGAAACGAAAGCGGAACATTATCTGACAAAGGCATCTGATTATGGCAACACCCATGCCTCCTATCAGCTTGCCAGACTCTATATCAGACAGGAGAGCCAAAAGTTAAGCGGGGAGTCTGGGACAGCACCGGATTACGCAAAGATTGCAAAAGCGGTAAAGTGGCTGGAAGAATCAGCCGCACAGGAAAATCCGTTTGCGGATTATGCAATCGGACGGTTGTACAGGGAAGGCACACTGGTAGCAGAGGACATGGAAAAAGCAGTGTTCCACCTGAAACGTGCCGCAGATGCCAGAAACAGCTATGCACAGTATCAGCTTGGGAAAATATATCTGGAAGAGGACACTAAAAACATTCCGGCAGCCATACAGTATCTGACACTGGCTGCGAAACAGAAAAATCAATTTGCAGCATACAGGTTAGGGAAACTTTATCTTGCCGGAGAAGAACTGCCAAAGAACACGGAACTGGCACTGCATTATCTGAAGATGGCGGCAGACACCGGAAACCAGTATGCACAATATGCCCTGGGCAAAGTGTATCTGATCGGAAAGGATGCCCGGCAGGACAAGGAACTGGCATACGACTATTTTTTAAAATCTGCAGAGCAGGGAAACATTTATGCGGCGTATTTTTTAGAACACTGGAATGACATGCCACACCCCGATCTGCTTTTAATGGCAACAAGGCTCATGCGGCATCTGGAACATATCATCGAAGAGAATGTGGCTGGAAGAAAGAGTGGAGGACGCAGGCAGGGGATTGACAGAAAGCTGGCACGAAAAATCCGGCAGAAAAAGATTGCACAGGGACATGCCGTGGATGACCATGAGGACATGGTACAAACACAGTGATCACAGGAGGAGTGGTAGAAATGATGAGAGGAGGTACGATTGGGAGATTTTATTTATTTTACAGAGGAACAGAAGGAGCGTGCCAATGCAGTACAGATTGCGGACATCCTTCGCCGGGAGCATGAGGAGGTGGAGCGTTCCGGGAATGAATGGCGCTGGAAACGGCACAGGAGTGTGACTTTCCGGGGGAGCAGTTGGTACCGCCACAGCAGACAGGTCGGAAGCCATGCCATTGATTTTATGCAGGAGTTCTTCGGGATGTCTTACCCGGAGGCGGTGAGCTATCTGCTGGACGGAGAACAGGGGCAGCTTATTGAACGGGGAAAAGGACAGGAGACAAAAAGAAAACCGGGAAGAGCGGAGAAAGGACGGCAGTCTGTAGAAAAAGAACAGACAGAGGAAAGAAAAGAACCAAAAGAGCCAAAGGAACTGAAACCGCCGGAGAAAAATCCGACCATGAAGAGAGTCTATGCATATCTTCTGCAGAAACGTCATATTGACAGGGAAATCCTCTCGTACTTTGCAAAGGAAGGAACCATATATGAATCTGCGGAGCATCACAACATTGTGTTTGCCGGACTGGACAGCGAGGGGAAAATCCGGCATATCCATGTGAAGGGGAGCTATTCTGACGGCAGGAGCTTCCGGCTGAATCAGGAAGGCTCGGAAGCTGCCTACGGATTTGGATACAGGGGAACCGGGAACAGACTGTATGTGTTTGAGGCACCCATTGACCTGTTATCATTTCTGTCCCTGTATCCAGAGAACTGGCAGGGGAACAGTTATATCACCTTAAACGGTGTGGCAGAGCATGCCATGCTGCAGGCATTGAAAGACAATCCCAGACTGGATACGGTTGTGCTGTGCCTTGACCATGATCCGGCAGGCATAGAGGCGTGCGGCAGACTGGCAGAGATTCTGGTACGCAATGGATATGGTGCGGTAAAGAGGTTACAGTCAGCCTGCAAAGACTGGAATGAGGATTTAAAAGGCAGATATGGTGAGGAAACAATTCCGGCACAGGAGCATCCGAGAGTCATGGAATGCAGGGCATGGACAGAGGTGCTGAAAGAAGTGACGGAATCCATCAACATCAAGTATGCCAACAGAAGTTATATCTGCCGTTATTATCAGGATATTTATAATGAACTGAAAAAGGGCAGGGGCAGGGAACAGCTTATGGATGCCTTTGACGGACCGGGGATGCTTTTGACCGGAGTGCTTGTGCGGTGCATGGAAAAAGAGGGAATCGCACTTGGCAGGGAAACTAGTGCAGACCAGATACTGGAAAATCTGTCAAAGCGTTATCAGCCGCATAAAGACAAGGGAAACTTCAACACCCGCATCCGGCAGATGCAGGCAGCCTTTGAAGAAACACTGGAGGTGTTCGATACAAAAGACTTAGAACAAAAAGAAGATCAGGAACTGCTTGCCAGAAAATGTATGAGCCTTGCGATGGAATGCATCCGGGCTCATATTTTTGTTGCCATCGACTGCGGGGAAGAGCAGATGAAGCCGGCAAAACAGACTGTGAAGGAACAGAAAATGGAACATCAGGAGGGAGGAATGATGCTATGCAGCCAGTCGTGATGCTGGTGATCGCAGGGGTGGCAATGTTTTCCGTGATTGGAGGCGTGTCACTTCTGTCACACTATTATACATTAAACGGAATCAAGAGCAGGACTGTCGGGGACGGTCAGCATGGAACGGCGAGATTTGCCACGAAAAAGGAAATCGCAGAAACCTATGTGCAGGTGCCCTATGAACCGGAGCTGTGGCGCAGGGGTGAGAACCTGCCGGCTGCACAGGGACTGGTACTCGGCAGCATGGAGCGGGCAGGAAAACTATACGCACTGGTGGATACCGGGGATGTGCATTGCCTGATGATTGGCGCGGCAGGAGGCGGAAAGACCGCACATTTTCTGTATCCCAACATTGAATATGCCTGTGCCTGTGGAATGAGTTTCCTGACCACGGATACAAAGGGAGACTTATACCGCAACTATGCAGGCATTGCAAAAAAATACTATGGCTACCATACGGCAGTCATCGATCTCCGTAATCCGACCAGAAGCGATGGTGACAATATGCTCCATCTGGTCAACAAATACATGGATGAGTATCTTGCAGACCATACGGACTTGAGTGCCAAGGCAAAAGCAGAAAAGTATGCAAAGATCACGGCAAAGACCATTATCTCCTCCGGTGGTACGGACAGTTCCAGCTATGGACAGAATGCATTTTTCTATGATGCGGCAGAAGGCGTGCTGACGGCTGCCATCCTGCTCATTGCGGAATTCTGCCCGGATGGAAAGAGGCATATCATCAGCGTGTTCAAACTGATACAGGATTTACTTGCACCATCCAAAGTGAAAGGGAAAAACCAGTTCCAGCTACTTCTGGCGAAACTCCCGGATACCCACAAGGCGAAATGGTTTGCAGGGGCAGCCTTAAATACAGCAGAGCAGTCCATGCAGTCGGTTCTCTCCACAGCACTATCCAGACTGAATGCTTTTCTGGATTCCGAGCTGGAGCAGATACTCTGTTTTGATACCGCTATTGATGCAGAGCTTTTCTGTAAACAAAAGACGGCGGTGTTTCTGGTCATGCCGGAGGAGGACAATACAAAGTATTTTATTATTTCTCTGATCTTACAGCAGCTCTACCGGGAAATCCTCGTGGTGGCAGACGAGAACGGAGGAAAGCTGGACAACCGTGTAGTTTTCTATTGGGATGAGGTCGGAACGATTCCGAAGATTGAAAGTGCAGAGATGATGTTCTCAGCGTCCCGATCCAGAAGGGTGAGTATCGTACCCATGATTCAGTCCTTTGCCCAGCTTAATAAGAATTATGGGAAAGAGGGTGCAGAAATCATTATCGATAACTGTCAGGATACCATCTTCGGAGGGTTCGCACCGAACTCGGAATCAGCGGAAGTGCTCTCCAAGAGCCTGGGCAACAAAACCGTCATGTCCGGTTCCATCAGCCGGGGAAAGAATGATCCGAGCCAGTCCCTCCAGATGATCCAAAGACCGCTCATGACAGCGGATGAATTGAAGTCACTGCCAAAAGGAAACTTTATCGTATCAAAGACCGGGACTCACCCTATGCGGACAAAACTGAAACTGTTCTTAAAATGGGGCATCACATTTGAAGAACCCTATGAGATTGAAGAAAAATCTGCAAGAAAGGTAGCATACGCAGACAAGCAGGAAATTGAAGAGGAGATCATACGGAGATATATGTGCTGTATGGAAGAACCAGACGAGACACCTGCAGAAACGGCAAGGACAGGAGGCATGCAGCAGACACCGCTGACGGACACCATGAAAAAGATGCGGCAGACCTTACGGACGGAAGATTAGGAGGCAGGGTGACTAGGAAAGAAATCTATGAAACAGAGCTGCCACACAGGGCGGTGGCGGTCTATCTGTATCTGGAGACTCGTGCGGACAGGGAGAGGACATGCTATCCGGCAATCGGTACCATTGCCAGAGAGCTGCACCTGTCTGTAAGTACGGTCAAGCGTGCAATCCACGATCTGGAGTGTGCAGGATTTATACAAAAAAAGCAGAGATGGCGTGAGAACGGAGGAAAGAGCAGCCTGCTCTATGAAATCATAAAATAGGCACAAAGGGATTACTGCGCCGGTCAGGTGAACTATGGTATGGTTCACTGTGGCCTGTGCAGGGAACTTTTCACTTTAAGGGGAAGAACAGAGAAAAGAAAATACAGTTGGCAATATGAAACATCAATATATTTTTTTGGAAAAAACTAAGAATTGAAGTATTATCAGATGGATTATGTGGGGGATTCATAAAGTAGTGGTATCAACATGACGATATAGAAAATGCAGGGAAGCATTGTATTTCAAAGAGTTTGA
>ENA-ORTV01002496-ORTV01002496.1-human-gut-metagenome-genome-assembly--contig:-NODE-2496-length-17157-cov-2.890130_pt1 | contig 17157 bp, 10 predicted proteins | sample MGYA00241915_ERZ509194 | MGnify/ENA primary metagenome ERZ509194 (study PRJEB26280, sample SAMEA2338810) | human gut metagenome | biome: human gut; feature: human-associated habitat; material: faeces... | reverse complement strand
GTCGTGCTGCAGCACCTGCTCGCGGATGGAACGGGACATGTCGATGGTGGGGTTGGGCTGCGGCTTAAACGGCGTAAAGAGCAGCTCGTTGCGTAGGTGCTCGGGAATCTTGCCCTCAATGCCAAAGACGTAGCCCAGATCAAGGGGGATATCGCAGGTAAAGACCGAGCGGCGAGAAAGCTCGAGCGCCTTGCGGATGGTCTTGAGCGTTGCCTTCTCGAGCGAGCCCGATACGGGGAGCCCCACCGGCTGCAGGCGCAGGCGCTTCTTGAGGATGCGCTTCATGTGCTGGCGGTAATCCTCGTCCTCCTCGACGCCCTCGCCGTCCGGGTCGATATCGGCATTGCGAGTGACGCGGATCAGCGCGCGATCCAGCGGCTTATAGGAGCCAAAGCAGCTGTCCAGGCAGGCGAGGATGACATCCTCGAGCAAGATGTAGGAGTAGGTGCCGGTGGGCGAGGGGATCTCGACCACGCGGTTCATCGAGGCGGGAATCTCGATCAGGCCCAGCAGGCTCTCCTCGTCGGTGATGCCGTCCAGGCCACAAGCCAGATAGAGTGCGCCGTTGCGCAGGTTGGGGAAGGGATGGCGCGGGTCAATGACCAACGGTGAGATAACCGGCGACACGTAGGCCTGGAAGTAGCGGGTTACAAAGGTGAGCTCCTCGGGCGTAAGCGAATCGATTTGCGCGCGGTGAACGCCCAGTGTGTCGAGATTGCCCTCGATGCTCTTAAAGATGGACTCCCAACGGGTAAGGAGCTCGGCCATGACAGCATCGACCTGTTCGGAGGCGGTCATATTGCTCTTGTTGTCGACAGGTTGTTTTTTGAGCTCCGCCAGATCGGACAGGCCGCCCACGCGCACCATAAGGAACTCGTCGAGGTTGGACTCGAAGATCGAGACGAACTTTAGTCGCTCGAATAACGGAACGGTTTCGTCGAAGGCTTCGTCGAGCACGCGGTTGTCAAAGCGTAGCCAGCTGAGCTCTCGGTTTTGCGTGTACGAGAAGTCGCGCGGCGGTTTGCGCAGCTTTGCGGCGGCTTGCTTCTTTTCGATTTTGCTCGGCATATGCATCTGTCCGTTCAGTCCCCACAAGGGACGGTAGCCTAACACTAATCACTATTGTCTCAATTTAGTCGACCTGTGGCACGGACGCATCGCGCGAACGGTATCTTTACCTACTTCTTACGCTGCCAAGGCATGCAACTAACTGCCCAACTCGTTTGGAAACAATCTATATCCATACTCAACTGGTGAGGATGTATGAATAAGAATGATTGCGAGCTGAATATAATCGAATCCAAATTGAATCATGGACAAACGACATTTATATGCAGAAAACCGTTTTAGCTATGCAATTCCTAAACATGAAAATATTTGTGCAATCTAGCTTAATTCCTTAGAAAAAAGAACATTTACCTTTGAAAACCTGCTTTAGAGAACCGAAGTGCATCATGGGGGAATCATATGCGATATACCGTTCATCGCACTTTGCTGACCGTTCGGGGGCGAGGTGGAATTGCAGGTGGTTTTTGGATATAACTAGAGCTGTCAGCAAGCAGCGTCCCATACGGAGGGGCGCTGATACATTCGGCCAGTAAGGCCCGAAAGAAAGGTAGGAGGCCATGACGAAAGGTCTGCACGTGCCTTCCGAGATCGGCAAGCTCAGGAAGGTCTGCCTGCACCGTCCCGGCGACGAGCTCCTCAACCTGCCGCCCGACGAGCTCGAGCGACTCCTGTTCGACGACGTCCCGTTCCTGGAGGTCGCGCAGCAGGAGCACGACACCTTCGCCCAGATCCTGAGGGACCAGGGCGTGGAGGTCCTCTATCTCGAGAACCTCGTCGCCGAGGTGTTCGACCAGGTCCCCGGCGCCCGCGCCGAGTTCACCGACCAGTACATCGCCGAGGCAGGCATCCGCGGCCAGCACATGCCGCAGATCGTCCGCGAGAAGCTGGACTCCATCGAGGACAACCTCGAGTTCGTCAAGAAGACCATGGCCGGCATGACCAAGTCCGAGATCGACATGCCCCTCACGGCGTCCACGACCCTCGACTCCCTGGTCAACTCCGAGTCCGAGTCCGACCTGATCATCGACCCGATGCCCAACCTCTACTTCACCCGCGACCCGTTCGCGGTCGTCGGCGAGGGCGTCAACCTCAACCGCATGTACTCGGTCACCCGCAACCGCGAGACCCTGTACGGCAAGTACGTCTTCAAGTACCACCCCGACTACAAGGACGTCTCGCTGTACTTCCGCCGCGACTGCCAGTTCCACACCGAGGGCGGCGACGTGCTGAACATCAACGAGAAGACCCTCGCCGTCGGCATCTCCCAGCGCACCCAGGCCGCCGCGATCGACGTCATGGCCCAGAACATCTTCTGGAACTCCGACTCCAAGGTCGAGCGCATCCTGGCCTTCGACATCCCGGTCTCGCGCGCCTTCATGCACCTCGACACGGTCTTCACCCAGATCGACGTCGATAAGTTCACGATCCACCCCGCCATCATGGGCACCCTGCGCGTCTACGAGCTGACCGCCGGCAAGAACCCGGGCGACGTGAACATCCGCCTGATCGAGGACACCCTCGAGCACGTCCTGGAGGACGCCACCGGCGTCGACCAGGTCAAGCTGATCCCCTGCGGCGGCGGCGCGGGCAGCCTCAAGATCCTCTGGAAGCTGCCTAAAAGCCGCAAGGGCAGAGGCGTCTGCCCGGTACAGATTGAAATCCGCAGGCGGCGGCGGCACCAGCCTGCCCTGAAGGCCCTCGAGGACCGCATAGATCATAAGGGCAAAGGCCAGATAGGGATTTGCGGACGGGTCCGGGGAGCGGAGCTCCACACGCCGGTACGCACCCACGGCCGCCGGGACACGGATCAGCTGGGAGCGGTTTTCACTGGACCAGGAGATGTACCTGGGAGCCTTATTGCTGCCAAAGCGCTTGTAGGAATTGGCGGTTGGATTTAAAAATACGGTCATATCTGAAATTTTATCCAGGATGCCGGCGATCATGGGATCCATATGGTCGGCGCCGTCGGAGGACTTTACAGACATGTTGATATGGAAGCCGTTTCCTGCCTTGTTTTCCAATGGCTTGGGACTGAAATCAGCAAAGATGCCGTTCAGCCCGGCAATGGTCTTTACTACGGTCTGAAAGGTCATGGAGTTGTCGGCAGCAGTCAGAGGGTCAGAATAGCGGAAGTCGATCTCATTCTGCCCAGGCCCCTCCTCATGGTGCGAGCTTTCCGGCAGGATCCCCATCTGGTCCAGCATAAGGCAGACCTCGCGGCGTATATCCTCGCCCTTGTCTTCGGGGGCGATATCCATATAGGCCGCGTGGTCATGGGGGATCTTGGTGGGCGTTCCGTTGTCGTCCAGCCGGAACAGATAAAATTCCTGCTCCGCTCCAAAGAAAAACTGGTATCCGGCCCTGTCCGCGTCCTGGACGGCCCTCCTTAACAGGGAGCGGGTATCACATTCGAAGATTTTTCCATCCAGACCGGTGATGCTGCAGAACATCCGTACCACGCGTCCGTGCTCCGGCCGCCAGGGCAGGGCCGTCAGCGTATCCGTGTCAGGATGAAGGAACAGGTCCGAATGGCTTTCATCGCCAAAGCCGGTGATGGCAGATGCGTCAATGGCGATGCCGTACTCAAAAGCCCTGGGCAGCTCCTGCGGCATGATGGAAATATTTTTCTGCCTTCCAAATACATCGCAGAACGCCAGACGGATGAATTTCACGTCCTCCTCCCGCATATACTGGAGAACTTCTTCTTTCGAATATTTCATAATCTTACCTGCTTTCTTTACGATTGCTGCTGAAAACGTAAGAGGCGTCCATTTTTAAGGCAGAAATATACTGCTGTAAAAATGAACGCCCTTGCTCATATTTAATATATATACTGTGGATCTGAGCGTTTGTCAAGAGACAAAAAGTTTTTTTCAGCCGGGCCGGCGGGAAATGGGCAGAGAAAAAAATAAAAAAGGGATTGACAATTTTTTTTCCGGGGTGTATGATGCAACCCATAAAGGCAAAGGCGTCTTTGAGACAGGATCTCAGAGGCGCCTTTGCCTTTGCATTTTTTTAACAACAGGCGAGGAGCGATAGTATGAAAAATGTACCGGATTTTTTTGGATGCAGCGTATTCGATGACCGGGTGATGAAGGCAAAGCTTCCCTCAAAGGTATATCTGTCATTGAGAAGGACCATTGAGGAAGGCGAAAAGCTGGACATCAGCGTAGCCAATGCCGTTGCGGATGCCATGAAGGACTGGGCCGCCGCCAAAGGGGCCACCCACTATACACACTGGTTCCAGCCTCTGACCGGCGTGACGGCGGAAAAGCACGACGGATTTATTTCCCCGTCGCCGGACGGCGGGGTGATCATGGAATTTTCGGGGAAGGAGCTGATCAAGGGGGAACCGGACGCGTCCTCGTTCCCGTCCGGCGGACTCCGGGCGACCTTTGAGGCAAGAGGCTATACGGCGTGGGATCCCACCTCATACGCGTTTATCAAGGGAAAAACCCTGTATATTCCCACGGCATTCTGCTCCTATGGAGGCGAGGCGCTGGATAAGAAGACACCGCTGCTCAGATCCATGGAGGCCTTAAATAAGCAGGCCCTGCGCATTCTCCGTCTGTTTGGAAATGACGATGTAAAATATGTCCGCACAGCCGTGGGACCGGAGCAGGAATATTTTCTTATTACAAGGGAAATGTATGAGCAGAGAAAGGACCTGCGGTTCACGGGACGGACTCTTTTTGGAGCGAAGCCTCCCAAGGGACAGGAAATGGACGATCATTATTTTGGAGTGATCAAGCCAAGGGTGGCCGCATATATGGAGGATCTGAATAAGGAGCTCTGGAAGCTGGGGGTCCTGGCGAAAACAGAGCATAACGAGGTGGCCCCGGCCCAGCATGAGCTGGCGCCCATTTACACCACCACCAATATCGCGACGGACCATAACCAGCTGACCATGGAAATGATGCAGAAGGTGGCGGCAAAGCACGGCCTGGTATGCCTTCTCCACGAGAAGCCGTTTGCCGGAGTAAACGGAAGCGGCAAGCATAATAACTGGTCGATGGCGACGGATAAGGGGATCAACCTTCTGTCTCCGGGGGAAACGCCCTATGAAAATGCCCAGTTCCTGCTGTTTTTGTGCGCTGTGATCCAGGCAGTGGACGACTATCAGGATCTGCTCCGCATTTCTGTGGCAACAGCTGGAAACGACCACAGGCTTGGCGCCAATGAAGCGCCTCCGGCGGTGGTGTCCATCTTTCTGGGAGACGAACTGAACGGGGTCCTGGAGGCCATCGAAACCGGTACGCCGTATGCGGGAGCAGAAAAGACACAGATGAAGCTGGGGGTCAATGTTCTTCCCAAATTTAACCGGGATACGACGGACCGCAACCGCACGTCGCCTTTTGCGTTTACTGGGAATAAATTTGAATTCCGTATGCTGGGCTCTTCCAACAGCATTGCCTGTGCCAACATCATGCTGAACAGTGCAGTGGCAGAATGCCTGAAGCTCTATGCGGACCGGCTGGAGAAGGCGGGGGATTTTGAGACTGCGCTTCATGAAACGCTCCGTGAGACCATCCGGGATCACAAACGGATCATTTTTAATGGGAATGGCTATGACGACGCATGGCTGAAGGAGGCTGTGGAAAAAAGAGGGCTTCTGAATTACCGGACAACGCCGGACTGCATCCCCCATCTTCTGGATGAAAAAAATGTGAGGATGCTGACGTCCCATAAGGTATTTTCTGAGGCGGAGCTGAGATCCAGATGCGAGATCCTGCTGGACAACTATTGCAAGACGGTCCTGATCGAAGCAAACACCATGATCGATATGGCGAGAAGGGAGATCGCTCCGGCGGTGAGCGGGTACGCAGCGGAGCTGGCCCATACGGCAGCGGCCAAGAAAGCTGTGGACAGCTCGTTATCCTGCGGCTATGAGACGGAACTGCTGAAGAAGCTGGCAATGCTGGAGGATCAGATCATGATCCGGTCTGAGGAACTGCAGGAGGCTGTGCTGGAGGTCCAGGACATTGGGGATATTGCAGAGGAATCCCGCAGGATCCGGGATACTGTTTTAGGAAAAATGGGGCAGCTCCGGGTCGCCTGCGACAGTGCGGAAACCATGACGGCAAAGAAATACTGGCCGTTCCCCACCTATGAGGACCTGTTATTCAGCGTAAGATAAAACGGGGAAAGGAAATTGATAATGAAACAATACAGATTTGAAACGCTCCAGATCCATGTGGGCCAGGAAATGCCGGATCCGGCCACAGATGCGCGCGCAGTACCGATTTACGCCACTGCGTCATATGTTTTTCATGACTGCGCCCATGCGGCGGCCCGATTTGGGCTAGAGGATCCCGGAAATATTTACGGCCGTCTGACCAATTCCACTCAGGAGGTGCTGGAAAAGCGGGCTGCCGCCCTGGAGGGAGGCACAGCAGCGCTGGCGCTGGCTTCGGGGGCTGCCGCCATTGCGTATACCCTGCAGGCCCTGGGACAGAACGGCGGCCACTTTGTGGCCCAGAAAACAATCTATGGAGGCAGCTACAACCTGATGGAGCATACGCTTCCCGGCTTTGGGATCACGGCCTCTTTTGTGAATATCCATGATCTTGACGAGGTGGAGGCTGCGATCCAGGAAAATACAAGGGCAGTCTACATCGAAACCCTGGGAAATCCCAACAGCGACATCCCCGATATCGACGCGCTGGCGGCCCTTGCCCACAGACATGGCATTCCTCTTGTTGTGGACAATACCTTCGGCACACCGTATTTCATCCGTCCCATCGAGCACGGAGCGGATATTGTGGTACATTCCGCTACAAAATTTCTTGGGGGCCATGGCACGACCCTTGGAGGCCTCATTGTGGATTCGGGAAATTTCGACTGGGCTGTCTCGGGGAAGTATCCGGCCATTGCAGAGCCGAACCCAAGCTATCACGGTGTTTCCTTCGTAAAGGCCGCCGGTCCGGCCGCCTTTGTCACCTATATCCGCGCGATCCTGCTCCGGGACACGGGAGCGTCCATTTCTCCATTTGCGGCGTTTTTGCTGCTGCAGGGGATCGAAACGCTGTCGCTCCGTCTGGAACGCCATGCGGAAAACACGAAACGGGTGGTGGAATTTTTAAATGGCCATCCACAGGTCGAAAGGGTGAACCATCCGTCGCTCCCGTCCCATCCGGATCACGCACTTTACCAGAAATTTTTTCCCAATGGGGGAGCATCTGTTTTTACGTTTGATATTAAGGGAGGAGCAGAGGCTGCGTATAAATTTATCGATAATCTGCAGGTGTTTTCACTGCTTGCCAATGTGGCGGATGTGAAAAGCCTGGTGATCCATCCGGCAACCACGACCCACAGCCAGCTTTCTCCCGAAGAACTGGCGGACCAGGAGATCCGGCCCAATACGATCCGGCTTTCCATAGGGACCGAGCATATTGAGGATATCCTTGAGGATCTGCAGATGGGATTTCATGCGGCGGAGCAGATGGGCCTGGATGCTGCCGGGGCGGAAATGCCGGAGAAAATGGAGGAACGGTCATGACAAAATATATATTTGTGACCGGAGGTGTAGTCTCTGGTCTGGGAAAGGGGATCACAGCCGCCTCTCTTGGCAGGCTTTTAAAGGCCAGGGGCCTGAAGGTGGCGGCCCAGAAGCTGGATCCGTATATCAATGTCGATCCGGGGACCATGAGTCCGTACCAGCACGGAGAGGTATATGTGACCGAGGACGGGGCGGAAACCGACCTGGATCTGGGCCACTATGAGCGGTTCATTGACGAGGACCTGAACCAGTACTCCAATCTGACAACCGGAAAGGTCTACTGGAACGTTCTCAACAAAGAGAGGAGAGGAGAATACCTGGGCTCCACGGTCCAGGTGATCCCTCATATTACCAATGAGATCAAGGAATTCGTGTACCGCGTGGGAAAAAAGACAGATGCGGACGTGGTGATCACAGAGATCGGAGGGACCATCGGGGATATTGAATCCCAGCCGTTTTTGGAGGCTGTGCGCCAGATCGCTCTGGAGGTGGGAGATGAGAACAGCCTGTTCATCCATGTGACCCTGGTCCCCTATCTGAGCGGGTCTGAGGAGCATAAATCAAAGCCGACCCAGCATTCTGTCAAGGAGCTCCGGGGCATGGGGATCAATCCCGATCTCATCGTTCTCCGGACAGACAGACCGCTGGAGGAGGCCATTTTCCGGAAGATCTCCCTGTTCTGCAACGTAAAGGAGGACTGTGTGATCGAAAACAGGACTCTGGCGAATCTGTACGAAGCGCCTCTGATGCTGGAATGCTCCGGCTTTTCGGATGTGGTATGCAGAGAGCTCCGCATTGACGCGCCGGAGCCGGATCTGGCCGAGTGGGAAGCCATGGTGGAGCGGATCCGGAGCCGGTCAGAGGAGGTACATATCGGCCTGGTGGGCAAATACGTAAAGCTCCATGACGCGTATCTGTCTGTGGCGGAGGCAATGAACCATGCGGGCTATGGACTGAATGCGTTTGTGAGGATCCACTGGATCGATTCTGAAACGATCAAAAGGGAAACGGCAGCCGGGGTCCTGGGCGGACTGGACGGGATCATCGTTCCAGGCGGGTTTGGAAACCGCGGGATCGAGGGAATGATCCTGGCCGCGGAATACGCCCGTGAAAACCAGATCCCCTACCTGGGGATCTGTCTGGGGATGCAGATCGCGGTCATTGAATTTGCCAGGAATGTTCTGGGGCTGGCAGACGCCAATTCGGGAGAATTCGACGAACAGTGCGCGCACAAGGTGATCGATTTTATGCCGGGACAAAGCGGGGAGATCCATAAGGGCGGCACCCTGCGCCTGGGAAGCTATCCCTGCCGCATAAAGGAAGGAAGCAGAATGGAAGGGTGCTATGGCGCCGGACTGATCCATGAGCGCCACCGCCACCGCTATGAGCTTAACAATCAGTACCGCAGGGAGATGGAGCAGGCGGGACTTGTGATAAGCGGCGTCTCTCCGGACGACCGGCTGGCAGAGGCCGTAGAGCTGCCGGACCATCCGTTTTTTGTGGGAGTGCAGTTCCATCCGGAATTTAAGAGCCGGCCCAACCAGCCCCATCCACTGTTTAAAGGCTTTATTTCAGCCGCATTGCAGCAGGCGAAGGGAAAAGAGGTGTAGGACTATGTGCGGGATCATTGGATTTGCGGGAAATACAGAGGCAGTTCCCATTCTGCTGGACGGGCTGGAGCGGCTGGAATACAGAGGATATGACTCAGCCGGAGTCGCGGTGGCATCGCCGGAGGGAAGGCTCCAGGTAAAAAAATGCAAAGGCCGCCTTGGCGTTCTCCGGGAGGCCCTGGCCGCCCAGAAGCCTCTGACCGGGCAGGTGGGCATCGGCCATACCAGATGGGCGACCCATGGGGAGCCGAACGATGTAAACGCCCATCCCCATGTGAGCCAGAGCGGGAAGCTTGCAGTGGTCCACAATGGGATCATAGAAAATTATCTGGAGATCAAACAGTCTCTGCTCCATAAAGGCGTTGTGTTTGCCTCTGATACGGATACAGAGGTCATTGTCCAGCTTCTGGAGTATTATTATAAGAAGAGCTCCAACCTGATGGACGCGGTGTATGAGGTTTTAAACCGCATCAAGGGCGCTTACGCCATGGGGATCCTCTGCTCGGATTTCCCGGAGCAGCTGATCGCCGTACGAAAGGACGCGCCGCTGCTCATCGGCTACGGAGCAGACGGAAATTATATTGCCTCTGACGTGACCGCGCTGCTTGCCCACACAAGGACGGTCACCTATATGGAGGATGACGAGGTGGCAGTGGTCACGGCAGACCATGTGCAGATCCTTGGAAGGGACGGCTGCTTTCTGGAAAAGGAAAAGCATCAGATCCAATGGGACGTTTCAGCAGCGGAAAAAGGCGGGTACGCCCACTTTATGTTAAAAGAGATCATGGAGCAGCCGGAGGCCGTCCGCAGGACCATCCAGCCGAGACTGGCAGATGGGGAGATCGTGTTTGAGGAACTGGAGGATGAAAGGGACCTGATGAAGGGGATCTCCAGGATCTATCTTGTGGCCTGCGGCTCCGCATACCATGTGGGAATGATCGGAAAGTACGCCCTGGAAAGACTCCTGGGAATTCCTGTGGAGGCCTGCCTCGCGTCTGAGTTCCGGTACAGCGCGCCGCTCTTGGGCGAGTCGGCGCTGGTGATCGTGATCAGCCAGTCGGGAGAAACGCTGGATTCCATGGCGGCGCTCCGGGAAGCGAAGCGGAGGGGCTCGAAGGTCCTTTCCATCGTAAACGTCATGGGAAGCTCCATTGCCAGGGAATCGGATCATGTGCTTTATACGTGGGCGGGGCCGGAGATCGCCGTGGCGACCACAAAGGCATATACCACACAGACTGTTCTTCTTCTCATGCTGGGCGTTTATCTGGCCAGGCGGCTGGACCGGATCGGAAACGGGGAGTACCAGGAGATCGTCCGGGAGCTTCATGGCCTGCATGAAAGGATCGGTATGGTCTTAAAAAACCTGGAGCTTTACCAGAAAACGGCAGCCAGGTATTTTAACCATGACAGCGTCTTTTACATCGGACGGAACCAGGACTACGCCCTGGGGATGGAGGGCTCCCTGAAATTAAAGGAGATCTCCTACATCCACTCGGAATCCTATGCGGCGGGAGAGCTGAAGCATGGGACCATTTCCCTGATCGAGCCGGGAACGCTGGTGGTTGCCCTGGCGGCCTATGAGCCGCTGGTGGAAAAAATGCGGTCCAATATCGTGGAGGTAAGGTCCAGAGGCGCGGAGGTGGTCGCAATGACCACGGAAGAGACCAGGGACATGATCGGCAGCCAGGCATCGGAGGTATTTGTGATCCCAAAGATCCATACGCTCCTGCAGCCGGTGCTGGGAGTGGTCCCGCTGCAGCTGTTTGCCTATTATATCGCGCTGAACCGGGGCTGCGATATTGATAAGCCAAGAAATCTTGCAAAATCGGTTACGGTAGAATAGGGAATGGAGGCAGGAGAAAGGAGCAGGATGGGAATTCACGAAGAATGCGGCGTGTTTGGAGTGCTCAGCGCCAAAAAAGAAAATGTGGCGGAGCTGGTCTATTACGGGCTCTATGCCCTGCAGCACAGAGGGCAGGAAAGCTGTGGGATCGTGGTCAATGACGATGGGGTCTTTTCCTCTTACAAGGACCTGGGACTGGTGAGCGAGGTGTTTTCAAAGGATACCCTGGCTCATTTTCCCGAAGGGACCATGGCGGTGGGCCATGTGAGATATGGGACCACCGGAGGAAACACAAGGAGCAACTGCCAGCCCATTGAGGTCAGCCACCAGAAGGGGAAAATGGCCCTGGCCCACAACGGGAACCTGACCAACGCCTTAACGCTCCGCGACAGGCTGGAGCTGTCAGGCGCTATTTTCCATACGACCAGCGATACGGAAACCATTGCGTATATGATCACCAGAGAGCGGCTGGGAGCGCCCAGCATCGAGGAGGCCGTCAGCCGTGCAATGGAGTCTCTGGAGGGCGCGTATTCCCTGGTACTGATGTCCTCTGCGAAAATGGTCGCCGCGCGGGATCCATATGGATTCAGGCCCCTGTGCTACGGCAGGATGCCGGACGGCGCCTATGTGGCCGCGTCGGAGAGCTGCGCGCTGTCTGCGGTGGGGGCGGAGTATGTGAGGGATGTTCTGCCTGGGGAGATCGTGGTCTTCCGTCCGGACGGTGTGGAATCCAGAAGAGAGCACTGCGGAACCCAGAGGCAGAAGACCTGTATTTTTGAATATATCTATTTTGCCAGGCCGGATTCTGTGATCGACGGCATATCGGTCCACGAATCGAGAAGAAGGGCGGGAGAGCTGCTGGCAGAGCGGTATCCGGTGGACGCGGACCTGGTGACCGGGGTTCCGGACAGCGGGCTGGACGCGGCCCTGGGATTTTCGGAGCGGTCCGGGATCCCCTATGGGATCGGGCTGATCAAAAATAAATATATCGGAAGGACCTTTATCTCTCCGGGACAGAGGGAGCGGCTGGATCAGGTCAGGATCAAGCTCTCTCCTGTAAGGAGTGTCATTGAAGGGAAACGGGTGGTTTTGATCGACGATTCCATTGTCCGCGGAACCACCAGCAGGCGCATTGTAAAGCTTCTGCGGGACGCGGGAGCCAGAGAGATCCATATGAGGATCTCTGCTCCGCCGTTTCTGCATCCCTGCTATTATGGGACCGATATTGATTCAGAGGAAAATCTGATCGCCTGCCATCACACCACAGAGGAGATCGCGAAGCTCATAGGAGTGGATTCCCTGGGCTATCTGGAGGTGGAAAGCCTGGGCAGGCTGACAGGCAGCAAAAATTACTGCGCTGCCTGTTTCCAGGGAGATTATCCGACAAAGATACCGGCCGACCTCCGGAAGGACCGTTTTGAAAGAAGGCTGTCAGAGGAGATCGGAGGAAGAAAGGAAGGAACGGAATGATACCAAATACCAACTATAAGAATTTAAAGGATTCCTATCTGTTTTACCATATCGCACAGAAGACAAAGGCGTATCTGGAGCAGCATCCCGGGGCCTATCTGTACCGCATGGGCATCGGCGACGTGTCCCTGCCCCTTTGCGACGCGGTGATCCAGGCCCTTCACAAGGCCGTAGACGACCAGGCGGTCAAAGCCTCTTTCCATGGGTATATGCCGGAATGCGGTGATCCGGAGCTCCGCAGGACCATTGCCGGATACTATAAAAAGAGGAACGCGGACCTTTCGCCGGAGGAGGTATTTATTTCCAGCGGCGCCAGCGACGAGCTGGGAGATATCCTCGATCTGTTCGGCAGGGACAAGAAGGTTATGATCATGGAGCCAGCCTATCCGGCTTATGTGGATGCCAATATCATCGCAGGCAATACGATCATACATATCCCATCGGGAGAGGCAGAGGGCTTTGTGCCGCAGCCCGGTGAAAGGGATCGGGCGGATGTGATCTATATCTGTTCCCCCAACAATCCGACGGGGGCGGTCTTCAGCCGCGAGAGATTAAAGCAATGGGTGGATTACGCCAACCGGACCGACGCGGTTCTTCTGTTTGATGCCGCCTATGAGGCATTTATTGAGGACGAGGATATCCCCCATAGTATTTTTGAAATAGAGGGGGCAAAAACCTGTGCCATTGAGATCTGTTCCTTGTCGAAGACAGCCGGATTCACAGGGACCAGGCTGGGCTATACGGTGATCCCCAGGGAGCTGGAGCGGAATGGGATGCGCTTAAATGAAATGTGGATCCGGAACCGCACAACCAAAACCAATGGGGTCTCCTACATCATCCAGAAAGGCGGAGCAGCTGTGTTCACTGAGGAAGGACAAAAGCAGGTCCGTGAAAGGATCCAGGTTTATAAAAAGAATGCGAAGGTGCTCATGGAGGCCCTGGACCGGCTGGGGATCTGGTACTGCGGCGGAAAAAACGCGCCCTACATCTGGATGAGGTGCCCTGGGGGAATGGGAAGCTGGGAGTTTTTCGACTACCTGCTCCAGGAGATCCAGGTAGTGGGAACGCCGGGAGAAGGCTTTGGAGCATGCGGGGAAGGATATTTCCGGTTTTCCACCTTCGGCTCGCCGGAGGATACAAAGGAGGCGGCAGAACGGCTGGTGAAGCTGCTGGGCTGACGATTCCTTTCCCGCCCTGCGGGGCCAGTCCACTGGCTGCTTCATTCGTTCTTGTTTTGTCAATATCAACTAAAATTCAAGGAATGCCCAGTCATAGAATCGTCCTTTTTACAAGTTGCATATAACTAACTGATGTGCTATACTCTGCGGGTAACGCAAGATAGGATTGCTTTTGCGTCAAAAATATCTGCGTTTTTTATTTATACATAGGTTAGTTAAAACTAATTAAAGGAGGCAATACTATCAGACAATATCGCTCAACAGTATTACTTGTGGTCCTGCTGCTGGTCGCGTCCGTTATTTCACTTTTTATAGGCGTGATTGAACTGCCGCTGCAGGAGCTTCTGTCAGGAAATCTGCATTTATGGGAGATCTTTTTGGTATCCCGTCTTCCGCGCCTGCTGGCGATCCTTTGTACCGGTGTGGGAATGAGCGTGGCCGGACTCATTATGCAGCAGCTGTGCAGCAACAAATTCGTGTCACCCACAACTGGCGCCACCATTTCTTCGGCCCAGCTTGGCATTCTGCTGGCGCTGCTGTTCATGCCGTCGTCTACTTTGTGGACCCGGGCGCTCTTTGCCTTTGCGGCAGCGATCCTGGGCACCTGGATCTTCGTCTGGTTCATCCAGCGCATCCAGTTTAAGGATGCGGTGATGGTCCCGCTGGTGGGTATCATGTGCGGCAATGTCATCGGCGGCATTACCAGTTATCTGGCCTATAAATACGAAATGACCCAGGCCCTGTCCTCGTGGCTGGTGGGCCATTTCTCTCTGGTGCTGAAGGGGCGGTATGAGATCGTCGGGCTGACAGTGCCGCTGGTGGCGCTGGCTTTTGTATTCGCCAACCATTTCAATATTGTGGGGCTGGGAAAGGATTTTTCCAGGAACCTGGGGGTTCCCTATAACCTGGTCCTCTTTTCCGGACTTACCATCTCTGCCATGATCACTGCCAGCATCGTGGTGGTTGTCGGCTCCATCTCCTACATTGGTCTCATCGTGCCCAATGTGGTGGCCATGTATAAAGGGGACAGGATCCGGGGCACGTTGGCGGATACTGCCCTGTTCGGCGCCATTTTCGTACTGGTGTGCGACATGATCGGCCGGGTGGTGATCTTTCCTTATGAACTGCCCATCGAACTGATCGTTGGCATACTGGGCAGCCTCATCTTCATTGCCCTGTTGTTTTGCCGGCTTAAATATGGACGCAGGGCCATCCGGCTGGGCGGTACAGGGACAGGCTGCTGCTCCGCCATGCCCGGTCTGAAAGGAGGTGCGGAACAGTGAATACTGCTGCTATACGCGCCAACCGGCGCAGGTTGCTGATCCTGACCGTAATAGTCCTTTTCTGCGCAGCAGCCTATATGCTGGTGGAAGTGGACTTTTCCAACCCCAGGCTGTTTGCGTATGCCATGAAGCTCCGGGCCCCAAAGCTCATCGTCATGCTCATTACCGCCTTTTCCATCGGAGGGGCTTCACTGGTGTTCCAGTCCATCATCAACAACACCATTGTGACACCCTGTCTGCTGGGGATGAATTCCCTCTATACCCTCATCCATACGGCAGTGGTATTTTTCCTGGGATCGGCCAGTGCGGCAGCCTCCAATGCGAATTTGTCCTTTGCAGTGGATGTGGTGCTCATGGGCATTGCGGCCACAGTTATTTACAGCTGGATCTTTAAAAAGACAAAGCACAATGTACTGTACGTGCTGCTGGTGGGTACAGTGCTGACCTCCTTCTTCGGCAGCATCCAGACAACGCTGACCCGGGTCATGGATCCCAATGAGTATGACAGTCTGATGAACACCCTGGTGGCCAGCTTCAGCAATATAAACTCTGAGATCATTGTTTTTTCCCTGATCCTTCTGGCAGCCGTAATCTTTGCCCTGCGAAAAGAGCTGGCCCTGTTGGACGTACTGACCCTTGGAAAGGAGCAGGCCATCAATCTGGGCGTGGATTATGACCGCTGCATCCGCCGCCTGCTGCTGGGCGTAGCCCTCTGCATTGCTGTGGCCACCGCCATGGTGGGACCCATCTCTTTTTTGGGACTCATCATCGCGAACCTGTCCAGACAGCTGCTCAAGACCTACCGGCATACCCATCTGGTGCTTGGCTCAGCTCTGTTTGGTATGATCGTACTGGTGGGCGGGCAGCTCATTGTGGAGCACATATATTCCTATTCCGTTCCGGTGAGTGTATTCATTACCGTGGGCGGCGGTCTTTACTTCCTTTATCTCCTATTGACAAGAAAGAAGGTGTGATTATGAATGTGCAGGAATTGAAGAAACAATATGACGGAAAAACTGTGGTGGACGGCGTGAGCTTTGCCATCCCCAAGGGGAAGGTGACTTCCCTCATCGGTCCCAACGGTGCGGGAAAGTCCACAGTCATGGGCATGATCTCACGGCTTATCGCCCACGACAGCGGAGTGGTAGACTTCGAGGGAAGGGATATTGGAAAGTGGAAAAGCAGGGAGCTTTCCAGACGGCTTGCCATCCTGACCCAGTCCAATAATATCCAGATGAAGCTGACTGTGCGGGAGCTGGTGACCTTCGGGCGCTTTCCGTATTCAGGCAACCGGGTCACCCCAGAGGATCAGAAGATTATCGACCGAGCTATTCACTACATGGAACTGGAGGAGTTCCAGGATCGCTTCATCGACGAACTCTCCGGCGGCCAGCGGCAGCGGGCCATGATCGCCATGGTCATCGCCCAGGACACCGAGTATGTGCTGCTGGATGAGCCCACCAACAATTTGGATATCTACCACGCCACCAACATGATGAAAATCGTCCGCCGCCTCTGCGACGAGCTGGGGAAGACGGTGATTTTGGTGCTGCACGAGATCAATTATGCGGCATTCTATTCCGACTATATCTGTGCCTTCAAGGACGGAAAAATCGCTAAGTTTGGCACTGTGGAGGAGGTGATGACGAAAGAGAACCTGTCGCAGATCTATCAGGTGGACTTTGAGATCCTGACCATTGCAGGCAAGCCGCTGTCCATCTACTATTGACCCTTATTTTCAGTACTTTTTAGAAAAGGAGTAACCAAAAATGAACATGAAAAAAATGCTTTCTCTTGCCCTGGCCGGTGTGATGGCCCTGAGCCTCATGGCCTGCTCTGCGCAGAACGGCGGCGATTCTTCCGAGAATACCTCCTCGCCCAGCAGCAGCCAGTCCAGTGAAGAAACACAGAACAACGAGACCCCCGAGTCCGTGACCATCACCAGCCTCAATGCCAACAAGGAGGCGGCGGAGCTGGAGGTGCCGTATGATCCTCAGCGTATCGCCATTCTGGACATGGCTTCCCTGGACATTCTGGACGCCCTGGGTGTGGGTGACCGGGTAGTGGGCACCGCCGATACCAGCCTTGAATACCTCCAGGATTACATCAACGACGACATTGCCAACCTGGGCACCATCAAGGAAGCCGATCTGGAGGCCGTCATGGCCTGTGAGCCGGATGTCATCTTCATCGGCGGCCGCCTGGC
>ENA-ORTV01002492-ORTV01002492.1-human-gut-metagenome-genome-assembly--contig:-NODE-2492-length-17195-cov-4.120128_pt1 | contig 17195 bp, 13 predicted proteins | sample MGYA00241915_ERZ509194 | MGnify/ENA primary metagenome ERZ509194 (study PRJEB26280, sample SAMEA2338810) | human gut metagenome | biome: human gut; feature: human-associated habitat; material: faeces... | reverse complement strand
GGCGGCAAAACGGCAGATTGGGTACTGATCTATCAAAGTCTCCCCCCGAGGGGGAAGGTGGCCCCGCAGGGCCGGATGAGGGACCGGTTTGCCATTGCAGACCCTTAACAGGCAACTACCGCAGGCCTTGCCCTCATCAGTCAGCGGGCGGGGCCGCTGACAGCTTCCCCCGAGGGGGAAGCTGCTCGTTCCCAAAAGTCTCTCTTTCACACGAAGGGAGGCTTTTTTATTTACAACCTATGGACGTAACTGCAATTTTATGGTATACTATATCGGTTAAAGTGGGGAGGTATAGGACTATGCGCGTTTTGGGCATCGACCCGGGGTATGCCATTGTGGGCTGGGGCGTTGTGGAGTACATCAGCAACCGCTTTGCACCCATCGGCTACGGGGCGGTCATCACCGAGAAGGACACGCCCTTTGAACAGCGCCTCGTTGAAATTTATGAGAGCGTATTCGACATCTGCAAGCGCTACCAGCCCGAGGCCCTCTCCATCGAAAAGCTGTATTACCAGCACAACCAGACCACCGTCATCGGCGTGGCCGAGGCCCGCGGCGTCATTTTGCTGGCCGCGGCGCAGTGCGGCGTGCCGATCTACGAATACACACCCATGCAGGTCAAGCAGGCCATCACCGGCTACGGCAAGGCCGTGAAAAAGCAGGTGCAGGAGATGACCCGCATCCTGCTGCATCTGCCCGCTGTGCCAAAGCCCGATGATACCGCCGATGCACTGGCCATGGCCATTACCTTTTGCCATACCAACGGCAACCAGCTGAACCGCTTTGCAAGAAGGGGCGTTGGGCCGATTTAGTTGTTATGATTCGTGTATAAGGAAAAGCATCCCTTTGTACAACCTCTCAGTCTCACTTCGTTCGACGGGTCCCTAGCAGGGGAGCCTCTGGCGAAGAGGAAGAGCTGCCCGCTATGCCAAGGCCTCCCCTACCAGGGGAGGTGGCATTGCGGAGCAATGACGGAGAGGTTGGACAGAGGAGGAGCTGACCGAAAAGGGAAAACACTTTATGATCTACTCTTTAACTGGAAAAATCATCAAAAAGACCCTGAACGCTGTGGTGGTGAGCTGCGGCGGGGTGGGCTACTATGTACAGTGCCCGACCAGCGTTGCGGGCGCACTGCCCGGGGTGGGCCGGGAAGCCACCCTTTACACCGTGATGAGCGTGACGGAAAATGACATCAGCCTGTATGGCTTTGCCACTGAGGAGCAGCAGAGCTGCTTTGAGTTGCTGACCGCCGTTTCCGGTGTGGGCCCCAAGGTGGGTCTGGCCATTCTCAGCGTCATGGAGCCTGACCGGGTGGCGCTGGCGATCTCGGCGGGCGACCACAAGGCCTTCAAGGCGGCATCCGGCGTAGGTCCCAAGCTGGCCCAGCGCATCGTGCTGGAGCTGAAGGATAAGGTGGCAAAGGGCTTTGTGGATGGCATCAACCTCGAGGATGTGGGCGCGGCCACTGCCGCCCCCGCCGCACAGGGAGCCGGGCAGGCCATTGCGGCGCTGGTGTCGCTGGGGTACAGCCAGAGCGAAGCAGCCCTGGCCGTTTCCAAGATCGACGCAAGCCTTCCCGTGGAAGAGATCATCAAGCTGGCCCTGCGGGGCATGGCAGGCAGGAGGTAATCCATGCAGGACGAAACCGCGCTCTATGGCGCAAAAATGATGCAGCCCGGCTTAACGGCGGCGGACAACGAGGAAAACAGCCTCCGCCCGCAGCATCTGGAGGACTACATCGGACAGGACAAGGTCAAACAGAACCTGAAAATTTATCTGGAAGCCGCCAAGCGGCGCGGCGAGCCCATGGATCACATCCTGCTCTACGGCCCCCCGGGCCTGGGCAAGACTACGCTGGCGGGTATCATCGCCAACGAGATGGGGGTGCAGATCCGCATCACCAGCGGCCCTGCCATTGAGAAGCCCGGCGACCTTGCCGCCCTGCTGACCAATCTGCAGGAGGGCGATGTGCTCTTCATTGATGAGATCCACCGCCTGTCCCGGCAGGTGGAGGAGGTGCTCTACCCGGCGCTGGAGGATTACGCGCTGGATATCATGATCGGCAAGGGCCCCAGCGCCCAGAGCATCCGGATCAACCTGCCCCGCTTCACGCTGGTGGGCGCTACCACCCGTGCGGGCCAGATCACCGGCCCCCTGCGGGACCGCTTCGGTGTGCTGCTCAAGCTGGAGCTGTACAGCCCCGATGAGCTGAGCCGGATCATCCAGCGCTCGGCGGGCATCCTCGACCAGCCCATCACCCCGGAGGGCGCTTACGAGCTGGCCAAATGCAGCCGGGGCACCCCCCGCGTGGCAAACCGCTTCTTGAAGCGTGTCCGCGACTTTGCCACCGTGCTGGGGGATGGCATCATCGACCGGGACGTTTCCCTGATGAGCCTGAAGCGGATGGACGTGGACGCGCTGGGTCTGGACGAGCTGGACCGCAGCCTGCTCCGCGCCATCATTGAGATGTACAACGGCGGCCCTGTGGGCCTGGAAACGCTGGCGGCGGCGCTGGGCGAGGAGGCCGTGACGCTGGAGGATCTGTGTGAGCCCTACCTGATGCAGATGGGCTTTTTGACCCGCACTCCCCGGGGCCGCTGTGCCACCCGCCTTGCTTATGAGCACCTGGGCCTGAAAGCCCCCGAGACCGGAAGCCCGGAGGACAACGGCCAGCAGAGCCTGTTCTGAGCCGTTTGAAGAGAGAAAGGAGGACGCTTATGCGCCCTGCAGATAGTTGGAAAGATTATGAGCTGCTGGATGCCACCGATGGCAACCGCCTGGAGCGCTGGGGGGAGACCATCCTCATCCGGCCCGACCCGCAGGTGGTGTGGAAAACCGAGAAGCAGAGCCCGCTCTGGGCCAAGGCCGATGCCATCTACCACCGCTCCAATCAGGGGGGCGGAGAGTGGGAGTACCGCCGCCGTCTGCCTGAGAAGTGGAAGATCTCCTGCGGTGAGGGCGAGGACAAGCTGACCCTCATCGTCAGCCCCACCGGTTTCAAGCACACCGGCGTGTTCCCGGAGCAGGCTGTCAACTGGGCCTGGTACGCCAAAAAGATCCGCGCGGCAGGCCGCCCTGTCAAGGTGCTGAACCTGTTTGGCTACACCGGCGGCGCAACGCTGGCCTGTGCCGCTGCGGGGGCTGCTGTCTGCCATGTGGATGCTTCCAAGGGCATCGTAGCGTGGGGCAAGGACAACGCCGTGGCCAGTGGTCTGGCGGACCGGCCCATCCGCTGGCTGGTGGACGACTGCGCCAAGTTTGTGGCCCGGGAAAAGCGCCGGGGCAACACCTACGATGGCATCATCATGGACCCGCCCAGCTACGGCCGCGGTCCCGGCGGCGAGATCTGGAAGCTGGAGGACTGCATCTACGAGCTCATCAGCCAGTGCGAGGAAGTGCTGAGCGATACGCCCCTCTTCTTTGCGGTCAACAGCTACACCACCGGCCTGTCCCCCGCGGTCATGGAGTATATGCTCAAGACCACGCTGGTGCCACGCTTTGGCGGCAAGACCAGCTGTGATGAGATCGGCCTGCCCGTTTCCGCCACCGGCGGCGTTGTGCCCTGCGGCGCAACGGCCATTTGGGAAGAATGAACTCCCTCAGTCACGGCTGTCGCCGTGCCAGCTCCCTCGGGGAGGGAGCCTTTGGCATGGCGGGAACATTGACCGTTTGCCGGAAAACTTCTCGGTTGCGCCAGAGGCCCCATCTCAGAGGGGGCTGTCTGCGAAGCAGACTGGGGGAGTGTCCTGACGGCAGCCATTCTGAAAAAATGAAGAAGAACCAAGAATGGGGTACAGCCCTTTTGAGAAGGGCGCACCACCGGAAAGAGAAAACCTATGGAAGAAACGATTTTAACTGCGAAAGATCTGAAGTTCCGCTATGACCCGGAACAGCCGGACTACGCCCTGAACGGCGTGTCGGCTGAGGTGAAGCGGGGCGAATTTGTGGCAGTGCTGGGGGCCAACGGCTGTGGAAAATCCACGCTGGCCAAGCACTTCAACGCCATCCTCCTGCCGGAGAGCGGCACTGTGCTGGTGGAGGGGATGGACACCAAAGACGAGGACAAGATCTACGATATCCGCCAGACCGTGGGCATGGTGTTCCAGAGCCCGGACAACCAGATCGTTGCCACCGTGGTGGAGGAAGATGTCGCCTTTGCGCTGGAAAATCTGGGCGTGCCGCCGGAGGAGATGCGCCGCCGCGTGGATGAAGCGATGAAGATGGCGGGCATCTATGAATACCGGGAGCGTGCGCCCCACAACCTGTCCGGCGGCCAGAAGCAGCGCGTTGCCATTGCGGGCGTGGTCGCCATGCGGCCCGACTGCCTGATCCTGGACGAGGCCACCGCCATGCTTGATCCCCGGGGCCGGGAGCAGGTGATGCAGACCATCCACCATCTGAACAAGAACATGGGCATCACGGTGGTGTCCATCACCCACTATATGGAAGAAGCTGCTCAGGCCGACCGCGTGCTGGTGATGAGCAAGGGCAATGTGGTCATGGAGGGCACCCCGAAAGAGGTGTTCAGCCAGACCGAAAAGGTGCGCGCCCTGCGGCTGGATGTGCCGCAGGCTGCCGAGCTGCGGGATGAGCTGGTCAAGGCCGGCATCCCCATGCCCGAGGGCATCATTGACACCGGCGCGTGCGCACAGGCTCTGTATGAGCTTTTGAAGTAAGGGAGGGGACGGAAGATGGGAAGCATTATCAAAGTAGATCACCTGAGTTATGTCTATAACCCGGGAATGCCCAATGCCGTCACCGCGCTGGATGACGTGAGCTTTGAGGTGGAAGAGGGAGATTTTGTGGGCATCATCGGTGCCACCGGCTCCGGCAAGAGCACCCTCATCACCCACATGAACGGCCTGAACAAGCCCACCAGCGGTCACATCATCATCGATGGCCGCGACCTGTGGGCAGAACCGGAAAAGATCCGGGAATTCCGTTTCCTCACCGGTCTGGTGTTCCAGTACCCGGAGTACCAGCTGTTTGAGGAGACTTGCTATAAGGATATCGCTTTTGGCCCCAGAAACATGGGGCTGGACGAGGCCGAGATCGACAGGCGGGTGCATGAAGCAGCGGACTTTGTCGGTCTGGATGAGGCGCTGCTGCAGCGCAGTCCCTTTGAGCTGTCCGGCGGCCAGAAGCGCCGGGTGGCCGTGGCGGGTGTGATGGCCATGAAGCCCCGCATTCTGGTGCTGGATGAGCCTGCCGCCGGGCTGGACCCCGAGGGCCGGGACGAGATCCTGTCTGAGGTCAAGGAGTACCACAAAAAGACCGGCACCACCGTGCTGCTGGTCTCCCACAGCATGGAGGATATTGCCAAGTACGCCGACCGTGTGCTGGTGATGAGCAACAAGAAGATCGCCATGTACGACACCGTGGAGAACGTGTTTGCCCGTGCGCCCGAGCTGCTGGCGCTGGGCCTGAGCGTGCCGCAGGTCACAAAGATCTTCCTCAAGCTGCGGGAGATGGGCGTGGATGTCCCGGCGGATGTTTACACCGTGCCCTATGCCGTCAAGACGATTTTGGAAGCCAAGAAGCGCCGGGACGCAGGCGAAAGCCTTGTGCTGCCCCGTGTGGATGCAAAGAAGGGGGGCGCTGCCACATGCTGAGAGATATCACCATCGGCCAGCACTTCCCGGGCGACAGCCTTGTGCATAAGTTTGACCCCCGCATGAAGCTGGTGCTGACCATCGTCTACATCATCCTGCTGTTTGCCGCGTCCAACCCGCTGGGCCTGACGCTGTCCCTTGTGTTCCTCGTGGGCATGTACGGCGTGGCAAAGATCCCCTTCAAGCTGATCACCAAGAGCCTGAAGCCCATTTTGCCCATCATCCTCTTTACCGCGGTGCTCAACCTCTTCTTTGTTTCGGGCGAGGGCGAGCCGCTGGTGCACTTCTGGGTGCTGAACATCTACGCCGAGGGCCTGCGCTATGCCATCCTGATGGCGGTGCGCGTGATGGCACTGATCGCGGGCACCAGCCTGCTGACCTATACCACCAGCCCCATTGTGCTGACGGATGCCATCGAGCAGCTGCTCAAGCCTTTGGGCAGGCTGCACTTCCCGGTGCACGAGCTGGCCATGATGATGAGCATTGCCCTGCGGTTTATCCCGACCCTGATCGAAGAGACCGACAAGATCATGAACGCCCAGAAAGCCCGTGGTGCCATGCTGGACAACGGCTCCATGATGGAGCGCGTCAAGGCGCTGGTGCCGGTGCTCATCCCGCTGTTCATCTCGGCCTTCCGCCGCGCCGATGAGCTGGCCATGGCCATGGAGTGCCGCTGCTACCGCGGCGGTGATGGCCGCACCCGCCTGAAAGTGCTGCGCTGCACCCGGCAGGATTATATCGATCTGGCGGTGTGCATCGTCTGCTTTATGGTGATCCTGAGCTCGAGACTGGTGTTCCCGAATTTTTAAAAACTCCCCCAGTCGCCTGCGGCGACAGCCCCCTCGAGGAGGGGGCCTTATAGCCTCCCTCTTTGAGGGAGGTGGCACGGCAAAGCCGTGACGGAAGGAGTTCCATGCAGAACTATCTACTGACCCTTGCCTATGATGGCACCAACTACTGCGGCTTTCAGGTGCAGCCCAACGGGCGGAGCGTGGCCCAGACCTTTCAGGATGGGCTGGAAGCGGTGCTCCACAGCCGCCCCGATATCAAGGGGTGCAGCCGCACCGATGCCGGGGTCCACGCGCTGGGCTTTGCGCTGAACTTCCACGCGGAGACCCGCATCCCCCCCGAAAAGCTGCCGTTGGCCATCAACCAGCACCTGCCCCCGGATATCCGGGTGCTGTGCGCCCGGGTGGTGCCGGAGGAGTTCCACGCCCGCTATGCCGCCCATACCAAGACCTACCTGTACCGCATCCACAACCACCCCATCGATTCGCCTTTTGATGAAAAATATTACACCCGTGTGCCCCGGCGGCTGGATGTGGATGCCATGCAGAGGGCGGCGGAACAGTTTGTGGGAAAGCACGATTTTCTGGCCCTGTGCGCGGCGGGTTCCTCTGCTGCTGCCCACGGAGATACCGTGCGCACCATCACCGACTGCCATGTGACCCGGAAGGGCGACGAGGTGGACATTGAGGTGACAGCGGACGGCTACCTTTATAACATGGTGCGCATTCTGGCAGGCACCCTGTGTGAGGTGGGCGCGGGCCGGATGCAGCCCGATGCCATCCCCGGCATCCTTGCCAGCCGGGACCGCAGCCAGGCCGGGCCGACGCTGCCCGCGAAAGGGCTATTTTTGGAGAAGGTGGACTACGACCTATGAGAAAAAATCGCAACCGTCCGGAGAGTGACGAGCCGCTTTCGGAAGGGCGGGTCGAATATCTGGAAGCGGCCCGCCAGCGTGTGCGGAACAGGCGCATCCGCCGCACGGCGGTGCTGCTGGTGCTGCTGACGGCGGTGGTGCTGTTTGCCACCGGCATCGCGGGCAGCTCGGTGGCGGCCCTGAAGGATCTGACCGATACGGCCCGCATTGCCCTGCTGCCCGGCTCCGGCTGGCCCCAGCAGACCGGTGTGGCCGAGCTGGAACAGATGGCCCCCCTGACCGGCAGCTTTGTGGAGCTGGGGGACGAGGGCTGTGTGGTCTGGTCGCGCACCGGCAAAAAGCTGAACAGCATCCAGAGCGGCTATGCCCGCCCGGCGCTGGCCGCGGGCAAGACCCGCTTTGTCCTCTACAACCGCTCCGGAAACGAGCTGCGGGTGGAGAGCCGCACCCAGAACCTCTACACCAAGCAGCTGGAAAACAGCATTTTCCTCTGCGCCATGTCGGACAACGGCACGCTGGCCGTGGTCACGGAGGACCAGACCAGCATGGCGAAGCTGCTGGTATACAGCCCCTCCATGGAGCAGCAGCTCAGCTGGAGCATGACCTCCAACGACGGCACCCCCCTGCGGATGGCCTTTTCCCCCGACAGCCGGAAGCTGGCGGCGGCAGCCGTCACCGTCAGCGGGGGACAGGTGATGACCAACCTCTACCTCATCAATCTGGCATCGGGCGATCCCGTCAGTCTGGTGAATCAGGGCGGTGTGCCCCAGTGGCTGGGGTGGACCTCTGCTTCCACGATCCTGGCTGTCTACGATACCAGGGCCGTGCTCTACAATGCGGGCGGCGGCGAGCGTGCGGTCTATGATTTTGCGGGCACGGAGCTGAAGGATGTTTCTGTGGACGCGGCAGGCAATGTGGCCCTGCTGCTGGCATCGGGGCAGGTCTCTCAGGCTGTGACGCTGGACAAAAACCTGAACGTCCAGTTCAGCGCCGCTGTCTCGGCGGCAAATTCCATTGTCCGGGCGGGGAACCTGTTCTATCTGCTGGCCGATAACGCCGTGGAGTGCTTTGATGCGTCCGGCACCCAGCAGTGGAGCCAGAACCTTGACACCAGCCCGCAGGCATTGCTGGCCAACAGCAGGGATCTGCTGCTGTTCAGCGGCAACACGGTGCAGAAGTTGGCCGCACCCGCTGAATAGCCCTCTCCGTCAATGCTTGCGCATTGCCACCTCTCCCAAAGGGAGAGGCAATTGCGGCTTTGAGGAAAAAGAGTGCAATTTATTTTGCGGCTTCCCCTGTCAGAAGCGTTGGCTCCCCCTTTGGGGGAGCTGGCACGACGGCAGTCGTGACTGAGAGGGTGAGCCAGTTCAGAACAAGGTTAAACGTATGTTCAAGAATCCGTCATTTATTTTTGATATCCTATGTACGGTGGTCTGGCTGGTGCTGGCCGTCCGGTATGCCCGCAAAGGCTTTCTGGCCTCGGTGGTGCAGCTGACGGGCAGCCTCATCAGCCTGTTCGGTGCCAGAGCCTTTTCAGGCTGGGCAGCCGGGCAGGTGTTCGAGCGCTTCCTCGCCGGAAGCTTCCGGGACCAGATCGCTGCCAATATCGCCGCCGGGGGAGCCGTCAGTCTGGATGGCATTGCCCAGCGGTACGCGGGCTTTCTGCCCGAGGCATTCCGGGCATCCATCGTGAATGCCTGCGAGCGCTCCATCTCTGCCGTCCTCAATGACAATGCCGTTGTGCTGGCGGATACCATCGTCCAGAAGGTGCTGGCTCCGCTGCTGACCCCGGTGATCTCGCTGGTGCTGTTCTTTGTGGCGTTTGCCCTGCTGCGGATGCTGGTCAGCCTGCTGGTCACAGTGCTGGGGCTGGTGAACAAACTGCCCGTGATCGGTGCGGTGAACCACTGGCTGGGCTGGGGCGTGGGCGGCATTGCCAGCCTTGTGGACATCTATCTGGTGCTCTGCGTGGTCTGGGCGCTCATTGTGATCACCGGCGGCAACCTCACCATGCTCAACGACACGGTGATGAGCGGCAGCCTTTACTATAAAGTATTCAATGTGTTCAACCCGTTTGTCTGAGCGGGGAGGGAAAAGGAGGAACAATGGTCTGCATTCGATGCCAGAAGCGGCCTGCCATTATCTTTGTCCAGCGGATGGAAAATGGCCAGATGAAAAACGAGGGGTACTGCCTGCACTGTGCCCGGGAGATGCACATCAAACCGGTCGATGATCTGATGAAGCAGTTCGGCATGTCCGACGAGGACATGGATGCCATGGAAGACCGGATGGAAAACATGATGCAGGAGATGGGGGACATGAGCAGCATGAACCCCTTCTCCATGATGATGGGCATGGGTCAGCCGGACCAGAGCGAGGAGGACGGCGACCTTGTGCCCGGCTCCAGCGCCACCTTCCCGCTGGGGGTGAACGGCGGTGCCCAGAACGGCAAAAACGAAAAGAAGGCGGGCAAAAACGACAAAAAGCCGCCCCGCCGCAAGTTTCTGGATACCTACTGCGAGAACCTGACCCGCAAAGCCCGGGAGGGGAAGCTGGATGATATCATCGGCCGCGACCGGGAGATCTACCGCACCATCCAGATCCTGAGCCGCCGCCAGAAGAACAACCCCTGCCTCATTGGTGAGGCGGGCGTTGGCAAGACCGCCATTGCCGAGGGCATTGCTGAGCGCATTGCCAAGGGGCAGGTGCCGGCAGGGCTGCAGGATAAGGAGATCTTCCTGCTCGACCTGACCAGCCTTGTGGCAGGTACCCAGTTCCGCGGCCAGTTCGAGCAGCGGGTCAAGGGCCTGCTGAGCGAGGTCAAGGCCGCGGGCAACGTCATCCTGTTCATTGACGAGATCCACACCATTACCTCTGCTGGTGAGAGCGAGGGTGCCATGAATGCGGGCAACATCCTGAAGCCCGCCCTCTCCCGCGGCGAGATCCAGGTCATCGGTGCCACCACCTTCAACGAGTACCGCAAGTATATCGAGAAGGACCAGGCGCTGGAGCGCCGGTTCCAGCCCGTGCGGGTGGAGGAACCCAGCGTTGCTGATACGCTGGCCGTGATGGGCGGCATCAAGCACTACTACGAGGAGCACCACCATGTGCAGGTGCCTGCCGATGTGCTGAACGCCACCGTGACCCTGAGCGAGCGGTATATCACCGACCGCTATCTGCCCGACAAGGCCATCGACCTGCTGGACGAGGCCTGTGCCTGCTGTAATCTGGCCCACCCGGTCATCTCCGAGTACCTGACCATGCAGAAGGAACTGGAGGCCCTCAAGCAGGAAGAGGCCGACATGGAAAACGCCGATGTGAACGAGCCCATCGATTACGAGCGTGTGGCAGAGCGCAAGACCCGGATGGCACAGCTGGAGCGGGAATTGCCCGCCAAGCAGGCTGCGGCCGGGGAGATCCAGGTGACCATGGACGATGTGGCCAAGGTCATTGAGCTGTGGACGGGCATCCCGGCGGTGAAGATCCGGGAGACCGAGTATGCAAAGCTCGCCAGCCTTGAGACCGAGCTGAAAAAGAAGATCATCGGTCAGGACGATGCCGTGCATCTGGTGGCGCAGGCGGTCAAGCGCAGCCGCGCCGACCTTTCGGGCCGCCGCCGTCCGGCCAGCTTTATCTTTGTGGGCCCCACCGGCGTGGGCAAGACGGAGCTGGTGAAGCAGCTGGCAAACCAGCTCTTTGACGGCCCCGACCCCCTGATCCGGCTGGATATGAGCGAGTATATGGAGAAGTACGCCGTGTCCCGCATGATCGGTTCCCCTCCGGGCTATGTGGGCTACGAGGAGGCGGGTCAGCTGACCGAAAAGGTCCGCCGCCGCCCGTACAGCGTGGTGCTGTTCGATGAGATCGAAAAGGCCCATCCCGATGTGATGAATATCCTGCTGCAGATCCTGGACGAGGGCAAGATCAACGATGCCCAGGGCCGCACCGTGGATTTCTCCAACACCGTCATCTGCATGACCTCCAATGCGGGCAGCAGCGACCAGACCACCGCAAGTCTGGGCTTCAACCGCAGCGAGGAGGAGCGGAACGAGGAGAAGAGCCGCAAGGCGCTGAGCCAGTTCCTCCGCCCGGAGTTCTTGGGCCGTGTGGATGAGGTCATCACCTTCAAGCCGCTGAGCGAGGAGACCCTGCAGGGCATTGCCGCCCTGATGCTGGACGAGTACAAGCCCAGCATGGAGGCCAAGGGCATTGCTTACAGCTATACCCCGGCGGCACTGGCAGCGCTGGTGCACAAGAGCCAGGGCGGCAAGTTTGGTGCCCGCGACCTGCGCCGGACCATCCGCAAGGCTGTGGAAGACCCCGCCGCTGAAAAGATCATCGACGGCACCCTTGTTTCCGGCTCCACCCTGACCGTGGATGCTGAGAACGATGAGATCGTGCTGAAATAAGTAAAGATCCCGGAGGGCAGAAACGCCCTCCGGGATCTTTGTTCTTTGAAGGAGGAGAGAAGAATGAACTTGTATCACTACCGATCAGTGGAAAGCGCACGAAAGGAGATCGAGTGCCGTACATTCCGCTATGCGGACCGGAACGAATTGAATGATCCCTTGGAGGGCTATGCTCAGATTTACTGGAAAGGCGATTGTCCGGCGTGGGAGGGACTGTTCCGGAACTATATCTGCAGTGTATACTATGCTGTAGTTGGCATTCAATTGAATGCAAGCGAGGAACTTTTGGCAGAGAGGGCAGTTATTCCGGATATTCACTGCTTTGATGATGTTCCGCTGGGGCAGGGCTGGAAAGAATTATCGGATCGTTTTGTACAGACAGCATTGGTGCAGAAGCTGATAGTAGAGCTAGGAAATACGGAGACCGAAATGAATGCCCACCGCTTGAGGCAAATTTTGCGGCTCTGCCATGAGGATGCAATCAAAATTTGTCTGGACGACATGCACAAACGGAAAACGTTGCCAGAGGAGCAGGGCGGGCCGGTGGTGTCAATCAGCGAAAAGGCCGACTGGGAAAAGATGGGAGGCTTTGGAAATCTTGAAAGTCCGCTGATAAAAATGATGAAGGCTGCTTTTGAGGTTTATGAAGAAACACTGGAAAGCAGTTTTCTGAAACTGGAACAGGAGATCGAGGCAAACGAACCAAATGCCCGGAAGCGGAGGCTCTGGCTGAAGGTGAGGCTGGGATTTCCGGCCCTTTATATTGCTGGTCTGCAGGAACTGCCCTACCCCAGAATGTTTATGATGTGCTTTTCCACCGACGGAACAAACTCGGCCATGTGGGGAAATTATGCGCAAAATCACTGCGGTGTCTGTCTAGTCTACCGTGCCAACGAAGAAAATGGAAAGCAGACTCTTCGTGTAAAAACAGCCGAAAGCTGGAGTTCAAGTAGCGGATATTCCTGCGGTTTTCGGGATGACCCGGTCTACCCAGTTCGTTATACGGACGAGCAGGTAAAGCGCAACTTTTTTGAATCATTGGGACGGCTGACTTTTTCGCAGATTGAATCCTGGATGGTTTCGTCCAAAGGTGAACGAAGCCGGATTCTAGAACTTTACGACAAGGATGCGTGGCGTGTGCAGTATTGGAAAGACCAGCAGGAGAAATATTTGACGAAGCTTCCTGCCTGGAGCCATGAACAGGAATATCGACTGCTTATGAGTGACAGTTTTCATCAGCACACGGAGGCAGAGCGCTATGTGGGATACGACCCAGCAATCCTGGAGGGCGTGATCTTTGGTATCAAGACATCGGAAGCTGATAAGATGCAGATTTTCCGAACCTTGCGAAAATCTATGGAGGAAGCAGGGCGGGACCCGAAGGAACTGGAGGTGTGGCAGGCGGAATATGATGACGAAACGCGGAAGATCAGCCTGAGGAAACGGCATTTTCCCATCTGGTAAAAGAAAACACATTTCCGGACAGAACAAAACCTCCCTGTGCAGAAGAATAGCGCTGCAGGGGAGGCTTTTGTCGTTAATTTCTTAGATAGAGAAGCCGATGACTACTTAACAGACACTGGTTCCTCCGGCTTGTTGGTGGTACGGGCGCTCGTGCGGCCCTCGGGAATGATCTCGCCTGCGGCGGTCAGGCTGATCTTGGCCAGGGTCGGGCCGACCAGCTCGTACACCAGCACCGAGAAGAGCACCACGTTGCGCACCATGTGGCCATCGGAAAGCTCCGCAGCTTCGGCGGCCATGCCCAGCGCCACACCGGCCTGCGGCAGCAGGGTGATGCCCAGATACTTCTGGATCTTCTCACTGCAGCGGGTGGCCTTGCAGCTGACATAGGAGCCGGAGATCTTGCCCAGAGAGCGGGAAGCGATATAGACGGCACCAATGAGCAGGGCCATGGGGTTTGCAAGGATGTTCAGGTCCAGCTCCGCGCCAGAGAGCACAAAGAACAGGATGTTCACCGGGCTTACCCAGCGGTCCAGGCGGTCCATCAGCTCATCGGAAGTGGGACAGATGTTGCAGAACACGGTGCCGGTCATCATGCAGACCAGCAGCAGCGAGAAGCTGCAATGGATGGGGCCGACCTTAAAGCTGACCATGGAAAGGCCCACCGTCAGCAGCACAAAGGCCACCGAAAGGCTCATGCGCTTGGAGCGGGAGTGGAAGTAGACCTCCAGCTGGTTGAGCAGCAGACCTGCCAGCGCGCCCAGACCCAGGCTGAGCACGATCTCCACCAGAGGCTCCAGAAGGATGCTGATGGGGTCGATGCGGCCCTGCTCCAGCGCGTTTGCGATGCCGAAAGAGGCTGAGAAGAGCACCAGACCCACGGCATCGTCAATGGCGACCACCATCAGCAGCAGGCGGGTCAAGGGGCCGCTGGCCTTGTACTGCTTGACCACCATCAGGGTGGCGGCAGGGGCTGTGGCAGAGGCGATGGCACCCAGTGTGATGGCGGATGCCATTGAGATGATATCCGGCCGGGCAAAGTGCAGGGCCACCAGAGCGATATCCACCAGCACGGTGGTGATAACGGCCTGCAGGATGCCCACAGTGACCGCCTGCCTGCCCATGCTCTCCAGCGCGCTGAGCCGGAACTCGTTGCCGATGACAAAGGCGATGAAGCCCAGTGCCACCTGTGTGATGATGCCGTAGCTCTCGACCTGTGCAAGGCTTCCGAAACCGAAGCCCCAGCCGCTCAGGCCCAGCCGACCCAGAAAGAAGGGACCCAGCAGAAGTCCTGCCACCAGATAAGAGGTGACGGCCGGCAGGCGGATCGCTTTCGCTGCACGGGATGCCAACAGGCCTGCAATGAGCGAAAGAGACATACAGATGAGCAATTGCTCCATAAAATGAGATCCTCCTCAGAAATTAAGATACGTTAAAAAGTATATCTTATCTGAGGAGGAAAAGCAACATTTGTTAATTGAATTTAAAAATCTTCTGTGCAATGCGGTAGCCGCCCAGCACGAGCTTGTCGCCCTTGGGAATCTTCAGGTTGGTCACGCCGCCAAAGCCGTAGCGGATGGAGCGGTAGACCCCGGCACTGGTGTGTGCCTTGAGGTAGGCCCACAGTTCGTTCTCCTTCTGCTTGGCAGCGGCGCTGCCGTCCAGCAGAAGGAAGATGTCGCTGATGGCCATCATCATGGAGAGGTAGTGCAGCATATAGCTGCGCAGCTTCTTCTGGCCCTTGAGGGCATCCAGGTCCTGGCAGTCGATCATGTGGCGGGTCACCCGCAGCTGCTGATCCACCCGCTTGACCATCACACTCTCGTTCACGCTCTGGTCGGCCCGGCCGATGAAGTAGCGGTACAGATCCAGATCCATATAGTACATGCTCTTGACAAAGGGCAGGGGCTGGTAGACAAAGATGTTGTCCACATAGAAGGTGTGCTTGGGCAGCACCATGCCGCAGTCCCGCAGCACCTGCGTGCGGTACATCACCGAGTGCATCAGCAGGTTCTGGTCGGGCCGGAAGTGGCCGACATGCGTCCAGCTGAACAGCCGGTTCTGGGGGAACACGTTGGTGTAGCGCACGGTGTGGCTGGTGTTGTCCTCCACATGCTCGTAGACATAGTTGCAGATCATCAGGTCAGGCGCGGTGCCCCGGGCAATCAGCGTGTTCAGCTTGGCCAGCACGGTCCTGAGGGCGGCTTCGTCCAGCCAGTCGTCGCTGTCTACCACCTTATAATACAGGCCGGTGGCGTTGCGGATGCCCTGATTCACGCCCTCGCCATGGCCGCCATTCTCCTGATGGATGGCCTTGACGATGGTGGGATATTTGGCAGCGTACTCGTCGCAGATGGCGGGGGTGTCATCCTTGGTGGAACCATCGTCCACCAGGATGATCTCGGCCTGCTCCCCGGCGGAGAGCAGGGTCTCGATACAGTGGTGCATATATGCCGCCGAGTTGTAGCACGGGACGGCGAAGGTGATCAATTTCTGAGCCATACAAAATACTCCTTTGCTCTTTTCCGGCAGATGCACAAGGCAGGGGCCGGGATGGAGATATGTACCCATATTATAGCATTTTTGTGCAGGAAATGCTATCGAACGTGGGAAATGTCAGAGATGTTTTACAATTATCCGGGGAGTTGTGGTATACTGATTGGGTTATGAACCTCTCAGGCCGCTTTGCGTCCAGCTCCCCTAGCAGGGGAGCCAAGACTTGCCTCTCCTACTGGGAGAGGTGGCATTGCGAAGCAATGACGGAGAGGTTTTGTACGGATAGGAGGAACCATGGAAAGTCCGCATAGTATTCTGAAAAAAGTCTTTGGCTACGACAGCTTCCGCCCGGGGCAGGAGGAGATCGTCTCCCGCCTGCTGGCCGGGCAGGATGTGCTGGCCGTGATGCCCACAGGTGCGGGCAAGTCCATCTGCTATCAGGTGCCGGCTCTGCTGCTGCCGGGCATCACCATCGTGGTCTCGCCGCTGGTGAGCCTGATGAAGGATCAGGTGGGGGCGCTGGTACAGGCCGGTGTGGCGGCAGCTTTTCTGAACAACAGCCTGACGGACAACCAGAAGGCCCTGATGCTCCGCCGCGCCCGGGAGGGGTGGTATAAGATCATCTATGTGGCTCCGGAGCGGCTGGAGATGCCGGGCTTCCAGCGTTTTGCGCAGGAGCGGGAGATCAGCATGGTCACGGTGGACGAGGCCCACTGCATCAGTCAGTGGGGGCAGGACTTCCGCCCCAGCTACCTGCGCATCAAGGCATTTGTGGACAGCCTGCCCAAGCGCCCGGTGGTGGGAGCCTTTACGGCCACCGCCACGGCCCATGTGCGGGAGGACATCCGCACCCATCTGGAACTCCACACCCCCTACGAGGTGACCACCAGCTTCGACCGGCCCAACCTCTATTTTGCCACCCGCAGGGCCCTGCCTAGCGAGAAGCCCAAAGTTCTGCTCGACCTTGTGCTCAGGGAGCGGGACAATGCGGGCATCATCTATTGCAGCACCACCCGGCAGGTGGACGAGACCACCCGCCTGCTGCAGAGCCGGGGGATCCGGGCGGCAGCCTACCACGCAAAGCTGGATGCGGACACCCGGCGGCAGAATCAGGACGATTTCCTCTATGACCGGGTGCAGATCATGGTGGCGACCAATGCCTTTGGTATGGGCATCGATAAGCCAAACGTCCGGTTCGTCATCCATTATAATATGCCCAAGGATCTGGAGAGCTATTATCAGGAGGCGGGCCGCGCGGGCCGTGACGGGGAGCCAGCCCGTTGCACCCTGCTCTATTCCGGCACCGATGTGCGCACCATCCGGTTCTTCATCGACAAGGAGATGGAGGCTGACAACGGCCTGCCTGCGGATGTCAAGGCCGAAGCGGCACGCAAGGCAGAGGAACGGCTCAAGTACATGACCTTCTACTCCACCACACCGCGCTGCCTGCGGGGGTATCTGCTGAGCTACTTCGGCGAGGCCGCGCCCCAGAAGTGCGAGAACTGTTCCAACTGTCTGCTGGCAGCACAGGCTGCCGAACAGGTGGAGGAGCAG